>Ga0209542_10000763_pt1 | contig 77507 bp, 76 predicted proteins | sample RifCSPhighO2_01_FD_184028 | JGI IMG/M metagenome (GOLD analysis project Ga0209542, IMG submission 184028) | Soil microbial communities from Rifle, Colorado - Rifle CSP2_plank highO2_0.1 (SPAdes) (version 2) | ecosystem: Environmental > Terrestrial > Deep subsurface > Rock core/Sediment ...
AGCTCGCTGCCCCGATAAATGACGGTAACCTTTTTGGCAGAGTGCGCAACCTGAACAGCAGTTTGGGCAGCGGAATTTGCGCCGCCTATGACAACGGCCGTCTTACCCAGATAATCGAACTTGCCGCACTTGGCACAGTACTCAATACCCCGGCCAATGTACTCGTTTTCACCGGGGACATTTAACTTCCTCCTTTCAACTCCGGTTGCCAAGATAATCGTTTTGGCTTGATATTCCTTATTTTGTTCCGCGGTTAACAGAAAACCTCCTTCGATTTTGCTTACTTTGATTACCGCGTCGGTTACTATCTCTCCGCCTCTTTTTTTAAGCTGATCGACCATCTTTTGAGTCAAATCTATACCGGCGATTTCCGTAAAGCCGGGGTAATTTAAAATGTCAGGTGCAAGCATCATCTGTCCTCCTAAAGTTTTAGCGATAACTAAATGTTTTAAACCAAAACAAGAAGCGTAGATTGAGGCTGTAAGTCCGGCAGGGCCTCCTCCGATGATGATTAGATCGTACATATTTTTATAGCCTATACCTCTTTATAGCAGAATTGAGAATTATTTTCAGCAATTCTTCATATTCAATACCGGCTGCCCGTGCCGCAAGCGGAAAATATGAAGTCATCGATACTTCGGGAGGTATCAGTCCGGGAGGCGCATTCACATCCAAAACATAGAGATTTTCATTTCTGTCCGTTCTCATATCGATCCGGCAGATATCATTAATTTCAAGCGCATCCCAAGTTGCCAATGCCACTTTTTCGATTTTATTTTTTATTGTTCCGCTTAGTTTTGCGGGACAAACCAGGTAATTAGTTTCTTCCTGTTCTTCGAATATCCACTTCACCTCCAGTGAATCAATATGCCGGTATTTTTTTGGCAGCAAGCTGAAATCCGGCTCGATTATCGGAAGTATTCTGGGAGGGTTCCCCAACAACGGAACCGAGAATTCCCTAAAGTCAAGAAATGGCTCTACAAAAGCAGGCGTGTTGAAAATTGTATTTATAAAATTTATCTGTCTTTCCAACTCTTTATCTCTTTTTACAATACTCTTATTGGTTATACCAGCAGATGATCCTTGGGCGATCGGCTTAACAATTAAGGGATAGGGAAGTTTTTTTATCTTTACATCGCTTTTATTTTTAAAAACCTGAAAAGGAAGGGTTGGGATATTATTTGCCGCTAGAATTTGCTTCATCTTAACCTTATTCAAGGTAAGGTTTCTGGTAAAAGAAGAGGAGGTGGCAAAAGGAATCCGCAACATCTCAAGCATCCCCGGAATATGACCGTATTTATTCTCTCCCCAGAGACCGAAAGAAAAATCAAAAGCCAAATCTATCGATTTCCGATGCCTGTATATCTTAAGATAAGCTTTTTCGTCAGCCTCAATCGGGATGACATTATAGCCTATCTTTTTTAAATGCTTGATCATCCAACCAATAGTAGGCGGGTCGTCGAAATCCGCTTCCAGATTGCTCCTAGGGTCTTTGGGATCGGGATAGTGGCGGCGAAGGTTGTAAATAAGAGCCAGATTTTTCCTTTTTACCATAAATCAATTATTAATTTTCAGAGTTAAAGCCGTTTTTGGTCAGAGGAAGCAGCTTTTTGCCTTTTGCGTCTCTCAGCGTATTGATCAGAAGCCGCTTTAAAATATCGCTGAACGAGATATCATAAAGATCAAGAATATTAGCTATGGCGCACTCTAATTCCTTAGGACCAAACGCCGGATTGCTGTTGGCGTCTATAAAATAATATCTTCCCGACGGGTCCAGTCTGATATCAAATTTACCGTAGTCTGCCATCTTGGTAATCTCAAAAGCTTTTTTTATATATTCACGAAGCAGCGGATCATTGTACTGCTGATACCTAAATGCCTCACTTCCGCTTTCCAGCCACTGATCAGCAAAAGTGGCAAAGATATATTTTTGATCAGGCTTGTTAAAGATCTTTTCCGCACTATAAACTTTTTTATTCAGCCCTTCCAGCAAAATCGAGGTGATCTCCCGACCCACAATAAACTCCTCGACCAAGATAGGCTGCTCATAGGTATTGATTAGATACTTCATTCTTTTTCGCAGATGCTTCTCGGTTTCTGATACCGAGTCTTGAGTGATCTCTACTGCTCCGTGAATTTCATTTAGTTTTGAAATTAAAGGAAATCTTAACGTTGGATCGAGCGGATCATTATGATTGTTAAATAGTTGGTAGTTTGGAATAGGTACGCCGTTTTGCTGCAGCAACTTCTTAATCAAAAATTTATTGTATGAGAGTGATTCACCCAGGATTCCGGCGCCGGTATAGGGAATGTCAAGAAGTTCAAGCAAAGCCGGTATGGTTGACGCCAGATACTCATTGCCCTTGACCGATCCGACCAAATTTATAGCCATAGTCGGCTTAGCCCTTCGCAGTTTGACAGCCAGCATCTCATTTCCCGGAAAAAGATAGGCGCTGATCTTCATCTTCTCAAGGTAGTCGGCGATAACCTGCGCATCGTGAAAAGCATCTTTTTCGGTGAGATACTGCATCTGGGTTGGGAAATAATTCCTTTTTACTTCGCTGAAGATTACGGCAACCGACTGGGGAAGACTATGATAGTTAGACCTGCTCAAAGGATTTTTCTTCTTTTTTTTCATAAAATTTTAGCAAGATATTTTAAAGCGGCTTTTTTTTCTTTATCAAAAATTCTTAAGACTTTTTTTCTTAGCGTTGAGGGTAGGGAATAGGAGCTGTGGATTCCGAAATATTCCTCTACCAACTTTTCTTGCTTTTGCTCAGCTTCGTTTAAGTGCAAACGTCTAAATCTGTCGATCAACTCTCCTTTGGCGCCGTTTTTATACGAGAGATAAAATGCCAAAAGTTGCTCGTCACGCCCGAGTCCGCTCCCTCCATAAGCGCTTATATCGCTTTCGCCGTTGAAAAGAACATAGTACTTTTCTTTTTTATTCGAAAGCATGTCGCTGTTAGAAAAACCTACCCGCTCGGTTGAGATGTTGAATGCTCTAAGAAATATATACATCCTGGCGCATTTTTCACAGACGCCGCACCACCTCTTATTTCTAGCCTGCTCTTCTTCGGAAAAGCAAGACATCTGAAAACGGCCGATCTCTGCGTATCTGTGATGAAGAATAAAAGTTACAAATATCTCATGGATTGGCTCAACCAGACTTCCGATCTGGGTTTTGATAAAAAAAAGTTTTGGAATATCCTGCATCAGCTGCATAGCAGAAACGCTTTGCTCATAGACCGGATTGACCAAGTATCCTTCTTTGTCTCTCAAATAAAAATTGCAACTTTGCTCGTTGCCGAAAAAAAGATAGCGCGCCTGATGATAGAAATAATAAGGAATAAGTATGAAAGCGTACTGGGAAAGAATTATGTCCCAACCCCACCACATATCTTTATCCTGGCGAAGCTTACCTATGGAAAGGGAAAAGAATTTCACCTCCACTCCGATTTTTTGGTAAAACTTGTCGGCCAACCTCTTTTTGTGCTTATTTTCGATAAAACACTGGGGCTCTTTCATAAAAATAAGGGCCGAGTTAATCCCAAGCTCCGAGAGTATCCCGTAGGTCAACAGGCTGTCTTTTCCGAATGAAAATAGTATGATAGCTTTATTTTTCAATCTTTTTTTAACTTTTTTACCGGAGTAGGAAGAATCAAGAGCTTTAAACTGGGTTTTGAAATTAGCGTTATAAAACTGCCTTACCAGTTCCGAGGTTTTAAGATTTCGCTCCTCAAAGATATTCATCGGTATAGAGTAAAGGAGAATCTTAAAAAAAACCGGTTCGATCGGAGGATGGGAAAAGTGATAATTTAAAAAGGTTTTATTGACCAAAGGCAGATGCCAGGTTGAAATATAAGCGAGACTGTCGGCAAACAGTCGATGCAGCGACTTAGGCAACTTTTCCCAGATCTGGTAGGGATATTTAATATCGTATACCCTTTTTTTTATTTTGATCTCGACTCCGGTTTTATTTATTTTTCGAAAAACGTGTAAAGGTTGATCTGACATTATTGTGCTTTATACATTATTAAAAAAAATTCCTGTTTGTCAAATTCTTTTTTTTTGCGGCATTTTATTTTTTTAAATTGCAATTTCAAGGCAGACTGATATATACTCAAAATATGCACAAAAATTTCTCACTCTTTATCCGTAACCAACTTGTAAATTTTAAAACGGCCGTCGTCAATATTGTCATTTTTCTACCCTATTTTTTTTCGGTCCCGGACTTAACGAAAACACTCTTTTATCCCTGGAAGAATCTGGTTACGGAAAATAGATCTGCGGGTTTTTCCTTTGATCATTGGATCTCAATCCTAAGCTTTAATATCATCTCCCGATCCATTGGTTTTATCATGAGATCGGCATTGTTATTTTTTTATTTTTTCCTTCAGGCTTTGCTGCTTATAGCGCTTCCGTTTTTTTTGGTTTTTTATCTTTTATATCTGCCTTTTGGCTTTATAGCCTACAGCTTTCGGAAATCAGAAGAGGAGGTTAAGGAACACTTAAGACTTAAATTTATCGGGCAGCATTTGCTCGATCAGGTTAATTATAAACAAGTCGCATCTTGGTTTGAGGATTATTATCAGAAGCATATTCATCACACCCGCTGGTTTAGCAAAGCTAATCTTTTCTCGATTCCTCCTCTTGCCCGCGATTGGTCGGAAGGTTTTACACCGACTTTAGACCAATACGGCCAAGACCTAACCTCACAAGCCTATCAAAATAAGACGCTCAATATTGTCGATCGGGAAAAAGAGATCGATGAAATCGAACGTACACTATCCAAAAGTCAGGAAGCTAATGTAGTCATAGTCGGAGAGGAGGGCGTAGGCAAGCATACGGTAGTTATTGCTTTAGCCAAAAAAATGTACGAGGGCAAAACTAAATCAATGCTCATGTACAAAAGAATTATTTGGCTCAACATGGAGAAAATCTTAAATCAGGAGACAGACCTGAAAAAAAGGGAAAGTTTTTTAGAAGATCTGTTTGCAGAAGCTCAAAAAGCCAAAAATATTCTCATCTTTATCGACAATCTGGACCGGTATTTAGCAAATGACAATGCAAAAATCGATTTAACCTCCTCAATCGGAAAGTATGCCAAATCAAATTCCCTGCAATTTATCGGTATTACTACCCCCTTTTATTATGAAAAATATATATTTAACAACGAAAGGCTGGCCCGTTCTTTTGTCAAAATTGATGTCAAAGAAGTCACGGCCTCAGAAGCGGAAAAAATCCTGATTTCCCTAAGCTTTGCATTTGAAAACCGCTATGGCCTTATTTTGCCTTATGAGACGATAAAAACAGCAATTCAAAAAAGCGATTTTTATCTTACTGCAATTCCCTTTCCGGAAAAAGCCATCGATCTTCTGGATTCTGCCTGTGTATTGGCCAAATCCGATCAAGTTCATAAGACGGTTGTAATGCCTGATCTAATCGACAAAGTCGTCAGTGAAAAAACACATGTCCCGGTCACGGTCAATCAAAACACCAAAGATAAATTGATTCACCTGGAAGAACTGCTGCTGGCCAAAATAGTCAATCAAAATGAAGCTATAAAAAAAGTCGCGTCTACTTTGCGTCGGTCGTTTTTGCTGCTTGGTAAGAGGAAAAAACCTCTGGCCAGTTTTTTATTCCTGGGACCAACGGGAGTGGGTAAGACCGAGACGGCCAAGGCGATAGCCAAGATTTTTTTTGGCGGCGAAATATATCTTCTTCGCTTTGATATGTCTAATTTTCAGTCTACGGCTGACATTCCTAAATTAATCGGGTCGATCGATACCGGCAATCCGGGACTCTTGGCGAAAGGAGTAAGAGAAAGTCCGTACGGAGTCTTGCTTTTGGATGAGATTGAAAAAGGCAACAGGGATTTAATCAATATTTTCCTGTCTGTGCTGGACGAGGGGTATTTTACCGACGGTTTTGGCAAACGGGTCGATTGTAAGAATCTGGTTATCATAGCAACCAGCAATGCCGGATCGGATTTTATTTACAGTAACCCTGGAGGATCTCGCATTAGTCAAATGAATTCCGTCAGTCTCATTGATCATCTTATCGAGCAAAAAATTTTTTCACCCGAGTTCCTCAATCGATTTGACGGCGTAATAGCCTATCGGCCTTTGGATCTTGAAAGCGCCAAACTAATTGCCAAAAAGATGCTCGATGTCATCTCTCAGGATATTTACAGCCTCCATAAAGTTAAGATTAGTCTTTCCGACTCTTATATCAATGATCTGGTCGCCAAAGGCTATGATCCAAAATTTGGAGCGCGCAATCTAGAGCGCTTGCTAAGAGACGAAGTGGAAGATAAAATAGCCAAAGTTATACTGCAAGGTAAGCTGAATCAGGATCAAGTAATAACTCTATGAAAGGAAAACTAATTGTCATCGACGGCGGCGACGGATCAGGTAAGACTGTTCAATCTTTATTGTTAAGAGACTATCTTAAGAAAAATCATCTACCCGTGAGTTACTTTGACTTTCCTCAATATGACGGATTCTATGGTCAGATAGTCGCCAGATTCTTAAGCGGTGAGTTTGGTGGTTTAGATCAGGTGTCGCCTTATCTAACTGCTTTGGTTTTCGCTCTTGACCGCGCCACAGTAAGTAAAAAAATTAGTAAACATCTCAAAAAGGGCAACTATATAGTCTGTAATCGCTACGCTACCTCCAACTTTGTTTATCAAGGCGCTAAAATTCTACACCAGCAAGATAGAGACAAATTTAACAAATGGGTATTTGATCTCGAGTACAAAATCCAAAAGCTGCCAAAAGAAGATATCGTCATCTATCTCTTCGTTCCTTGGCAAATAGGTTCAGTCTTATCTAAGCAAAAAGGCAAAAAAAAATACCTTTCGGATAAATCCAACGATATTCATGAGGATAACGGAGTTTACAGAAAAAAAGTTGAGAAGCTATACCTGGAAAACAGTAAAAAAAATAAACATTGGCTCAAGATCAATTGCGTAAGAAATGGCAATCTCTTAAACAAACAAGCTATTCACGCCCAAATTATTGCTATATTAAAACAAAAGAAGATCATCTCAAAGTATACAGATTTGACAAAGAGTAACTAATTGTTTTATAATGCCACTATAGATATGGATAAGAAGCTTTTGGCTCTTATAACAGTCTTTTTCCTCTCTTTTGCATTTTTTGCCGCCGTTACGCTATTTGATGAACCGATCACCCAGCTAATTCGGGCAAAAGACGATTCAACGCCGTCCCCTGTACGATCTAAAATACTGGCCTGGCCTCTCGCTTCGTTAAATGCCAACGGTGATTCTGCATCTAGTATATATGTATTTGTAGTCAGCGAATCAGACAAACCTATCTCCAACAGAAGAGTAATCGTAAATAATTCCATAGGCACCTTAAAAGAAATCTCTGCAGTAACAGACAACAACGGAAAAGCTTCATTTAGTTTATCTTCAACCACTCCGGGCATAGCGCAATTAGAAGCTCTGATTGAGCCGGATGTGAAATTAAGTCAAAAAGTCACGATACAGTTTGAATAATTTATGCAAAAAATCATTAAGGTAGTCATTCCTGCTGCCGGCTTTGGTACAAGATTTCTTCCGCAAACCAAAGCCATGCCCAAAGAGATGCTTCCTGTTGTCGATAAACCTGTAATTCAGTATGTAGTTGAGGAAGCAGTTGCTTCCGGCATCGAGGATGTAATTATTGTAACCGGATCAAGCAAACGCGCCATCGAGGACCACTTTGATTCGACCAACAGCAACCTCGCCAAAAATTTAATCCAAAGCAATAAAAATAAGCTGCTTGACGACCTGGAAAAAATTTCCGAAATGGCCAACTTCATCTATATTAGACAGAAAGGTCCCTATGGGAATGGGACTCCTGTTTTATCCGCCGAGCCAATTATCGGAAATGAACCATTTGCAGTCATGTGGGGTGACGAGTTTATCTTTTCCCAGCCGCCAAGACTCATGCAGATGATTAAAGCCTGGGAATTATACGGAGGAGTGATGATTTCAGGCGTCAGGATCGAATCGGAAGACCGCTTAAGCAGATATGGAATCGCCGACCTTGAACCAGTCGACGATAATGTCAGTAAAATCAAAAGTATCATTGAAAAACCTTTACCTGAGGACGCTCCCTCCAATCTGGCTACACACGGGGCATATATTTTACCTCCCGAGATTTTTCCGGCTCTAAAAAATCTTAAGCCGGGAAAGGGCGGGGAAATCTGGTTGGTGGATGCTATAAATGAACTTAAAAAAAATGGGGTTCCAGTCTATGCCTGTGAAATTAAAAACGGAAAATACTTTGATACCGGTAATAAATTGGAGTATCTTAAAACCGTGGTTGAATTTGCCATTCAGCATACCGAAATTAACGGTGAGTTTCGCCGCTTTCTTAAAAGCCTTTCGCTTTAGATTTCCGCCTTAATCCGTAAAAATTCTGATTAAAACTATCTAATATATGATAAAATGAGCAAATGACTGTCAACCAAGCCTTAGTTAAACAACTATTTGACGCAAAAGCCCACTTAGGACACAAGTCGAGTAGAGTACACCCCAAAGCTAAAAAATATATCTATACGACCGAAAATGACGTTTCGATTATCGACTTAACCCAGACAACCCAGCTGCTTGAAAAAGCTGTGAAATTCGTTGAACAGTTGGCTCAGGAAAAAAAGGTTTTACTTGTGGTTGCGACAAAAAAAATCGCGGCAATATTCGTCCAAAAACTCTGTCAAGATAACTCTCTTCCCTTTATTACTAATAAATGGCCGGCCGGTCTGCTAAGTAATTTTGAAACAATCACCAAAAATATCAAGAAACTCATACAGATGAACAAAGATAAACAGGAGGGGTCCTGGCAAAAATTTGTCAAGCACGATCGTCTGAGGTTGGAAAAGCAGTTGCAAAAATTGGAAAGAGGTTATGGAGGACTTATCCAGCTGGAAAAACTACCGGATGCTATTTTTGTCATCGATATCAAGAAGGAAAAAAATGCAGTTACAGAAGCATTGAGAATCGATATTCCGGTTATCGCGGTGGTCGACACTAATGTTAACCCTGATCTGGTAAACTATCCTATCCCTGCCAATGACGATTCACAATCATCTATTGAATATCTTGCAGATAAAATCATTTCAGCATACGCTAAAAAATAAATCAAATTTGTTTTTTTGTCAAATTTTATGCTCGACATCAGCAAACTCAAACAACTGCGTCAAGAGACAGGTATCTCAATTGCTTTGTGCAAGAAAGCATTGGAAGAAAGCAATAATAAATTAGGTCAGGCTAAAAAATTGCTGCAGCAATGGGGAATTGAAAAAGTTAAGGATAAATCTGGTCGCACAACCAGTCAGGGCTCGATCTTCAGTTATATTCATCACAATCGAAAAGTGGCGGGATTTATCGAACTGTTAAGTGAAACCGACTTTGTCTCCCAAAACCAAGAGTTTCAAAAACTGGGCACGGAATTAAGTATGCAGGTTGCATCAATTCCGGCAAAAAACCAGGAGGAACTTAAGAATCAAGAATATATCCGTGACACCGGTAAAAAAGTCTCCGGTCTTCTCAACGATGCAGTCCTGAAATTCGGTGAAAATATAAAAATCGGACGATTTTTAAGATGGGTATTGGGAGAATAACGATTCTATGAATCCAATTATTAATCAATTCAAACAACAATCCGAAAAAGCTCTGTCTTATCTGAAAGAAGATCTCAAGACCATTCGTACAGGAAAAGCAAATCCGGCCTTATTGGAGAATTTGCAAGTCGAGGCATACGACGGTCAGTCAAAACTCAAACTCACGGAACTGGCAACCATTATGACCGATGGCCCGTCTGCTTTGTCAGTAACTCCTTTTGACTCGTCAATCCTTCCAGATATAGAAAAAGCTATATTAAAATCAGCGTTTGGTATTTCACCCGCAATTCAAGGCAATCGCATAATTGCAAGAATTCCTCCCCTCTCCCAAGAGCAGAGAGAAAAGTTTGTCAAACTGATTAGCCAAAAAATAGAAGAGCGAAAAAATACATTTCGGGGTTTTAGAGACGAAGCGCGCAAAAAAATTAAACTATCTTTGGACAATAAAGAAATAACCGAAGACCAGAAATATAAAATTGAAAAAGAGGTTGAAATAATCAGCAGGGAAATAATGGATAAATTACAAACATTAAAGCAAACAAAAGAAAAAGAAATCATGGAGATATAAAATTATGTCAACATTGGTCGTTATTATCATTTTCGGAATACTGATTTTGATCCATGAATTGGGTCATTTTTTGGCTGCCAAAAAAAACGGCGTAAAGGTAGAGGAATTCGGCTTGGGATTTCCGCCCAGACTATTCGGTAAGAAAATCGGTGAGACGCTCTATAGTCTTAACCTTTTTCCCGTTGGCGGTTTTGTAAAACTTTTCGGAGAAGAGTATCATGAACTCACCGATAAAACTATCAAAGATCAACAATTGGCAATCGGCAACTTAAAAAATCGCGCTTTTGTTTATAAAAAACCGTGGCAGAAAGCGTCAATTATTGTAGCCGGTGTCCTGGGCAATTTTATCTTGGGTTGGGTGGTCATTTCCTACCTTTTTACCCAAGGAGTCCCGATTCCCCTCAATAAAGTACTGGTCGAAAAAGTCCAGCAAGAGTCTCCCGCTGCATCAGCTGGTCTTCAAGCCGAAGATATGATTATCGGTCTCAAATTTGACGGAAAAGAATATAAGATATCTTCGCCGAACGATCTAACGGTGCTTACACAAAAGTATCTGGATAAAAAAATAGTCCTGACCGTAGAAAGGCGGGATAAAAAACGTATCATAGAATTGACTCCTCGAAGTAAACCACCCAAAAATCAAGGACCGCTGGGCGTAGTCATCACTACTCCCTTTACCGAAAAAAAGTACCCCTGGTATCGGGCGCCCTTTTTTGGATTGATTGAGGCGGCCAACATTACGCAGAAAATTGTAGTCGAGCTGACTAAAACACTTGTTCAATTGGTTACACTGCAAAAGCCGAAAGTTGAGATAGCGGGTCCGGTGGGGATAGCGCGCTACGCCGGCCAGGCCCTTAAATTCGGCAAAAATGCGGTTTTGGAACTTATGGCTTTACTGTCGCTAAATTTGGCAGTTATCAATATCCTTCCGTTTCCGGCTCTTGACGGCGGCAGGTTCATCTTTGTAGTTTATGAGTGGATGACCAAAAGAAGAGTCAATCAGAGCCTGGAACGAGGCTTAAACTTAATTGGTTTTATTATTATCCTCTCCTTAGCCGGAATAGTCACGGTCAATGATATTATTAAAATTTATAAATAATTCCCTTTTGTCCAATTAGTTTCATCAGTCTCATGGAGCTCAAATACGATAATGTCACTATATCGGGTGAGGTTGCCACAGGTAAAAATACTCTTCTGGATAATCTGAAACCTTATCTAAAACCTAAAGGATGGAGATTTACTTCGGGCGGGAAAATTTTACGCGATTTTCTTAAAGAATATGTCCATCCTTTATCGAGCAAAGGGGGGAAAGAGGTCGATTACCAAATAGATAATCGTACAAAAAGATTATTGAAAAAAGGTAAATACGCCATAGAGTCCTGGCTTGCGGGTTTTATGGCCAGGGACTTTAAAAATACCTTAAGGGTTTTATTGGTGTGTTCAAATCCGGCACTGCAAATAGACAGGGTTGTGAATAGGGATAATGTTCTTGTAGAACAAGCCAAAAAATTAATTAAAGAAAGGAAAGAAGATAATTTCAGACATTGGAAAAAAATATACGGTGATTTTGACTTTTTTAGCCCGAAATACTTTCACTTGACAATCGATACCTACTCTTCCGGGCCGCTTGAAACCGCAGGCAAAGTTCTAGACAAGCTCGGTTATAAAAATAATTCCTAAATCTTTCCCATTTATCTCCAAATTTTAATTAACTTTCGGCTAACACCAAAAAGTCTGAATGAACAAAGTAGGCTTAAGTGTCAAAAAGTGTGTCCCTATAAAGAACTTTAGCTTATTATAATAATCTAGATTGAAAATTTCATTATATTTTAAAGATGTAAATGTCCTTATCTATATTACTACAAGTTACTAACATATCATTTCAACTAAAGAAATTGAGCTTAAAGATAAAATTGAGCTATGTTTTATAGGTTTATTAAAATATTAAATTTTTTCGTTTTTAGACACACGAAATGACACTTAAACTAACAAAGTACAGAGTACTTTAAATTAACCTTGAAAATTTCTTTTTTCAAGAATTAATAATTACTTGAACCTATTTTAACAATGCTCTGATTAATCGATTAATCAGAACATATTCAATATTTAATCTATACTATCTAAACTGTTTCACGAATGTTTTTAGTTTTGTTATATAATTTCCTGATAACCTATGCTTTATTCTAAACTTTTCGGCAAATCGGTAAAAAAAGCCCCGTCTGACGCCACCTTAAACTCACATAAATTACTTTACCAGGCGGGGTTTATTCGGGAATCGACGGCAGGCAGATATTTTATCCTTCCCCTCGGGCAGTTGGTTCAACTGAAAATCATGGATATAATCCGTAAGGAAATGAACCAATCGGGTGCACAGGAAATGTTGTCTCCGGTATTGCATCCGCTCTCGCTTTGGGAGGAAACCAGCAGGACTAAGACGACAGGTTTTGAATTGATGAAAATCAAAGACCGGCGTGACTTCTGGTTTGCGTTGGGAGGTACGGCCGAAGAGATGTTTGTCGACGTTGTCAGAAAATTTCGCCCGAGTTACAAGGACTTGCCTTTCAATATCTACCAATTCTCGCTTAAGTTCAGGGACGAACTTCGGGCAAGAGGAGGATTGCTTCGTGTCAGGGAATTTATAATGAAGGACGCTTATTCCTTTGACGTAGATGAGGAAAGTTTCAGAAAAGAATACGGGAAAATGTGGGATGCTTATATTAAATGTTTTACGATTATGGGGTTGGATACTATTGTTGTCGAATCTGATAACGGCTACATCGGAGGAGAATACTGTCATGAGTTTGTTGTCGAATCTGAAATTGGCGAAACTACTTTTTTAACAGATGGCAAAAGTTATAATGCGCACGTCGATGTGGCAAAATTCAAAAGAGAAGAAATTAATCCTAACGATGAAATCAAAACTTTTGCGATAATCAGTCAGCCGGAATGGGTTCAAACAATGGACGACAATTTAAAACATTATAAACTACCAAAATCAAGATTTTTAAAAAACGTTGTCTATAAAAAAAGAGTAAATAATGAAATAATTATCGCGGTTATCCGAGGCGACCTTGATGTAAATAAAATTAAATTAGAACATACGGTTGATGCCGTTGGCCAACTTGAGGACGCAAGCGAAATAGATTTGAAAAAATTAGGCACAAAAAAAGGCTATGTCCACTCGTGGGGCCATAAAAAAGCAAGATATATCGGTGACCTTTCATTAACGACGGTTAAGAATTTTATAGGCGGCCAAAAAGAAAAAACTACAGACTCAATCAACGTTAATTACGGAAGAGATTTTAATTGCGAAAAACTCGCTGATATCGCTTTGGCTAAAGAGGGATACATATCTGAGTCGGGTAATAAATTAATCGGAAAAAGGGGCATAGAAGTGGGGAACATTTTCCAATTAGGATATCATTACTCTAAAAGAATGAAAAATGCCGTATACGTGGATAGGACAGGTAAAGAGAGGTATTTTTACATGGGTTCTTACGGCATTGGAATAGGTCGGAGCCTGGCTGCGATCGTCGAAAAATTCCACGATGACAAAGGAATTATCTGGCCGGAATCAGTCGCTCCTTACAAATTCCATCTTGTCGGACTCGACCTTGAAGATGAAGAAGTGAGTAAAAAAGTTTATAAAGTTTATTATGTGCTTAAGGAAAAAGGTCAAGAAGTTCTCTTTGACGATCGGGAAGATGTAACCGCCGGAGAAAAATTCGCCGATGCAGATCTCATAGGTATTCCACACCGTTTGGTCGTCTCCAAAAGATCAGGTGACAAAATCGAACATAAAAAAAGACCCGAGAAGTCTTCCGAATTAATCTCAATCGACCAATTGGTCTCATCATTTTTATGAAAATTATTGTCACCCACATGTCTCCCGACCTGGACGCGATAGCCTCAACTTGGCTAATTAAAAAATTCCTACCCGGTTGGAGTGATGCAACTATCAATTTCGTTTCTGCCGGCAAAACTTTGCATGATAAATCCCCGGATTCAAATCCGGAGACAATTCATGTCGATACCGGTCTTGGTAAATTTGATCATCACCAATCTGCTGACCTTACCTGTTCAACGAAAAAAGTACTTGATTTTTTAAACAGGGAAAAACACATTAAAAAAAATTTACAAAAACCTCTGGAGATTTTGGCAAATTTTGCAATCGATGATGACCACTTTCTCGAAATATATTATCCGGAACCAACAGCCGATCGGTATGAATTTTTAATAAATAATCTAATCGATGGACTAAAAATAGTTTTGGTTGAAGATATAAAGTTGACCGAATTTGTATTTACAATACTTGACGGAATGCTGGAAAAACTCAAATTAAAAGTTATTTCAATCCAAGAGTTGAATAATGGCATAGTCTTTACTTCTTATTTGGGTAAGTCTTTTATCATCGAAACCGGCAACGACGAGGTCTTAAAATCCGCTCAAAAGGCAGGATACAACTTAGTCATTCGCAAAGACCCAAAATACGGAAACATTAGAATTAAAACGCCTCCGGATCCAAACCTGGATTTAACTCCTCTTTATAACAAAATATTAAAACTCGATAAAGAGGGATATTGGTTTTTTCATTCTTCAAAACATATGCTTCTTAATGGCAGTCCCAAACGCCCGGATCAAAAAGCATCTCCATTAACCGTCAAAAAACTCGTTGAAATCATCAAAAGCATTTAATAAAATAAGGATGAGGATTACAGCTTATCCGAATATGAATCGCTTTATTGAAGGGAGGTCTTAATTATGGTTTTTGTAAGTAAAAAAAAGGGCGAATCCAAGGATACTTTATTCAGAAAATTTACCAGGATTTTTATCGAGGAAAATGTAGTTGACGAAGTCAGAAAAAAGCTTTTTTACAAGAAACCTTCATTGCTTAAGCAGGAAAAGGAAAAAGAGCAACTTAAATCAAGGTATCAAAGCAAACGCCCAAAAAGAAGCATTCACAGATAAATCTTTATGTTAAATATCTTTTCCTCATCTCGCTTCAAAATAAATAGGCAAACAATAAAAAACTTAGCCGGCGTATTGTTTTCTAAATATAATATACCGAGCAATGCGGAGATTAACTTGATTTTTATCGGTAAGAAAAAAATGAAGACCATCTCGAAAGATTATAAAAAAGTAAATGTTGCCTTGCCGGTTTTAACTTTTAGCTATCTTGATCGAATGTACCCTGACGAAAATAATAAAACTTTTGCCGAAATTTTCATCTGTTATCCCCAGGCGGTATTATTAGCCGCGGAAAGAGAAAAAAGGGTCGACAACATAATCTCGCAACTCATCACTCATGGAGTGGAAAACATCATTAAAAATTGACGTGATTTTATTGTAACCGGGACATAAATGTCATTTCAAGCTTGTCGAGAAATCTCCAACAGCGGCGATTGAGAAGGATTCCTCGATCCGCTTCGCTCTCTCGAAAATGACAATGAAATAATTATGTCCCGCCCATAATTTTCTTATGTATTACTTAAAGCATCGGCCCAAGACAATTGAAGATCTTGACAACCAAAAAGTTAAGGAGATTGTCAAAAAAATTCTTGAATCGAAAAAAATTCCCCACGCTTTGCTTTTTATCGGTCAGAAGGGAACAGGCAAGACCTCAACCGCAAGAATTATCTCTAAAGCGCTCAATTGCAGTTCAAGCAAAGATACGGAACCTTGCAACAAATGTAAAAATTGTCTGGCCGTCGATTCATTTTCCAGTCCGGACATTATAGAGTTGGATGCGGCTTCCAATCGGGGAATAGAGGATATCAAAAATTTAATTCGAGAGTCCAACTTCTATCCGATGAACAACCGCTACCGAATATTTATTATTGACGAAGCTCAGATGATAACCAGCGACGCCTTCAATGCCCTGCTTAAAACACTCGAAGAACCTCCTGAATCGGTTATCTTTATTTTAGCGACTACCAATCCGGAAAAAATACCAAAGACAATTCAATCCAGATGCAGTGTAATCAACTTTGCCAAAGCCAAAAAAACGGAGATCATTTCCATGTTGAAAAAAATTGCGCATAGGGAAAAGTTAAAAATAGACGAAAAATTATTAGAACTGATCTCCGAACATTCCGATCATTCATTTAGGGATGCGGCAAAAATTTTAGAAGAGTTGGTAGTGCAAGAAAAATTGACCTATGAGGAGGGTATCAAATTTTTGGGTTTATTACGGGAAAATTTTCTCTCCCTTCTGATTAATAAAAAACCGGATGAGATATTTACCTGGATCGAAGAATTTAATCGGTCGGGTGGCAACTTCAAAAATTTAATTGAGAAGCTGTTAGACGAACTCCGCATTCTGCTTCTGGCCAACAATGGAATAAAAAGCGACGAATTCACCGCACAAGCTAAAATCTCTACCGAAAATATAGTATTATTAATGAAGTTATTGACCGAGGCATATAAAAATTTAAAAATAACGCCCATTGAATCTCTACCTCTTGAGATTGCGGTAGTAGAATTCTATAATAGTAGAAATTCTAAATCATAATATAGTCAGCGCAAAACAAAATGACCGGTTTTGATAAATGTCATCAGTATGACAAATATGACATTTCGTATTGCGGCAGCTATATCTAAACACTAAACAAATTCAAAACACTTAATTTAAATCATTTGGAATTCGGGATTGTTTAGGGTTTAGAATTTAGAATTTATTTTATACGGGGGGGTGTTTTTTTATGATAAATCCGTTAAGCGGTTTAGGCGATTTACAGAAACTTCAACAACAAGCGCAACAAATGCAGACTGCATTGCAGCAAGAACAGGTAACTGTTGAGAAGAATGGCGTCAAAGTCCAGGTTAGAGGAGATCAAATAATTGAGGTAATTGAGATCGACGGAGTAATAGAAAATCGTATTGCTGAAGCCATAAACGAAGCAATCAAGAAAACCCAGGAGATGGCAGCACGAAAACTGATAGAAATTTCCCAACAACAAGGTCGTTGAAACCGGTTTAAATCGGTTGAAATATGCTAAAATTTCTTACTGATTTTAACTGAGTACAACTGTTTTTGACTGATTTTAACTATGCTAAAGCTCTTTTCCGGTACTTCAAATCAATCGCTCACCCGAGAAATAAGCAGATCGCTAAAAATTCCCCTCGCCAAATCAGAAGTTGTCCGCTTTGACAATAGTGAAGTCAGAGTGACCATCCAAGAAAAGGTCAAAGATTCAACCTGCGTGGTAATTCAATCAACCTCAAATCCTACCGATACCCATTTGCTGGAATTATTCTTTTTTGCTGACGCCTTAAAACGTCAGGGAGCTAAAAATATTATTGCAATTATTCCTTATTTTGGCTACGCCAGGCAGAATAGGGAACATCGCCAAGGTGAAGCGGTATCGGTAAATGTGGTAATACGTTTTTTGGAAGCGATCGGATTTAACCAGATCCATACCATTAATTTGCATGATGAAGCAACCGAAGGGATTTTTTCTATACCGTTCAAAAATCTGTCGGCTTTACCGATCCTGGCCAAACAACTGGCTTATTATTTAAAAAATAATAAGAACCGGGAAAAGGCCGTAATAGTATCGCCTGACCAGGGAGGAGTTGAAAGAGCGCAGATTTTTGCCGAAAATTTTTTCCACACCGCCACCCAGATCATTCCCGGGATGAGCAAAGCAGCGACGAGGAATCTGGACAAAGATGTGGAAATTGCGGTGATTGAAAAACGCAGAAGCTTAAGCCAAATCCATAAATCTAAAGCCCTGAATTTATATGGCAATGTCAAAAATAAAACCTGTATTTTGGTTGACGATATTATCACTTCCGGAGGAACTCTAGTTCATGCGGCCGACTTTTGTTTGAAACGTGGGGCCAGTCGTGTTCTCGCCTGTGTTGTTCACCACGATTTTTCTCCCCAGGCAGAAAAAGATTTAAGCAAAAGCAAAATTGAAAAAATCTTCACCACTAACACTATCGAATTAAAAACCGGGCAGAAATTTTCCCAACTTCAAGAAATCTCCGTCGCCCCCCTTATTGCCCGCGAAATCAATAAATTAATCTGATGTTTTTAAAACTTACTCCTGCCTTCAATTGCTTTTTTTAATGTCATATAATCAGCGTACTCCAAACTTCCGCCAATCGGTAAACCATAAGCCAGTCTCGTAACTTTAAACTTGACGTTATCTCTGGTTTTAATTTCGCTTAATCTGTCTCTTATATACATAGCCGTCGCCTCACCCTCCATGTCCGGATTCATCGCCAATATTATTTCCTTTAAATTTTGCTTTTTCAATCCGTTAGCCCGCCTGTCCTGAGCTTGTCGGATGGACAAACTAGTTAACTCGTTAACTCTTTTTAACAATTGATTTATAAAGATATCCTCCGGTCCGACATGATTCAGGGGATCAATTTTCCCGTGCAGGACATGATAAACTCCCTGATAAATATTACCGGTTTCAAAAGCTATTAAGTCAAGCACGTCCTCAACGACCGTAATCAAATCCTTATCTCTATTGGGATTTTGATCAATACCGCATATCTCATCTTCAGTAAGATTCAGGCAGATTTTACATAATTTAGTTTTAGTCTTAAGGGTGCTTATATTTTCGGCAAACGCTTGCAGGTCCGCCTCCGGTAGTTTTAAAAAGAAAAAAGCCAGACGATTGGCTGTTTTTTCTCCTATCCCGGGAAGTTTCTGTAAAAAAAGCGCGATTTGTTTTAGATTGCTTGGTAACGAGTTCATTTTAAATTTGAATTATGTCGACTATTACCAAAGGCTTTCTCCCTCTTTTCTTAAAAAAATAGTCCTCTAAAATCATTACGGCTTCCTTTCGCACCTGACCAAAATCAATTACGCTGCCGCCCTTAAAATTGAGTGTTTTTTCCACAATTCTTGTTGCATCGGAGAAAAGTTTCTCCTCTCCTTTTTCAAAGACAAATCCCCTAGTGACAAATTTAGGTCTGGTTAGCAGCCTTGCCTGATTATCCAAAACCAATATCACCGAGACTATACCTTCACTTGCCAAGGTTTTTCTGTCTCTAAGAACAATGTTACCTACATCTCCAACTCCATAAGCGTCAACATAGATATTCTTACCTTCTATCACCTCTCCTTTATAAGCTTTATTTTTCAAAAACCAAACGGTCTCACCTTCATTGAGTAAAAAGATCTGTTCTTTTTTGAATCCCATTTCAGTCAGCATTTTGGAGTACTGGAATTGATGTCTGATGGTTCCTCCAATAGGCAGAAAATAATCAGGTTCGGTAAATCTTACCAAGAATTTAAGGTCTTCCTGATTTCCGTGTCCTGACGCATGCAGTTGCTCTTGAATATCCGAGTATTTCACGTCTGCTCCCAGAAGAGAGAGTTCCTCAATCAACGAATACACTTCATGTTCATTCCCGGGAATCGGATCTGATGACATAATCACTTTATCCCCCGGTTTAATTTTTACATTTGGATTTTTGTTATTCGCTAATTTGGATAAAGCAGAGTCGTATTGACCTTGAGACCCTGCTACAATGAGACAAACTTTATTTGCAGGCAGCCGCGCAACCTCTTCCTCTTTAGCTAAAAAATTCTCCGGAATTGGCAAATAACCAATTTCTCGCGAAATTCGAGTATTTTCCCTCATCGATCTACCCAAAAAGGCTACCTTACGGTTGAATTTAACTGCAACTTCTACGCATTGGTGAATTCTGGAAATATTGGATGAAAATGTAGTCATTATGAATTTGCCTTTGGTTTTTCTCATTTCGTCTTCAAAAGTCTGACTTACTATTTTTTCCGATAGGGTAGTGCCTTCCCGCTCGGCACCCAAACAATCTGACATTAGGCATAAAATTCCCTCTTTACCGGCTTTGGTCATAGCGTAAAAGTCCGGATACTTGCCGTAAGGAGGAGTCAAATCCAGCTTGAAATCTGCCCCATGATAGATATTCCCAACCGGCGTTTTGATCAATATATGAACTGTATCTGGTATAGAATGTGTTAATCTGATAAAGCTTAATTTAAACAAACCCAGCGGATATTCTTTTTCATATTCAATTTGCTTTAGTTTGACCGATAGACCAAATTCTTTGAACTTATGCTCGACCAATGCACAGGTTAGACGACTGGCCAATACCGGAGGATTGCCTAAGGTCCGGTAGTGAAAAGGCAGCGCGGATATATGATCTTCATGTCCGTGACTTAGTATTACAGCTCTGATTAAATGAGCTTTATCAGTCAAATAAGTCACGTCGGGTATTACGAAGTCAACTCCCAACTCTTTTTCCAGGGGAAATCCTATGCCGCAGTCCACAATCAGAATATCTTTTAATCTGTCATCCTCATAAAGTTCATAGACGTACATGTTTTTTGTCACGCCTACGACCCCGCCCAGAGGTATAAATCGAAGTTTATACGTATTCATTTAACATCTACCAGTTAACATCTAACATTAGAATTAATCATATACCTTTTTATCGATGAACATATTATAGTTAGCGCAAAACAAAATCTCGCATTTGTCATCCTGAACTTGGTTTGGGATCTGATTGATAAGATGCTGAAATAAATTCAGCATGACACAGAATACAATCTGTCATTTCGTTTTACGATCTCTATATGAGTTTTGTGTTACAAGAAATTATAACACTTGTTAAAATTAACATATGGGCAATATTACTCTAGGACTCATAAAATCTAAGCTGTCGGAAGTCATGGATCCCGAACTTAATATCTCGATAGTCGATTTAGGATTAATCTATGATATCAAACAAAATAGCTCGGGTAAGACTAAAATCAGCATGACGCTCACAACCATTGGCTGCCCATTATTTTCAATAATTGAAGATCAGGTTAAGGCTAAGCTGAAAGAGCTCGGACTAAATCCCAAAGACGTAGTGCTGGAACTTGTCTTTGACCCGCCCTGGTCAATGGAAAAAATGTCAGAACGAGCCAAAGCCATGTTAGGAATATAATACGGATTACGGATCTTATCCGGATGCTGCGACCTCAATCGTCCCAGCCACGTTTGACCGTGCTTGACATTCGGATACCTCCCTTGTTTCCCCTCCTTGCTAAGTAGGGAATTGGGGAGTGGTGATTGTCCGTAGATCCGCATGGATCCACAGATCAGTATTACACTTTTATGGTCAAACAACAACTGGAAGACAGCTTCGAAGGATTGGTCGAGGAAGGCAAATCTCAAGCTAAAAAAACCGTCAAAAGCGCTGCTGAGCAAATTTCTTCATCGGTGAACGTCAGTAAGATGTGGGAACAGCTTCTCGGGGTATCTGATGCGACCTCGCAGGTTGAGGAGGAGCGCAGCGATGGTAAAACCTCCGAGATTGGAAAAAGAGAAAAGCACACCCCTCTCAATTTAGAAAAGCTCGCCAAATCCTATCAGGGTCTTGAAAAACAAAAGGCCGAAAGTCTCAAGCAAAGACTTTTTCAATTAGTAAAACAAGGTGAAGAAAAAATCCTGCAGGAAAAGAAAACTGAAGAGGTAGAGAAAAAACAAAAATCAGAGTACGATGTAGAACTGAAAAAGAAAAAAGACGAGGAGCATAAGACCCATCAACAGGGAGATTTGCCGAAAGGTAAAGTAAGAAGAAGTATCTTTTCTCACAAAAAAATAGCAGAACGCCAGCACGCCGAAGTCAAGCCCGCCGGCGGCAAACAATGATATACTCATCTTACTCCGATTTGCAGCTCGCCCAGAGCGAAAAAGCGGATTATACTTCTATTAATTGAAATCGCAATCAGTATATACCCCTCTAAGTTGATTTGATAAGATAACTTTAGTTGACAATTTGCAAAATCAACTAAGACGGGCATAGATGGGTATATACTGAATAACTCGGTTGCAAACCTTAAGTTATCAAAGTATATAATAATTAGTAGAAAGCGCGCGATTTAAGAGCAAATATACTTCTATTGATTGAGATTGCAATCAGTATATACCCCTCTAAGTTGATTTAATAAGATATTTTTAGTTGAAAATTTGCAAAATCAACTAAGACGGGTATAGCTTTCGAGACAAATTAGGGAAATTCGGGGATTGGCGCAGCGGTAGCGCGCACGGTTCGGGACCGTGAGGTCGTGAGTTCAAATCTCACATCCCCGACTAAAAATAAGATCTCAAAGCTCCAAACTATAGGACACAATTAAATTATTTAAATTTTATCTTTATCTGGTATTGGATTAAATCAGCCGACAATATCAAGCTATTTAAAGTAAATTCACGATGATAAATCTCTCAATCTATGAAAATTAAGTAAATTCATCGATTTAAGTCTATAAATTACTGAATTCAGAGCAAAATAACAATATAAACGATGATTTATCAGATACCTCAGAAAGGTGCTAATTCAACACGCAAATTTATTTAGCCTGTTAGAATAATCTAAAACTGACCTTAACCCGCTTTTTGCTGAAAAATCTGTTCTATCGCGCTATACTCGAGAATATACTTAATTTATATCCGTTGCAGTTTACTAAAAAAATTTTTACCTGTAATTTCGCCAAAGGAATTGAAATTCTAGGTGTGCTTATAGTATTCATACCTTAATTTCATTCTAATTTTTTACTTACTCCGGTAAGCAAACACTCTCATTTGTTATCACTGCTATAAGTCTCAAAAATGAGCAATAAAAAAGTTCGTTAGAAATCTATAACTTTCATTAATAATCTACAATTGTCGTTCCGGCGAAGACGGGAAACTGTTAAACAGATTATACGAAGTAAATAATTTGGATTAAAGCCAAATGCTTTAGCTACCGCAATACGAAACGTCATATTTGTCATCCTGAATTTATTTCAGGATCTTGTTGTTTATACTTCTGTTAATTGATATAGCAATCAGTATATACCCCTCTCTAAGTTGATTTGATAAGATGACTTTAGTTGACAATTTGCAAAATCAACTAAGAGGGGGTAAAGATGCTGATACAAGTTCAGCATGACATTTATCAAAACCGGTCATTTTGTTTTGCGCTGACTATATTAAATAGATTACACAGCGCAATGCAGTACTGAAGTATATATAAAAAAGTTTAAAAAAAATTATAAATTTATAAAATTTAGAGTAAATGTAGATAATTTTATACAACCTACGTTTTATAAAACACTTTGAATTATTGTAATCTCGAAGAGTCTCTCAATTTATTTGAGAGACTCGCATCAGCAAGAGATCCTTCGTTAATTGCTCAGGATGACAATACATATACCCATTTTACTCCGATTTGCAGCTTTCTCGGAGCGCGAAAAAGCGGATTAGATGAGTATATACTGAATGAACCACCTCGCAGCAGAGAGTTGCGAGGCATCTATACCCGTCTTATGCTGGTTTGCAACCCGTCGGGTTGTCAAAGCAGCTTAGAGGGGTATATACTCGAGCAAATTTATTTGCGAGTGGTATAGTCTGTCATTCCCTCGCAGGGAGGGAATAACAGACTAAAATAATCATTATTTGTAATGGAATTGACAGACTGGATCCCCTCCCTGCGTGGGGATGACAAACATTTCGCAGCAAGCTGCGAGGAATTAGACCGAATACAATTGAAAAATTAAGCAAGTATGATCAAGTTATTTTAGATAAATTAATTGATCGTTAAGAAAATAAGATCATAAATCAATAGAATAGTTCAATTAAATTAATCTTTTGCAATTTTTAAGCACAGTTGTATACTTGAAATAATGAAAATCTACAATACTTTAACCAGAAAACTGGAACAATTTAAACCGCTTACTCCCAACCAGGTTCTGTTTTACCACTGCGGTCCAACAGTCTATTGGGTTCAGCACATCGGTAATCTGCGCGCTATGGTCTGGGCCGATCTGATTAGAAAAAGTTTGATTTTCCAAAATTATCAAGTGCTTTTTGTCCGAAACTACACGGATGTAGGACATCTGACCAGCGATGCGGACGAAGGAGAAGACAAGATGGAAAAGGGCGCCAAAAGGGAAGGTTTGACCCCTGACCAAATAGCCGACAAATACATCAATCTTTTCGAGCAGGATACAGCCAGTCTAAATATCCTCAACCCCGATCATAAACCCAGAGCTACCCAATATATTCCCCAAATGCTGGAGACGATCAAGATACTGCTTGAAAAAAAACATGCCTATATTACGGATTTAGCTATCTATTTTGACGTTAAGACCTACAAAAACTACAACCGGCTGAATAAACAAAAACCCGACCTCAATAAACCGGGCATGGGCAAAGCAAAAGTGGAGGATCGCCAAAAAAAACATGCCGCCGACTTTGCGCTTTGGTTTTTCAACAAAGGTCCGCACGAGAAAGCTCTCCAGACTTGGGATTCGCTTTGGGGCATGGGCTTTCCGGGCTGGCATATCGAGTGTAGCGTCATGGCTAAAGAGTTGTTGGCAAAAACCATCGATATACATATGGGTGGGGTAGAGCATGTCCCGATTCACCACACCAACGAAATCGCCCAATCAGAGTCAGCTTACGGTCAAAGATTTGTCAACTACTGGCTGCATAACGAGCACTTATTGGTCAACGGCAATAAAATGGCCAAATCAGAAGGGACCGGCTTTACATTAGACGACGTCATTAAAAGAGGCTTCGACCCTCTTGACCTGCGCTACTTTTTTTTACAAGCCCATTACCGTTCACGACAAAATTTTACCTGGAATGCTTTGACTTCTGCACAAGAAGGATATAAAAAGCTTAAAGAAACTGTCTTATCGCTCAAGAAACAAAAACAACGAACTGCGCTTTCCAATGAAAAATTAAATCTGTTGGATAGCTTTCGGCAAAAGTTCACCGATTTTATCTCCAATGACTTCGAGATTCCCCAAGCCTTGGCTTTAACTTGGGCGATGCTCAAATCCAATATTCCTTCTATTGATAAGCTTGATCTTTTATTCGAATTTGACCAAGTCTTTGGTCTTAAATTAAATAACATCAAAGAAGAAGATGTCCCTGACGAAATACTAAAGCTCGCCAATGATAGGGAAAAAGCCAGGAAAATGGGAGATTTTCAAACCTCGGATAAAATTCGAAATCAAATTTCCGAAAAAGGCTATATTATCGAAGATCTTCCAAACGGTTTTAAAATTAAACAAAAATGAAAAAAGAAATTGTCAGCAAAAAAATTTTATTTGAAATCATAGACCACTATGGTAAAAAAATTATAACTACCCAAGAGTACTGGAATAGAATAAATACAATAAAACATCCGGAAGCACAACTTAAACGTGAAGAAGTAATCAAAACTATTCAAAAACCTGATATAATTTACCAAGGAAATGATAATAAATCTTATATCTTTGTCAGGACTTATAGAAGATATAAATTGTTTGTAATTCTAAAACATGAAAATAATATTGGTTTCCTGATTACAATTTACATTACAACTAAAAAAAAGATAAATAAAAAAATATTATGGCAAAAATAACAATAGATATTGACCCTGTATTAAACGTATTTCAAATTTGGTGGGATGATCGAAAAAAAGCCGTCGAAGCGATTCCCTCGGACGATAAAAGAATGGAAGCTGACATTATTGTGGATAAAAAAGGCGTACCTCTAAGCGTTGAAATTGTCGGTTTTTTACCCGAAGAACTTAATGCAAGCAAATTCCTTAACAGCAAACAAATCACCTATTATCTCTCAACTGGAAAAGTTCCTTTTAAAAAATTACTTACAAAAGTAAAGTTGCACAAATAAAAATTTGTGTTATAATTTTTTTTAAACGTCGTCCCGATTGATCGGGGATCGTTGCTAATCAAAATGTCAATCAAGATTTATTCAATTCTTTTTGTCCTCTTTATTGACCGCATCTGATGCGGCGGGAGGATGATTTGATTTAATAAATCTGTTTCAAATTTTCCCGCCCAAGGGCGGGTTTTTTTATTTAGAAATAATGACTGAAATATATCAAGCAAAGTTTGAATCCGTTTTAAGCAATTTAGAAACAACAATTGGATCAAGAAAAAAAGAATTATTAGATATGATTCACGATGCTGCTTTGACCGATCCTCAGTATAAGCCTACTTTAATTCACCCAGAACATCTATTGGGTATTATTTTAACGAGTAATGAATTTCCGCCCGATATATTTTCAGGTCCTAACGCGCCACTTCAACGACGAATCTTTATGCAGAATTTCGAAACCATAGCTACTATGCTTCCAGACATCATAGAATCTAACTATAATTTAAGGAGCGCAGGATTCAGCTATACTGAAAATCCTCTGCTTTATTCTGATCCAAAAAATAGACAACATTTAATAAACGTAGCCAATCAATACGCAGACGTAATTCAGCAGACATATCCCGATGGAAACGAAGGAACACGCTATCCGTTAAAACAAAAAAATCCTAAAGCAATAGTCGATGACGTTGAAACAGGAAAATTTTTTATGTACGCAGTACAAAATTCGCGTGGTGATACTGTTGCCGTCTTTGGCAACGTCATAAGAGATGATATCTTAGGACAAAGAGGCTATGCGGTCGAATTAGGACGGACCGGTACGAAAGCGGATAAAACTCCTGAGTTAGTCAATGTTCCCTTGAGAGGTGTTTCAAAGCTTAGATTATATCATTTATTAACCGATCCAAGATTTATCGCTGACCCAGAAAAAATCGGTAAGTCAGCGACTATGATTTACAGTGATATAAGACTTGCCAAAACCTGGAATCCTGAATTTCCCGGCGGTCGAGGCGTACAGAGTGTGTTTTTTGGAGGACAGCAATTTGGTGAGTTCTTAGGTTTTGGATTTTCATCGGTAGGTTGGCGCTATAATCTGGAAAGAACTGAACCGTTTCTTTTCATTTTTAAACCAACATTTCCCGAATCTTATAAACAAAGTTTGTCCGAGAAAACTTTATTTATACCCGATCCACATGATGCCGAACGAGTAAGCAAATTTCTTTCTGGCACCTTTGGAACTCTTCCTCGAATTACACATAATGGTTCCGTAGAAGATATTAGTGCAATTCCCCCTGAGGAGATTGAGGTCGTATTAAATTTTACTCCCACAAAACATGGTCGAACTTCTGACATTTTTACCAAAATCGATATTGTTGATACTGATTTTGAATTCAAAGAGCGAAATACGGGAAAAATTCAAACACTTTCCTTACTTCGGTGCAAGGAGAGGCCCCGTCAGTTGAAGTTTATGTTGACGCTACTTTAGGGGGTGGGGTAGAGCCAAAGAGAATTACCGGAATTATAAAAACTCTGAAGGATTTTGGTTTTGTCTGTAATGGATGGGTTCCTTCTAGTCGAGGAAATGGTGATGCAATCCTAATTTCTTATGCTAAACTGGGGACTGGCGCTAACGATCCCGTGGATCCTGATATGCCGGAAAAGTATTATCAAGGTGAATTAGCAGAAACAAGAGAGGAAGCATTACAAATTTTTCAGGACCTGGCAGAAGCCGGTCCTCTCCATATTAATAATTAAAATAATGAGAATAGAAACACTTGAAGCTAGATTAATTAAACCAACATTAGTTAAAGCTTTTCCCCTAGGTGAAGTTAAAGGACATCCTAGAATTGTAGGACCTCAAAGAGACATGATTGCTTTGCAAGCTGAAAGCACAAATGGTTATCGAGGTTGGGCTACCATTGATACACTACCATTTCCATTTTACAATCCTGAATCTACTTTTGAAGCTTGGGAGTTATTGCAACGGGTTGGCCGGAATGTTGTCGGCGTTGATATGGGCGATGCGGAAGAAATAGTTGATCGCTTAGGACCAATCGTAGGACACAACATCTTTAAGGCTGGTTTCGCAAATTTATTTTTTGATATTGATGCTCAGGCGAAGGATGTTCCTTTATATCGACTCGTCGGCGGAATGAACAGGACCGTGGAAGTAGGCATTAGCATTCCTAAAAGTGCCTCTCCTGAAGAAATAGAAAGGCAAATTGCTCAAGGCTTTAGAAGAATCAAAATAAAGGTGGGTCCATCATATGATGATTTTAAAAAGGTTGCACAAATCAGACAAACTTATCCTCTATTACTATTAATGGTTGACGCTAATTCATCCTTTGATCATAATAATGGGGATCATATGAATATACTAAAAGCATTTGGAGAATTAAATCTTTTAATGATAGAACAACCGCTTGCTCATGATGATATTCGCCATCATGTTAAATTACAACAAATGTTCTATCGAAATCAAATACCGGGCCGAATTTGTTTAGACGAAAGTATTGAAACAATTGATCATATGGATCAAGCCATAAAAGGTGGGATTCCAATTATAAATATAAAAATTGCTAGAGTTGGGGGTTTACCAATAGCAAAACGAATGATTGAGATGGCAGAGTCTGAAGGAGTTGCAACGTGGGTTGGTGGGATGTTGGAACCTACGCCAAGTAAAGCTCATAGTTTAGCTATAGCAACCCATCCTGGTGTCAATTTACCTTCTGATATTTCTGGAACCGCTGCCTATTTTAAGGAAGGTCAGGATCCGGTTGTCGAACCCATGGTTAGAGACGGGGGGTATATTCACGTAAAAGATGTCCCAGGAAGAGGATGGGATGTTGACAAAAATATATTACAGAATATTACAAAAAGCTTTATTGTTTTTAAATCAAAATAATATGACTTCAGGAGAAGCAAAAACCATGGTAGTAGAGTTAAATTCAAAATTGAATATTAGGTTTGAAAAACCTCGTCAAGAATTTCTTCCAGGAGTTCAGCCATTGGTCAATAGGATGGCTGAAGTTATAGGCGTAGAATCTATTATACTGGAACTGCCTGAAAATGGTTTTTTGGCACAACCATTAACAAATACGCAAAAAAAAACCGTAAATCGCGATTTGGGAATTATCTATGCAGCAGAAAGCGTAGCCTTTCAAAAAAAATTAATGGAGGTTCATATTGAGGAATCCGATGAGAGAATGGTTTCTCTTCCGGATTATTTTGCGCAACTATCAGGTGCATCAGTCAGTTTTAGCGATAAACCATTTCACCCTGCCTCTGAAAATGGTTGGGCCGGAAAACCTAGAGTTTTCTGGACACGCGAAGGCGTTGCTCAAAGGCTGCTGTCAGTTGTCAACGCCTTAAATGCTATTGATTTGCAACCGCATTTTGAAGACGCATTCAGGCCAGTAGGAGTCCAAGAGGGGTTGTTAAAAAGAAGAATAACTCAATTTATTTTGCTTGAACATCCAGATTGGGATCCTGAAAAAGACTTTGATCTCATTATGAATGAAGCACAAAGTAAGACAGCCATAACACCCAGAATTGCCGGACACAAGGGAGGCGCGGCTGTGGACGTTACGTTAAGAACAGTTAATGGCGATCCTTTACCTCTGGGTAATGACTATCCTATGGGAGATGCTTTGGTCAATCTCAACTGTCCCTATGTTACTGCAAATGAATGGCAAACCAGGCAACTCTTCCTAACCGTAATGGAAATGTCAGGTTTTGCTGTCTACCCTGGTGAGGACTGGCACGCCTCATATGGAGATAATTTGGCCGGGGCTAATCCTGATGGAACTTTAATATCTGGATATCAAACTCGCTACGGCCCGATAAAAAATTTTGATCCCAATACTGGTAAAGTTTTTCCTTATGATGCTGCAGAATATGATAAACACTTTTTTAGTCGCGAGGAACTTCGGCAATTAGCAATTGAGGCTAGGAAATAATGAAAAATCATAGTCATGAAATTAAATTTATTGAGGATGTAGCCAATACAGCATCAAAAAACATACTCAGAAAACTTTCTAAGTATACTAAAAATGAACTAGCACTCAAAAGTGATGAAAAAAAGATTCTGCAACGGGAATCAAATCTTTTTAAAAAAAAATTTAGAGATACACTAATCTACTCTTTAAAGTTAAGTCAAGAAGCTTTGGAAGGTAATAGAAAATCTGCAAAGCGCGTTTGGTATTTCAATCAAGAAATGAAAGCCAAAAGAAAAATTATAGATGGAGTTTTCCCTCATGCCGCTCGAGCTTGGATACTGGATGGGTTAATCATCAAAAAACAATATGCCGGAATAAAATACTTGGTTGGACTCAATGATCTAGACGGAGCAGTGCTTGATGTATTAAATTCCGCTTCCTCAATAAATCTCGGAGCAGAAAATCCCTGGTTGCTGATGATGGATAGAATAGAAGATTTCATGGGTTGGAAAGATAATGTTTGCAACGCATATCATCCCGGTTTAAGACAGTCTTTTGCTTTTGAAATTCTAAAAAATCTTTATCCAGTAAAAAAAAGCCGAAAAAATTTATATATTCATATGGAATCTTCTGCCTCAATAGTCGACTCAATTGCCATTGAAACAGTAAATGCCTATGCTGAAAAAGTGCTAAAACTTGATAATGCTCGGGTTCTTGCCGTTGACGGAACTTGGGCGGGCGGATTTGGATCAGCCAGAGAAGCAACTGGGTTTGGCGTTGACAATCAACAAATTAGAAGAATGGGTAAAGCTACCTGGGTTGACAGATCCCTACCTGCCCCAACAAAAGACTATCGTAATGAGTTCATTAAAAAGTTAAGTGAGAAAATTGCCAAAAAACAGGTTTCGGGGTTATATCTGGAGCCAGATATTTTGGGAGATCTCGGACTAATAAAAACTGATATTAAATTATTGCTTGAAGTTAAAAAATTAATGAAAAAAAGTCGGCTCCCAATTATCCTAGACTGTGTTCAACAACTGGGACGAACTGGTAGTTATTGGGGTGAAAATGTCGATAAAATTTTTTCCGATTTTGATCTCTTAGTTCTAACAACAGCCAAATCAGCCTCAAACGGCCAGCCATTTGGAATGGTAATGCTGCCCAGCACAATTGAAAAAGAAGCCTACCCGTTTACTCAGATTACAACCAATCAAATGAATGGTCCTTTATTGCGCGTATTGCTCGTAGCTGAATTACTCAGGGATTATCGACTACAAAATTGGTTTGAACAAAAATCGAATGCTATTGAAAAAATTGCAAACCAAGAAAAATTTCCAATAAAAAATCTTTTTGGCAAGTTTCTTAACCGAGGTGTATTTGTAGCCACAAATGATAATGCAAAATTGGTTCAGATTGCACTTCTTGTTGAGGATGGAGTCTTGGTGGGAGCTTTACCTAGTGCCATAAGATATCAACCAATGCTTTTGGAACTTTCCGAAACTAATGAAAATGTTGCCAGAATAATTTTTAGGCGGGTCAAACAAGTTTTAAAAGGAAACGTATCAAAAGAAGTAAAAAAAATTTATAACTTAATGTCTGGAGTCAGTTCAGGATTAGCCAGAGAAAATAAAGGAAGACTAAAGAATTAAATTGGGTTGGCCCGGATTAAGACTTGTCTGTAGATACTTTATCATTGCTCTGGCTGATGGATGGTCACGGGTAATTGTATAAGCTATACAACCATCGTCCGTTTGAGACATCCCAAGCGACGCTCGTAACATCTCATCTTTTAAGTCCTCGAATGGGGTTGTATGAAGTCGAAGACTCCCAGACATCTCCGTAGAAAAATTACCCTCTCTTCCGTAGAAATAGCCCATCTGTAAAGAAGGCTCTCTTACCTCCAAACAAGAATAAACACGGTGTTTACCGTCTGTCGCCGGAATTATGGCAATTTCTCCGCCCGGTAAACCGGCGGGACACTCGTATGGGGGTTTTCCGGGAGATGCGGTTCTATGTAATTTACCAAAATCACCAGATACGCTTACCATTCTTCCAGTTAAATCTTTTGGATACTTTTCTCTAATTCTCCTTATCTGCTCATAAAATAAAATATGATCGTCAGGATCAAGCATCAAATCCTTAAAAACACCTCCTGCAGCCTTATGTCGATTAAATCGCACACCTTCACAGTTCAATTCTGCTAATACGAAATCTGCAATTGGTTTTAATTGATTTAGATTATGTTTACTTACTGTAACATTTAACACCACTCCAATATATGTCCCAAACTGTTCGTTGAACTTACGAATGTTTTCAACTGCTCGAACAACAATTTCCGGAGCGGCTCCATTAAAAACATTGTCTGTCTCTACAGCGCCGTGTAACGACATCTGCACATTTTGAATGCCAGCTCGTGCAATATCTGTCATTGACCTACCGGGATTAGCTACGATAGGTATTCCGCTGCTTAAAAGATATGGCTTTTCATCAAATAAACCGGCTTCAAAATAATCAGGTAGAGATAAGGCTTCAGCTCCTGTAATGATTACGTTTATTCCTTTGTTTTCGAGCGTTGTTTTCATCCATTTGGTTTCATCTGGTTCTGGAGTATAATCCGGTCTGTCTCCACCTCTAATTAGATAGCAATTTCTGCAAGCAGCTCCACAAGTATGTCCGTCAACACTGGCTAAAGTATTAAGTATACTTCTGCCAATCGGACCCGTATTAGACTCAACTACTATATAGGCCGTCCCAATCGACAAATAATCTGCCTTCCTTGTATGAGGCGCTCGTACGAGAGATTCCGGTTTGAAAGGTTTATAAAGCTTTGGATGAATCTCCCTCGGATTAATGCTCACAAACTGCGATCCAGCATCAATCATCAACAATTGTTCATTTATTTGTTGCGAAAACTCCGCCATAATTAAAAAACCCGCCAATAGCGGGTTATACTATTATTAAATTTACCGCTTAACCGTAAAAACTATAGAGAAAAAATAACTAACTTCTTGCTCCACATTATATCAAATTATAACCTATAATAATTAGATTTGCAATTTTAAATTTAAATGTTATCATTATATATTAATGAAAAATCCTGGTAAATTATTTACATTTTTCTTTAATCCCACTTTTAGCGGGGTTATTTTTTAATTATTAAATAATTTCAAAGACAACCCCGCGCAAGCGGGGTTTTTTAATGGCTTATAAATAATATGGTAGAAACGCAAATTATAGACATATTAAGAAGTAAAGTGGAAGGATATAGTGATGTTGAATCCGTAGTTGGTCCGTGGAGTGATCAAATAGATCCGAGAACAAGAGCTCAAGTTCATAGAGATTTATTAGGGACGGTATATGGACAGGGCCACCCAGCTCTATCTCAGCCTATAGAAACTTTAATCGGCGCCCAGAAAGCAGGTGAAATGCTTACTTGGCTAATGTATGTAAACGGAAAACCCGTGGGTATGGCAAATATCGAAGTAATGCTTGAAGCTGGATTAGCCGAACTTTGCCGAACAGTAAAATTACCTGAAGGAACTTATTTGCCTGACGGAACTATATTAAACGGAAGAGTAAATAATACGGTAGTAATGTATCAAAGATTACTAGATTTTTTGGGTTCTCCGATTGCAAATCAAATATGGGCTTTGCAGGCGGATCTTAGATTAGCAAAAACCATAATATTACCTGACGGTTCAACTCTTGAGGCAGGCGGCGCAACTCAACATATCAACGAAGTGGCAGGACTCAAACCATGGCTCCTTTGTGTCCCGCGCTTTCAAGTCCATCCACCCAAAGGAAACCCCCATCAGGAAGCATTTTTACAGTCAAGATTATACCTTCAACCTGAGCACATAGACACATCGACACCACTTTATTCACCCCAACAAAATATATCTGGCTCTATCAGTTTGTCCGAAATTGCCCGAGCAACTTATGAACGTGCTTTTGCTATACAACCATATATAATCAATTCTGACAAACAAAATGAAAAAGTCACGCCAAAACTTACAAGTGAGGCAACTGCCGGTATCCACTTTTCAACTATTTTCGCCGAAGGAAATGTTAATAGTGGTCAATTGATCGAAGAAGTACAAAGCGCTCTAAAACAATCAAGATTTGTTGAAATTGTAATTCCTAATCACCCGGGAAATATACAAACTCAAGAATCGTGTTACGAAGTCGGCCTAATTCCGCTTGGTGTTTTTCCCGGTGGAAGATTCAGAGTAAATGGCGGCGTAAGAATTATTCCAACTACATTTCATTTTGGGACGGCTAGATACGATATTAGACGTCAAATTGTAGATATAGAGTTAGCTCGCGATTATCGAGGGAGTAGAATTGAAGAGCTAACCTATCGACTTCACCAACAATGGAAATCTATTTAATTCACAATTTTGCTAAAATACGCTATGATCAATGATGTCTTACCACTATTAAAACAATTAATTGTCATTGAATCAACTAAAGATAAACCTCAACAAATTAACGAAATTCTCAAGCTAGCTAAATATCAACTAAGCGGTTTTACTGCGAGTGAGTTTACTAATTACAATTCGCGTAGTTTATTATATCAGTCTGAAAAGACTAAATCAAAGCAATTCAGAGTTATCCTTAATGCTCATCTAGATGTAATTCCGGGGAAACCATATCAATTCAAGCCTTTTGAAAAAGACGGAAAACTTCATGGTAGGGGTGCGTATGATATGAAAGCTGCAGCTGCGGTTGAGATTTTAATCTTTAAAGAACTGGCAAATAAAGTCAATTATCCGCTCGGATTGCAGTTAGTGACTGATGAAGAAGTTGGAGGTCTAAATGGTACCAAATATCAGATAGATAAAGGGGTTAAAACTGATTTTGTAATTTCTGGTGAACCTACTGATTTTAAAATTGGAAACAAGGCTAAAGGAATCATTTGGTTGAAAATAAAAACCAAAGGAAAAACTGGTCATGCAGCTTATCCTTGGCAAGCTAAAAATGCTGTCTGGAAAATGATTGATTTACTTTACGAAATTAAGAAAGTTTACCCTGAATTTGAAAGTGAAGTTTGGAAAACAACCGTAAACTTGGCAAAAACTGAAACAACAAACCTAACCTTTAACAAGGTGCCGGATGAATGTTCCGCCTGCTTGGATATCCGTTATATCCCAGAAGATAAAGATAGAGTTATTAGTAAACTTCGGGAAATTATTAAAAATAAAGCAGAATTAGAACTATTGCTTAATGAACCATCTGTGTACACGAACGGAAATAGCAAATTTATCGTAATATTAAGAAAATCAATACACAAAGTAGCCGGAACACAGCCTCAATTTATAGCCAAACACGGAGGATCCGACGTAAGACATTTTAACCAGGCAGGGTGCGCTGGAGTAACATTTGGGCCTATCGGTTATGGTCAGCATACTGATAACGAATGGGTAGATACACAAGGCCTGTCTGACTATTACAAAATCCTCAAAGCTTTCTTGCTCTCTCTTAACTAATTATCTTTTTTATATATCCTAAACACCGGATGGTCGAAAACTGTCCAGGTTTCTTCGGCATTTTCATCATTAAACTCTATGCATCCGAGTCGGTATGGTAAACAAATTTCAGGAAAAGAGTCAAATTGCGCAACTTGCTCAAATCCAAGTTCGCCGGAGGAAAGCTTATCATAGTATTCGTTGAGTACCGGATATTTTTTTCTTAAATATTGACACTTATCTTCCATGTTTAAAAATTGATGATTGAATATTGACTGAAAATTGATGATTGAATATTGAGGATTTTCAGGACACCAGTGGTTGGCAAAAATTCTTCTTGAAGGAATAAATATATAATCAGCTTTGGCTAGATGCTCATCAAGTTGATTCTGAAGCTCCGGATTTTCATCCAAGTCATAAAAATTAAATGAGATGTATTGGTAATTGGAAGTCGGGTGTTGGAAGTTGGAAGTTGAAACAGGTAGATCAACTACGTTTGCCGTTTCCGAAAGAATATAACTTCCGTCCGGCATATTATTGTAAATCCAATCCGAAGCGGTAAATCTGACATCGGGGTTTTGGTAGATAGAAAGATGGGCTAGACCGGGGAAGATCATAATAAAACCTGAAACATAAAACATGAAATTTAAAATTAATAAGGGATAGTTTTGGGTTTTGAATTTTGAGTTTATCAAACTGTAAAATGCTACACAGAGTCGAAAAATAAATAAAATCCCAAAAACCAGCATAAGCGGCAGTATCGGGCTCACGAATCTCGTCCACTTGGCATAGAAAAAAGCATTGGAAAGAAATCCGGTTAACAAAGCCAGTCTCAAAATATTAAACTCCTTTTTGAAAGGCAATAAGATAAATCCCGACAGTGAAAAAATATATATCGGCCAGCCAAGCGCATAAGGAAATATTTTCTCAAGCTGAAATAAAATCGGGCTAGTCAACTCAAATTGTTTGGTATAAAAAGCCCTATATAAACCAAATGCCACGTCGCCTTCATAGCCCAGTGCCCCCAAAAACTCGGGAAAAGAAATAAAATTATGCGGAGCAAATATTAGACTGAAAACCAAGGTGAGGCTAATCAAATATAAGGCCTGCGTAAATCTTTTGAATTTAGTCAAGTTTTGATCATCCAGAATCAGGATAAGAGGAACCAGCAGAAATATCACGGAGGATACTTTAGAGGCGATGGCCATACCTGAGATAAGAGAAGTGAGAGTCAAAAAACGGGAGTAAAGAATTAATCCAAGCGCTTTCTTAAGAGAAAAATAAACGATTAACGTGTTAAAAAGCATCAGTAAAGACTCTGTAGTACCAAAATGGGAAAACTGGATGAAGAAGGGGGAAAATATCAACACCAGAAAATTTATAATTTGAAAATTGGAAATTTCATTCAAATCCAAACTTCTATTTTTTGAATTTGAAAATTGAAAATTGAAAATTAATAAATTAGCAATTTTTAATAAAACTAAAACATTTAAAATCGAACTTACGGCAGAAATTATCCTCAGACTTATCACCGCTTCCTCAAATCCAATCGGCGTTCCCGGATCGCCGTCCCAAAACTTGAGAAAATAGGCAATTCCAGAACCTAAGTAAAGAGGAAACTGCCCATAGGCAAAAAAATGAGGGTTCAAACATTTTCGAATTTCGAATTTCGTCCCGATTAAATCGGGATCGCAATTCAGTCCCTGAATTGCGACAGCCATATTTCGCTCATCCGGATGCATGGGGTAGGGGAATCCCCAGGTTAAATTCACGAATCGCGTATAGACAAGCAAAAACAGGAGCAAGATAAATAAGATTGACTTGATTTTCTGCATGTTAAAGATTATTATATAAGAAACTTAAATACGAAATCCCAAATCCGAAGCAGGAAACAAAGGATTTCGAGATTCCAATTTCGATTTTAGCATGAATATGAAGTACGACTTGACTTTGATGCTTAACGAAGAAGACGAAAGCAAAATAATCAAAGAATTATTATCTTCACTTAAAATTAAGGTTGAAAAAGAAGATTTTTGGGGTAAAAAAACTCTTGCCTATCCTATCGACAAATTCAAAGCCCTGTATTATTTCAATTGGCAAATTGACTCCGCTGAAGACATAATTAAAGAACTGAAAAATAAGATTAAATTTGAAGAAAAATTGATAAGATATTTATTATTAAAGGCATAATAAACGTTAACAATTCAAATTGAATTATGGCAAGCAGATCTCTTAATCGGGTACTGTTGATTGGCAATTTGACCCGTGATCCGGAATTAAAATATACTCCTTCAGGCACTGCGGTCTGTAGTTTTGGCGTTGCGACTAACCGCTCTTGGAAGACAGCCGAAGGCGAAACCAAAGAAGACACCCAGTATCACAGGATTATTGCCTGGCAAAAATTAGCCGAGCTTTGCGGCAAACTTTTAACCAAAGGAAGAAAGGTTTATCTGGAAGGCAGGCTTGTCTATCGTACATTCACGGGTCGCGACGGAGTACAACGAACCGTATCCGAAATAATCCTCGACGACTTTATCGTTTTTGGCGACGGTAGAAGAATGGCTACCGATGAAGCTGCATCAACTGATGAACTAAAGTCGGAAGAAACTCAAGCAAGTAGCGTATTAGAAGACGAAATCGCTAAAACCAAAGAAAAGGAAGAAAAAAAAGCAGAAAGCGGAGAGAAAAAAGCCAAAAAGTCAAAAGAGGGAAATGAAGAAGAGGAAAAAGAGGAAGAAAAACAGGAAAGTAAAGTAAATGAAGACGTCAATCCGGACGATATTCCTTTTTAAATTGACCTAAACATAATTTAATTCATTGGGAAATTTGGAATTGATTAGATCAATTAGAATAATTAGAAATTAGAAAATTTGTATGTCAAGGTGTTTTTTTTGTCAATACAATTTGGACCCAAGCTATAAAGATGTAGATAATTTATCTAAATTTTTATCACCGAGAAAGAAAATCTTAAGCCGGGATAAAACCAATAGTTGCGCCAAGCATCAACGTACGCTCACCAAACAAATCAAATACGCCAGATACCTGGCTCTTCTTCCTTATGTTTCTTATCAAGGTCTGAGATAGTAAGAGTTCACAAGTCTTGACAAAACTGTATCGATCAATGTCGTTTCGACTGAAGTGACTCTGAGCGGAGTCGAAGAGGAACGGAATGGAGAAATCTCTTTACAAAAGCCTGCAAGAGATTCCTCGACTTCGCTCGGAATGACAACTGTGTCAAAAACCGTGAACTCTTACCTGAGATAATATAATTTAAACTCCGTATCTTTTGCTGATATAATTAAACGATGATAATTAATATCCCGATTCCGGAAGATGTAAAATATCTTATTCAGACAGGACAAACAGTCAATTTTGATACTCCATTAATTGAAATAAAAGAGAGGGTTGATATTGCTATCCATATATCTCAAAAATTAAATATCCCTTCGGATAAAATCTTTATGTATCTGAAAAAATTTGTCGGTGACGATGTGAACAAAGGCGATATACTGGCGGAAAAAAAAGGATTTATGACCAAACAAGCGGTAATTAGCGAAGATGAGGGAATTATAAAGGAAGTAAACCATGACAGCGGTGAGATCGTTATATCAGCGACAAAAGGACGGGAAAACCAAATCAAAGCTTTCTTTAAAGGCGAGGTTCTTGACCTCAAAAAAAATTCGCTCAAACTTAAAGTACATGACGGGCATGCCTTTACGCTTAAACAGGCATCGGCCGATTTCGGTGGAGAATTGCATTATCTTGGGGATGATTCTGATTTGGTCTCTCAAGAAATAGCGGAAAAAGTCTTGCTGGCAGAAAATATCAATCCCTATATAAAAGTTAAAACTGAAGCATTAGGAATAAGAGGTTATATTAGTTTTCAAGCTCCTCCAGACACGCAATTGCCATACTGTCAGATAAAAAATATTGAAGATCAAAAAAAGATTTTCAAACTTGGCTATCCTTATTGTTATATAGACAAATCATCAGGTAAGATATATTTTTACAAATGATCGTTATTATGTTTAAAAAAAATATCATTAAAACACTGTTGCTGCTGTCGGTTGCGGTTTTTATCTTCGGTACCGGCTATAAATTGGGTGAAATAAAATCCCGCCGGAGTAAATTAAGCGAGTTAAATAAATCAGTATTTAATATTTCCAACGGTTCCGGTTCTGACCAAAAAAGTTGGGATTTTACTTTGTTTTGGGAAGCTTGGGAACAACTGGAAAAAAAATTCATAGATAAAGAAAAACTCGATCCTAAAAAAATGTTCTACGGCGCGGTCAAAGGTATGGTCGCCTCACTCGACGACCCTTATACTTTTTTCCTGACGCCTGAAGAAAATCAAGAAGCCAAAAACGATCTGGCAGGCAAATTCGAAGGAATCGGTGCGCAACTTGGGCTAAAAAGTGGCAGAATAATTATCATCGCACCCCTTAAAAATTCACCGGCACTTAAAGCCGGGGTAAAAGCCGGCGATTTCATCAATAAAGTCGATGGTAAATCTACCGAGGGCTGGGCTCTTCCCCAAGCTGTTTCAAAAATACGCGGCGAAAAAGGTACAGCGGTGAAATTAACCCTGCAGCGGAATTCCAAAGAATTTGACGTTGATATTACGAGAGACCAAATCAATGTCGAATCGGTCGAATTAGCTTATGAAAAAAAAGCAGGTAATTCAATTGCTTATTTAAAGCTTAATCAATTTGGCGATAATACCAACGACGAGTGGGACAAAGCAGTTGATGAAATTCAAGCCAGATGGAGATCCGGTGAAATTAAGGGTTTAGTCCTTGATGTAAGAGATAATCCTGGTGGCTATCTCGAAAGTTCTGTCTATATTACTTCCGAGTTCATACCTCAAGGTAAATTAATCGTCAAGCAGACCTCAACAGTACAGGAGGATAAAACTTACACAGCAAAACGAGTCGGAAGACTTCTGGATATTCCTTTAGTCATTTTGCTAAATCAGGGTTCTGCTTCAGCTTCTGAAATATTAGCCGGGGCATTAAGAGACCATAACAGGGTTCGTCTCGTGGGCGAAAAAAGCTTCGGCAAAGGATCTGTACAGGAAGCAACCAATCTCAAGGAAGGTGCGGGCCTGCATATTACCGTTGCTAAATGGATTTTGCCTAACGGTGATTGGATTAATTCAAAAGGTATTGAACCGGATATTAAAGTCGTAAATAAGGTCGAAGAAAGTACTACTCTTGAGCGCGGATCAGACCTGCAACTTGATAAGGCCATAGAAGTTTTGTTAAAATGAATAATGATCAGAATTCTATGAAGAAATTATTACTGATTATTGCCGGACTTATTATCTTTTTAACCATCAGTCAAAGATCGCGTCTGCCTATTAACTTACCGCAACTTCCTACCTCTACCGAGAATTCAGAAAAACAAGTTGTCGTCTATGAAGAATCGGTAATCACAAAAGTTGTAGAAGAATCTCTACCTTCGGTCGTAACCATCGGAATAAGTAAGACCACCTCAACCGGGGACTTTTTTGAGATCGATCCTTTCAATCCTTTTAGTCCTTTCCGAAGAATCCCGGGGAGAGAAAGAAATGTCGAACAAAATATCGGATCAGGTTTTTTCATCTCCCCGGACGGATTAATTATTACTAACAAACATGTAGTTCAGGATTCCGATGCTGACTATCGAGTATTAACCAATGACAATCAAGAATTCGAAGTTGCTAAAATTTACCGTGATCCTCTGAATGATCTTGCAATCTTAAAAATAAATACCTCGGGATTAAAGCCTTTGAAACTTGGTAACTCTAGCAAATTAAAGCTTGGTCAGTTGACGATCGCCATCGGAACACCTTTAGGAGAATTTCAAAATACCATAACCTCAGGGATTGTCTCTGGGTTGGGCCGCGGTATCACTGCCGGTTCTCCCTTTGAAGAATATGTAGAAAAGCTTGACAATGTCATTCAGACCGATGCCGCAATCAACCCGGGCAATTCAGGTGGGCCGCTTTTAAATTCTAACGGCGAGGTGATTGGAGTCAATACCGCTATCGCCAGCGAGGTGCAAAATATTGGTTTTGCGATACCTGTAAATGTCGTCAAAGACCTCATGGTTAATTTCAATCGAACCGGCGGTAGTTTTGAACGACCGTATATCGGCGTGCGCTATAAAATTATTGATAGGCAAACTGCGGTTTTAAATGACCTTGTCGAAGGGGCTTATGTGATAGAGGTTCTTGAAGATTCTCCCGCCCAACAGGCAGAAATTCAAGAAGAAGATGTAATAATCGAGTTTGACGGACAAAAGGTCAATGGCGACGACGACCAGAGTCTTGCCAAAAAAATTCTTGAGAAAAAAATCGGTCAAAGGGTCGATCTCAAAATCTGGCGGAACGGCGAAACTTTCAGCAAAACTCTCATCCTCGAAACCTACGAGGAGTGAAGCTCCGCCGACTTTGGTCAGAAACCTTCTGATACTGGGGTAAAATCACGCAAATCTAAATCTGCTATAATTCGATCTATATGTCTAACCAGATCAAACCACAAACGCTTAAAGGTTTTCGGGATTTTTTACCTGGCGAGACGCGAAAGCGTCAGTGGTTAAAAGAAAAACTAGCCAAAATCTGTAAAAACTGGGGATTTGAGCCGATTGAAACTCCAACACTTGAATACCTTGAATTATTTTCCGGCCAGATCGGTGATGACGAAAAATTATTTTTCAAGTTTAAAGATCAGGGCGGTCGTGAGGTGGCGCTTCGCTATGATCAGACTGTTCCAACGGTCAGATACGTAACCCAGTATCAAAATCAGCTATCAAAACCATTTAAGCGCTACCAAATCCAGCCGGCTTTTCGTTCGGAAAAACCACAGAAAGGTCGCTACCGAGAATTTATTCAATGCGATGCGGATATATACGGCGATCCGAGTCCCTATGCGGATGCCGAAACCATTGCTTTATCTCTTGATATCTATAAACAGTTGGGCTTTAAACAAGCCAAAGTATTAGTAAATGACCGAACACTGCTCAAAAGTCTTCCTTATGAAGCAATCGTCTCGATTGACAAAATCAAAAAAATCGGTGAAGATTCGCTGCTTTCAGAAATGGAAAAACGGGGGATTGAATTGATTAAAGCAAAAGAATATTTGCAATTGGTTAAATCCCTAAAACCAAGCGAAGCTGTCAAAGTAATTTTTTCCTATCTTAAAAACTATGGTTTTGACGAAAATTGGTTCGAGTTTGACCCGACTATTGCCAGATCATTCTCGTATTCTCAGGGGCCCATCTGGGAAGTGTTTATACCTGATTATTCCGCCGGGTCGGTTCTGGGTGGAGAAAGATATGATGGTCTTTTTAAAAATCTTTTCGGATTAAATTATTCCGGAACCGGTTTTGGTTTGGGATTTGATAGGACTTTAGAAGCAGCGGATCAATTAGGTCTTATTCCTTTAAAAATATCCGTCAGCCGATTACTTATATCGGTATTTTCACCTGAATTACTAGAAAATTCTTTAGCGGTAGCCCGATTTCTACGTGATCAAGATATTTCGGTCGAAATCTATTCCGATCCTGAAATAAAACTCGACAAACAGTTAAAATACGCTGACAAAAAAGGGATTCCGTTTGTCATCATCATCGGCCCAGACGAAGCTAAAAAAAAGATTATAAAACTCAAAATTATGGCGACACGAGAACAGACTATGATTGATTTACCATCACTGGTTAAAAAATTGAGAGCAAAATTTTAATTTATCCCTTTGCCAAGCTTCGAATTCCAACCGCAGCGGTTGGAATTCGGGCTGGCATGACGGCTTAAAAAACTATGCAGACAAACCCAAGCGTCGCTATCATCGAGGCTTTGCCGGGAGTCGGGGGAGACGAATCCAAACTCTGGATGAAAGAATTATTATTATCCTATATCCGTTTTGCCCAAAAAAAAGGTTTTAAATTTGTCTATCTTGACGACAATATCATAAAAATAACCGGAGATAACGCCTTTAATTTATATAAAAACGAAACCGGCGTTCACCGCGTGCAAAGAATTCCCGCAACCGAAAGAAAAGGCAGAATCCATACCTCAACTGCAATTATTGTAGTATTGCCCCAAATTATTCAATCAGAAATTAGAATTAATGCCTCGGATCTTGAGTGGCAATTTTTCCGCAGCGGCGGCCATGGAGGACAAAACGTCAACAAAGTCTCAACCGCGGTCAGACTCTCCCATAAACCCACAGGCATTACAGTTTCCGCCAGCCGCGAACGCTATCAAGAAGCCAATAGGAATATCGCTTTAAATTTGCTCTATGGCAAGCTGTATCAGTTGGAGCAGGAACAAAAACAAGGCGTGATGCATTCATACGTCAAAAACGTCGGAACCGGAGATAGAGCAGAGAAGATCAGAACCTACAATTTCCCCCAAAACAGGCTCACTGATCACCGAATCGGCAAAAGCTTCCATAATCTGGAACGGGTGATAGATGAAGGTAGGTGGGATAAAATTTTTCAACCGGTAAACTAGTTAACGCGTTGTCGAGTTAACGTGCTATAATATAACTCTTATGCAAAACAACACCCATCCTCAATACTATTTAGATGCCGCAGTCACGTGCAGATCCTGTGGTAACAAATTTATTACTGGATCAACCAAACAATCCATCTCGGTCGAAGTCTGCTATAAATGCCACCCTTTTTTTACCGGTGAACAAAGGTTTCTTGATGTCAGAGGCCGGGTAGATACATTCCAGAAAAAACAGGAGATTGCCAAAAAATACCAGGCTACCGTGTCTTCCAAGAAAAAAAGTAAAAAACAAAAAGAGGATAAAAAAGTCAAATCCTTAAAAGAATTATTAAGTGAAATTTAAACTAGATAATCCGCTTGGATAATGTTAAAATAATAATCCACCAAGACCACAGGTTTACCCTGAGCGTAGCCGAAGGGTTATAAAAATATTAATTTCCCGCGGTATTCCCAACAATGCCTTGGCAAAGGGGGAAAAGTGAAAAATCATGATCAATCAAAAAAAACAGGTATTGGTTCAAAATATTCAAGATCTTCTTGCCAAGCACCAAAATTTCGCTTTAGTTAAGATTGACAAATCAACCCATCAAACTTTAGAGTCTCTACGTAAGAATCTAAAAAAAAGTCAGGCTGAATTTAAGGTGGTGAAAAACTCGCTACTGGAAAAAAGTATCCGGAAAAATGCAGCTGAAGATAAAGTTTTTGCTAAAATTACCAATTTATTTTTTCCTTTGAGAAATAATAGCGCTCTGCTTTTGCTCGACAAAAATTGGAGTGATGGACTTAGAGCTTTTTTTCAATTTATTCAATCTGAACCAACTTTAACTTTTAAATTCGGCATCTTGGACAACAATACTTACGCAACAGAAGAGTTATTGGAAATTGCCAAACTACCTAATTCTGATGAGCTGATGGCCAGGGTCATTGGTCAATTCAAGTCTCCGACAGCCAGATTAATCAGTTCGCTGAAATTCAATTTCAGCAAAATGGTTTTTATTTTAAGAACCAAATCCAAACAAAACAATTGAAGCGCTACCGATCTTACTCCGGTTTGCAGTTCGCCGGAGCGAAAAAGCGAAATTAGACGGGTAGATACTGAGTAACTCGGTTGCAAATCTTAAGTTATCCAAGTATCCAATGATAGAAAAGACAAAATTGAAGGGATGGTGATATTTTATGGCAGAACAAAAAAAATTATCGGAAAAATTAGATAAAATCGCCAAAGAGCTGGAAAAACTTACCGTCGTTGAAATGGCAGAATTGTCCAAATATCTGGAAGATAAATTCGGCGTTTCGGCTATGCAGGTAGCTGCAGCTTCACCGACACAATCCACCTCCGCTCAAGCTTCGGCTGAGAAAGAAGAAAAAAGTACTTTTATCGTCATGCTTGCTTCGGCTGGTGAAAATAAACTGGGAGTCATTAAGGCGGTAAGAGAAATCTTGCCAAATCTAGGGTTAATGGAAGCTAAAAAGCTGGTCGAGTCCGCTCCCAAGGAATTGCTGAAAGATGTTAAAAAAGAAGAAGCAGATGAGGCAAAAAAGAAAGTTGAAGCAGCCGGAGGAAAGGTGGAACTTAAATAAATCCGCAGCTTTAAACGACAAGCAAAACTTAAATCTTAATAAATTCAATACGTCAATCCTCCCCCGGGGTGGTTGGTTTGAAAATTTGTTTTGGATTTCGAGACCCGAATTACTAATTTATTCATTATGGTATAGATTTTAGCTTTAATTTCTAGTACAATTTTAAACTATGCCTCCCGGTAAACAAAAAGGTTATGGCGCAGATTCGATCGTCGTCCTTGAAGGATTAGAACCCGTCCGCAGGAGACCTGCAATGTATATTGGCACCACTTCGCAATACGGAGTCAATCACTGCTTAAATGAAATTATTGATAATGCCATCGATGAAGCCTTATCAGGTTATTGCAAAAATATTCAGGTCACAATCCGGAAAAACGGCTACCTTACGGTTTTTGATGATGGTCGTGGAATTCCTGTTGATAAAATCCCCAAATACAAAACTTCAGCGCTGGAAATTGTCATGACTAAACTTCACGCCGGAGGTAAATTTCAAATTGGAGCATATAAAATCTCGGGGGGGTTGCACGGTGTGGGAGCATCGGTAGTTAATGCTCTTTCTTCGCATTTCATTATCGAGGTTAAACAAAATGGTCAAATTTACCGGCAGGAATATAAAAGAGGGACGCCTCTTTATCCTGTAAAAAAAGTTGAAAAATCCCTGCTTAATTTCGACTTCAAAAGAGGAACAGCCGTATCATTTATACCGGACACGGAAATATTTAAAGAAACAATAAATATTAATTATTCGACACTCAAAAAGCAGATTAAAGAAAGAGCTTACCTAATCAAAAATGTCTATTTCGGAATATTTTCTGAGGCTGATCAAGAAAAAACCGGCTATTTTTTCGATGGAGGCATCATCTCGCTTATCAGGGATTTAAATCGTGGTAAAAGACCCCTACACAGTTCAATCTATATCCATAAACAAATAAATGATAAGGAAATTGAAGTAGCGATCCAGTATAACGACTCGATCAACGAAATCGTCCATTCATTTGTTAATGTCATCAACACCCATGAAGGGGGCGCGCATCTGACCGGCTTTAGGAGCGCTTTGACAAAGTCAGTCAATAATTATGCCAGAAAAACGCTAAGCGGAAAAGACATATCTGATGGATTAACGGGCGACGATGTAAAAGAAGGACTTACAGCTATAGTCTATGTCAAAATGCCGGCTACCAATTTGCAGTTTGAAGGACAAACTAAGACTAAGTTAGGCAATTCGGAAGTTCAGACAATAGTTCAACAGGCTGTCTCGGAATATCTGGATACCTATTTTGAAGAAAATCCTAAAGTCGCTCGCGACATTTTGGCAAAGATATTTTTGGCGCAAAAAGCTCGGCTTGCCGCCAAAGCAGCCAAAGACGCCGTTATGAGAAAAGGTGCGCTCGAAGGCGCCGCCTTACCCGGAAAATTGGCCGATTGTCAGGAAAAAGATCCTGCCAAATCAGAGTTGTTTTTAGTTGAGGGTAACTCTGCCGGAGGTACGGCTAAAAACGGAAGAGATAGGAGATTTCAAGCCATCCTGCCTTTACGCGGAAAAATTCTCAATACCGAAAGAGCCTATCTGGATCGTATTTTAAGCTTTAAGGAATTGAAAGAACTGGTAATCGCCTTAGGTATGGGCATCGGAGAAAATATCGATTACCGGAAGCTTCGTTATCATAAGATCGTGATTATGACCGACGCTGATGTGGATGGTGAGCATATCAGAACGCTGATTCTTACCTTCTTTTTCCGTCATCTGCAGGATATTATCAATCGGGGTCATATGTATATAGCCCAACCTCCCTTATTCAAAATTCAAAGCGGCAAGATAATCAAGTATGCTTACTCCGAAGATGAAAAAAATAAATTTGTCAATTTGCTAAAATCAGACAGCCACGAGCCAACCATACAGCGCTACAAAGGATTAGGCGAAATGAATCCGGACCAGCTTTGGGAAACCACAATGAATCCGGAAAACCGAATATTAAAGCAGGTTAACATCCAAGATGCCCAGGAAACAGACTTTGTCTTTTCCATGCTGATGGGAGAGCAAGTGCCACCAAGGAAAAAATTTATCACAACTCATGCCAGGCTGGCGAATTTGGATATATAGAGTTTTTTGTCATTCTGAGCGAAACGAAGAATCTTGCAGCTTGATTGCAACTATAGTCAGCGCAAAACAAAATGACCGGTTTTGATAAATGTCATCAGGATGACAAATATGACATATCGTATTGCGAGCTATAGTATAGGAGAGAGGTGTTTCACTACGTTCAGCATGTTATGAACGTAAATTATTAATTTACTTATCTATTATGGATATCAAAAAACTATCCGCCGGTAATAATCCGCCGGAAGAATTAAATGTTTTAATTGAAATTCCCCAAGGATCTTTTATCAAATACGAGATGGATAAAAATTCCGGTTTTATCATGGTTGACCGGTTTTCATACACTGCCATGTCTTATCCCGGGAATTACGGCTTTGTCCCCCAGACACTTGCGGAGGACGGCGACCCGCTGGATGTAATTGTCGTATCAAGCTATTCCCTTCATCCCGGGACTGTCTTACCGTGCCGTGTCGTTGGTATGCTTGAGATGGAAGATGAAGCAGGAATCGATACCAAAATTATCGCCGTACCGACCAAGAAAGTGGATCCTTTTTTGGCTGAAGTAGAAGATATCGATGATCTGGATGCGACCTTGAAGAAAAAAATTCAGCACTACTTCAATCATTATAAAGAGCTTGAGCCGGGTAAATGGGTAAAAACAAAAAACTTTCTTTCGAAGAAAGAAGCTTTGGAAGCAGTGAAAAAAGCCCTGAAATAACCTAATCATTTAATGTAGAGACGTGATTAATCACGTCTCTAAGTGTTTAAAAGTATGACTACTATTCAAAAAGCCGAAATCACATCTGAGATGAAACGGGCGTATCTTGATTATGCCATGTCCGTGATAGTATCCCGGGCCCTGCCTGACGTTAAAGACGGTCTCAAACCGGTACATCGTAGAATTCTCTATGCAATCTATAAGATGGGGTTACTGGCGACTTCCCGCTTTTCCAAATCAGCGAAAGTCGTAGGAGAAGTATTGGGCAAATACCATCCTCATGGTGACGCGCCCGTTTATGAAGCGCTTGTCCGTATGGCGCAAAACTTTTCCATGCGTTATCCTTTGATCCGGGGCCAAGGTAATTTCGGTTCGGTCGACGGAGATCCTCCGGCAGCCATGCGTTACACCGAAGTAAAGCTAACCAAAATCGCCGAAGAAGTGCTTATAGATTTAGAAAAAGAAACCGTCCCTTTTACCGATAATTTCGACGGTACTTTAAAAGAACCAGTATATCTTCCGGCTAAACTTCCCAATATGTTATTGATGGGTGCCGAAGGAATAGCTGTCGGAATGGCTACCAAAATCCCGCCTCACAATCTCATTGAAATCGTCGATGCGATTTGTTACATGATCGATAAAGCTAAATTAAATAAATCCCATGAACTTAATAAGCCTCATTGGTCTCAGTTAACAATTGACATCAATCTGGAAGAATTGCAACAATTTATCAAAGGTCCTGATTTTCCAACAGCCGGGCTGATCTACGGCGTCAACGACATCAAACAAGCTTATCTTACAGGCCGGGGTTCAATAATGGTGCGGGCAAAAGTGGAAGACGAAGACATCAGAGCAGGCAAAAAAGCGATCATTGTCAAAGAACTACCATATCAAGTCAATAAAGCTACGTTAGTCGAAAAAATAGCCAAACTGGTAAACGATAAAAAAATTGTCGGAATTTCCGATCTGCGGGATGAATCGGATAGAGAAGGAATCAGAGTGGTAATCGAGCTAAAAAGAGACGCGTCTTACAAAAAAGTTCTGAATAATCTTTTCAAATATACTGAGTTGCAGACTACTTTCCCGATTAATATGGTTGCGCTGGTGGATGGCGTCCCGCAGACTCTCTCGCTCAAGTCGGTACTGGAATACTATATTAAACACCGCATCACAATGGTCAGCAAGCGATCGGAATACGAACTTGCACACGCCAAAGCCAAAGCCCATATACTTGAAGGATATCTGATCGCACTTGACCATATCGACGAAGTTATCGAAATTATCAGAAAATCCAAAGACGAACCCGCAGCCAAAGCCAGCTTGGTGAAAAAATTTAATCTTAGCCAAATACAGGCACAAGCTATACTGGATATGCAATTGAAACGTCTCACGGGCCTCGAGAAAGAAAAGATCGAAGCTGAATTATCTATGCTTAAAGAAACGATTGCCCACCTTGAAGGACTGCTTAATGATATTTTTAAAATACTAAAAGTAATTAAAGACGAACTTCTTTACCTCAGGAAAAAATACGGCGATGAGAGAAAGACTCAAATAATTAAAAGCAAACCGGGCGAGATAACCGATGAGCAATTGTTTGAAAATAAAGAAGTAATTATCGTTTTGACCAAAGAAGGCTATATCAAACAGGTCCCCAGAGAAACTTTCAGGGTCCAAAATCGAGGAGGAAAAGGGGTTAGCGGAATTGAAACCAAAGAAACAGATAATGTCTATTACATCACGACTGCCATGACCCATGATTTTATTTTATTTTTCACTGATCAGGGGAGAATCTTTCAAACCCGGGTTTGGGATATACCCCAAGGCTCGCGAACATCCAAAGGTAAGGCTTTAGTAAACTTGTTAACTTTAAGACCGGATGAAAAAGTAACCAGCGTCCTGGCTTATGATCAAAATACTATCGATAACGCCAAAAAACTATTCGTTTTGATGTCAACCAAGTTAGGAACGGTAAAAAAAACGCCTTTTTCTGATTTTGCCAATATCCGCTCCAACGGTATTATTGCCATCAGACTTGAGCCAAACGATAATCTACTCTGGGTTAAATTAAGCGACGGATCTAATTATGTCTTTCTCACCTCAAGTCGCGGCAAAGCCATTGTTTTTACAGAGGGAGAAATTAGACCAACAGGCAGATCCTCCAAAGGTGTAAAAGGAGTTGAACTGGAACCCGGAGATTATGTGACTTCGGCTGATGTTTTTGGTGCTGAAGAGTTCAAAAAAAATCTGCTGGTTTTGGGTGACAAGGGGGTAGGCAAAAAGACAAAACTTTCGTTTTTCAAAGGTCAACATCGGGGTGGAAAAGGAGTAAAGATCGCTTCTGTCGATGATAAAATTGGCAGAATCTGCTTTGTCCAAATCATCAATCCGGAAAAGTCGACGGTAATCATAACCAGTCTCAACGGTCAGGTCGTCAAAATCCCGCTCCAGGATATACCTGCCCGTTCAAGGACGGCAAAAGGAGTTATTCTCATGCGTTTTTCCCAAAAAGACGATAGAGTTGTAAGCGCAACTCTGGTCTGATATAATGCAATACGAATGATGCGAATCTTTATACGAATGCCGCAAATATGCTAATTCTGTTTAAGAAATATTAGAATATTCGTATCGTTCGCATATTTTTCCGCAGCATTCGTATTTCAAGCTCTCATGGAGATTCCTACTAAAAAAATCGCCTCTGCCATAGAAAAATCTCTCAAAAAAAGTGTTCAAAAACTTAAAAAAAAGCAGCCTCTCAAACTGGTCACTTTTCTGGTAGGAAAAACTTCAGAACAACTTTCCTATGTCAAAATTAAAGAAAAAGTGGCAAGAAAATTAGGCATAAAGTTTGAACTTATCCATTTTAAAGCAACCCCGTCATTTGAAAAATTTCTGCTTAAAATCAAGGAAAAATCCGAAGATCTCGAAACAACTGCCATAATAATCCAACAGCCGTTGCCCGCATCTCTTTCAACGGAAAGTATCTACGAATACATTCCGACAACCAAAGAAATAGAAGGCCATAAAAGAAAAGCGCTATTTCTACCGCCAATTGGTCTGGCTATTCTTACCATCTTAAAATATATATATATTAAAGTTGGCATTTCGCAATTGACTATCGATCTTGGGGATGAAAAAAATGTATTTAAAAAAATATTCAGAAATAAACGAGTGGTTTTGATCGGTCGGGGTATCACCGGCGGGACGCCGATCGGGAAGACTTTGACTGTAGCTCGAATTAATTATATAAACGTAAACTCCATAACTCCGGATCCGCATTCTTACTATAAGGAGGCTGACGTGATTATTTCAGCAGTAGGTAAAAAAATAATTAATCCGGATATGCTTAAACCCAACGTCGCACTGATAAATGTAGGCCTTCGTAAAGAAAATGGCAACCTTAAAGGCGATTATGAAGAAAAAGAAATCAAAAAAATAGCAAGTTTTTATACTAAAACTCCCGGCGGGGTAGGACCAATTGACGTACTTTACCTCTACAAAAATCTCATCGATGCGGCCAAACTCCAAATGTAAGACTGATCCGCGGATTCCCTGCGGATCTGCAGATTTGCGGACAATCACCATCTCTTAACCCCCCCATCTTAGCAAGGAGGAGAAACAGGGGGGAGCGTCCGAATATCCGCCACGTCAAACGTGGCTGGGACGATTGACGTCCCGCAGCGTCCGGATAGGATCCGTAATCCGCATTACAATAATGAAAATAATAATAATCACCGGTCAGACCGCTACAGGGAAAACAAGTCTAGCCGTAAAATTTGCCCGGAAATTTAAGGGCGAACTGGTAAATTGCGACTCAAGGCAAATATATAAATACATAGACGTCATTACCGGAAAAGACAAACGACTTCTAAAAACTAGAAAAATCTGGTTGATTGATTTAATCAAACCTGATCAATACTTTTCCTCTTTTGACTATAAAGAATCTGCGCTTCGTGTCGTTAAAGACATCCTAACGCGAAGAAAAACCCCCATCATCGTAGGTGGTACCTATCTTTATTTAAAACACTTGCTTTATGGTGTTGAAACCGAAAACATCCCCCCCGACCGTCTATTAAGAAGGAAACTGGCAAACAAAAAAGTCGAAAATCTGCAAGAAATTTTACGAATTTTGGACGTCCCTTCGTTAAATCGATTGAGCCATAGTGAAATAAACAACCCTCAAAGATTAATACGAAAGATTGAAATTATTAAATTTAGAGCAAAAAGGCAACATATCGAACCTCCGAGGTTCGATATAGCTTTACAAAAGCCCAAAAATGAAAATATCATAATTTTGCCAGATTACTTGAGACTTAACTCGATTAACTTTAAAATTATCGGACTTAAATTCAAAAATAATGACGATTTGAAAAAAGCAATCGAGCAAAGAGTAGAGAAGAGGCTGGAACAGGGAGCAATCGAAGAAGTCAAAAATCTGCTTACAATAGGCTTTAAATCAACCGACCCCGGACTTAAAACCATAGGATATCAACAGCTGATTAACTTTCTTGAGGGTAGGATTTCAAAAGAAGAAGCAATCAAACAATGGATCACTAAAGAAGTCCAATACGCCAAAAGACAGTATGCTTTCATGAAAAAAGATCCTCATATTTCCTGGAGGGAAGTATGAAACTCGGTTAATTCCGTCAATTTTTATTGAATAGTTTTAAAAATGCCTCCTTCGGTATCTCAACTTTACCTATCATTTTCATCTTCTTTTTTCCCTTTTTTTGTTTTTCCAATAGTTTATCTTTGCGTGTTCTATCGCCTCCGTATAGCTTTTTGGTCACGTCTTTTCTAAAAGGAGCCACTCTTTCCGAAGCAATGATTTTGCCTTTATACTGTGCTTGTATCTTTACCTCATACTGCTGGCGGGGAATAAGATCTTTTAGTCTTGCAACTAGATTCTGCGCTTTTTCAAAAGCCCGGTCAGCGACTACGACTTCGGAAAACTCTTCAACTGGTTCATGATTTAATAACAAAGTCAGCTTGTCCGCCTCAACTTCCCGATATTCGAGAAACTCCCAATCCAAAGAGGCGTACCCGCTGCTTACGCTTTTTAATTTATTATAAAAATCCGAGATCATTTCGCTTAAAGGCATCTCGTAAATAAGCGCTACCTGCGACTTATTATCCATAGTAATAAATTTTGCTTTAAAACTTTGACAAAGATTCATCACCGTGCCCACATACTCTTGGGGTGTAATTATGCTAACCTTAACAATCGGTTCTTTATATCTCACTTTACCATCATTATGTCTGCCGGTACTTCGTTGGTAATCTATTTGAGGAGGAGTCAGAACTAAACTTAAGTTAAACTCACGCTCCAGACGTTCCCGCACAACATCGGCATGCAGTAATCCCAGGAATCCGACTCTATATCCGGTGCCCAAGGCTTTACTGTGGATGGTCGAAAAATCAAGAGCAGAATCAGTTAGATAAAGTTTTTCCAATGCTTTTTTCAGATTTAAAAAATCGTCGGTATCGGTTGGAAAAACCGAGGCGTAGACCATAGGATTTACTTTTTTGTAACCTACCAAAGGAAAACTCATGCCTGCCTCGTCAATAATCGTATCCCCGACTCTGACTTGATGAATATCCTTGAGATTGCTGACAATATAACCTATTTCTCCCGTACCAAGCTCGGAAGCAGATTGAAGATCGGGAAGAAAATATCCGACTTCCTGAATCACAAGATTAATCCTGCCAGATGCCAGCTGAACCGTCATTCCTGGTCTGAATTTTCCTGAAAATATCCTGACAAAGGCGATTACACCCCGATGTTGATCATAATAAGAATCAAAGATTAAAGCTTGTAAAGACGAAGCAGACCACGTCTCAATATTTACAAAAGAACCCTCAGGGTTCCTCAGGTTTAGGGAACCCTGAGGGTTCTGAGGATGGGGAATTTTTTCAACAACAGCCGATAACAACCGCTCAACGTTTTCACCAGTCTTGGCGGAGATTTCGAAAATCTCACTCTCCTTAACACCCAAAAACTCAACCAGTTGTCTCTTGCTTTTGGCAACCTCGGCATCGGGAAGGTCAATTTTATTAATTGACGGGATTATGACCAGATTTTTCTCAATGGCTTTATAGGCATTGGCAATCGTCTGAGCCTGTACTCCTTGTGTAGCATCAACCAGGAGAATTACTCCTTCGACGCAAACCAGAGTCCGGTCAACTTCGTAAGAAAAATCAACATGACCGGGAGTATCAATCAAATTCAGAATATATTCTGAATTTGAAAACTCGAAATTCGAAGCTCGGAATTCGAAATTGTTTTGGTTTTTGGATTTTGTATTTTGAATTTGTTTAGGATTTCGGTTTTCGGGTTTCTGATTTTTGTATGTCATACGCACCGGCGCCAATTTAATAGTAATTCCCCTTTCCCTCGAAATCGGATTGCGATCGAGCAACTGTTCTTGATGTTTATCCTTATCCACGGTTCCGGTTAACTCAAGAAAGCGATCGGCAAGAGTAGACTTGCCGTGGTCAATATGTGCAATAATGGCAAAGTTACGGATATTTTCCATAAAATAGATAAATAGTATATATTAGAATATCGGGAAAATGAGAACAATCAAAAATATCATCAGGAACGAATTCATCCAAGGAAGTGTTTATTTTTTTATCTCATCTTTTTTAGTAAACCTTTTGAACTACGGCTTCAACTTCCTGGTCGGCAGAAGACTGGGTCCGTCAGGGTTTGGTGAAATAAGCAGCATGTTTGCCTACAGTATCATAGCTACTACCCCTATTGCTATTTTTACCACTTACATCATCAAAAAGGTCGGGGAAAAAACAGCAAACCAACTTGAATATGTAAAATCGATTGAATTCAATTTCACAACCTCGGTAAAAAAAATGTTTCCACTCTTTATCTTTGCAGTCTTTTTACTTCCGTTTGTTTCGTCCATCACCAATCTTTCACTTGCGTCATCAACAGCGCTTTATATATTAATAGTATTGGGATACTTGAGCTCTTTTTACAACGGAGCTCTTCAAGGACTTCGTCTTTTTTTGGCATTTTCCGTGATTGGAATTATCGCAACCTTTATTAAGTTTTCCGGCGCAATCTCACTTTACTTGGGATTAGAAGGAATCTTTCCAGTTCTCAGCTTAGTCGTCTTATCTGCGATTTTTATTTACGCTGCAAGCTATTATTATCTACAGATCATTTTCCGTCAAAACAGACTCAAAAAAACGCTGGCAAAAAAACGCCCGGTCTGGAGAGTATTTAAGAATCGCTACTTTCAACTTGTTTTTTTCTCGACTTTGGCTTTAACAATCCTAAACAACGCAGACGTAATCTATGCCAAAAAGTATCTGTCTGACTATGAAGCTGGCATATATGCTTCATGGTCCTTGTTTGCCAAGATAATTTATTACGCTTTAAGTCCTTTCATCTCAATCACTTTTATCTTTTTTTCTTCAAAATCGGAACGGAATAAACATTTGACTATTTTAAAAGTTGCGCTGATTTTACTTTTTTTCGCATTCGCTTTTTTTTATTTACTGTATACGTATTTTCCTACGCTGTTAATCAATATCTTATTCGGCAGCAAATTTACGGCTATTTTACCTATCTTGAGTTTTTCCAGTATTTTTGGTTCGTTTTACGCCTGTCTTTTTTTCCTCAACAATTTTTTGCTTGCCAGAGGTAGTAATCTGGCGTTGATTCTACCATTATTTACTCCTATTTACCTTTTGGCTCTGCTGTTAATGAAAAAAAACGTCATAAATATTATAAGGCTAAATATCTTTTTTTCGCTCTTTGTAATTCTTGTTTATCTGGCAATTTATCTCAAAAAAAAATTATACTCTTATTTTATATCTGCGTAGAGTTCTTTTGCCGCTTTTGTAGGTGGTCAAAATCTCCAACCGCATGTTGGTGATGTTGGCGTGATAGCGGCAAACGCCGTGAGAGCAGGTACCAAACAACAGTTCTCTTGCGACGGAGTTTCCGGTAGAGGAATCCAGCGATCCGCTCACTCCTTCGTCTTTACCATTGGTCTGGTAAATTAAAGTGTACATGACATTGCTGGCTTTGGATAAATTATTGAAGTTGACAATGATCGCCTGTCTGTCGCCGCGTAACCGGACGTTAGAACCGATACCGCCTGAAAATCCAACCCGTTTTGCTCCTCCCGACCTAAATCTCGGCAATAATTTTGCCTCAACAACATTAAAAGAAAAAAGGAGGAAAAAAAACAAAATTATAAATGCGATAATATTTTTCATTAATGATATATTAATAAGTATAACAAAATATGAAATCAAAAATTCTTATCATCTTTACCATTCTCATCATTGTCTCCGCCAGCCTGATGTTTATTGCTTCACTGCAAAATAGTAAAAAACTGCTGTCACCGATTTCTACTCAATCTGCTCCTACCCCAAGCGCGAAACCCGGCAAAATCAAAACCAGGGAATTCCAGGATCCCTCCGGGTTCAAATTCAGCTATCCCGAAACTTTGACAGTTAAATCCGAGGAAAAACTGGCTGACAATTATTATACCGCCCTGAGACTGACCGACAAAAAATATGACGGAGGAATCACAATTGAATTGACTTCTACAAAATATTCCTCACTTGCTGATTGGATCAAAGCCAACAAAAATATCGCTAAAAATTACAAAAAATCCTTTCTTTCCGATCTCGATTCTATTGAAGTTGAGGAAAACGATAAGAAGACAATATTAGCCGTAGATATCGAGACGTTAATTTCTCTAGTTGCCGATTACTCCAAAAACAGCAAATCCTTCTGGCTGGAGTCGTTAAAAACCGTCACCTCTACCTTTGCCTTTGAACTACCCGAACAACCCCCAACTGATTCATCCTCCGACAATGTCGAATCCGATATCATCTTTGAGGGAGAAGAGAGCATAGAGTGACTCACTCTCGATGTAAAATAAACCTCCTAATTTTTTTTAGTCCTCGGCTTATATAACTACCTATGTCCTTCCGGTCCAACTCCTCTTGACTGGGATAATATGTCCACCGTGAGGCTATCTCAATCTGCAGCTTATTGCTTTGCAGTTTCCTAGTGTAATTATCGTTATCTGTCTCATACTTTTCCACCCATAGATTCAATTCGCCAACTTGCCAATTAAGCGGCACTCTAAAGCTTATCTGCTGTTCGGTCCACTCTTCGACAATCACCGGACCGTAATCGCTCAGCAGTTTGTCGTTAGGATTCAGCCTCCAGCCAAAATTATATCCGCGTACCTTAACCAATTCGGCTAAGGTGGTTTTATGGGGAACAATGTCGGTTATAACCAGACTCTCCCGTAATTTTTTTTGAATTTGTGCTTGCCGATTCAACCGCCAGGCAAAAAACCCGACGATTACCGCAAACAAACTGATTATACCTAGACCAATCAGGAAGGATTTTAAAATATTTAAAGTCATTTCCTTGAACTCATGCAAAACTTTTTTGTTTGCGGCTATTTTTCTAAAAATATAAATTAAATAATTCAACCTTCTCTGTAATTGAACCTTAATCAAATATCCGAACAAAAACCAAACTGACGATAAAAGGAGAATTAGGGCTACTTTTTGACTTCCAAAAGCATAGACATTCTCCAATGTCCACAAAGTGAGATATACAAGAACAAGGCAAAAAAGAGTTGACAAAAACAAAATAAATCCGTTCCTGCCAAAGTTTAGCAAAATTTGCCTGTGGTATTTATTTGAAAACAACGAATAGCTTTTTTTTTGAGATGAGAAAATCAATAGTTTAAAATATTCTAAATTCGGAGAAGTCAAAAAAGTCGAAAGATTATATAAAAAAAAGATGAAAAACAAAGTCAGGCTTAAAATTAAAAGACTGTTAAAACGCCTCAATTCAAAAAATGTTCGGATTATGAAGTAACTGAAAAAATACGAAGTTGTCAGCAATACGAGCCACTCTGACGTACTTCCTAATTTCGGTAAGCTAAAATTTAAACTTTTCTCCTTAACCTTAAGATATAATCCTATAAATGACAGAACAAAAAGTAAAATTAATCCAAAGGCGAATTGACTGTTGGATAAAGCCAAGATATTTTTTTGGTTTAAGATTAAGGGAAAATCGGGAAATAAAGTAAAAAAAATAAAGACAAAAGCCAAATAGCTGAAAAATAACATCGGCAATAACCAAGTTAAAAACAAAAATGTCTCGTAGGCAAATTTCCTCATACTTCGTAAAATTTTTTAAAAACCGCTAAAGCAAATAGCCAAAAAGCAAGAATCGTAAAAAGATCCGTCGTTAATTTAAAATTGTTCAAATAAAAAAATGCCGTATAGAGCCAGAGAATGATAGCGAGTATAATATTAGTCCTTTCGGAAATAGCAAACAGTAATGCAAACGGAAGATAGATGAAAAAAAGCAGCGTTGCGTCATCGAAAGAATCAAAAAGCCAAGCTGACGCTCCGGCTTTTTTGGCAAGAATTACCGAACAAACCCACAATAGACTTAATATCAGATTTTTGCCAAAAGACGATTTATTAAATTTACTTTTACCCAAATCTGAAGCAAACGAACAAAACAAAGCTTTAAAGGTCCCAAATATCGCTAAATAAAGACTGACAATAATAACTAAAGTTACAAAATCGTTAGTTGAATTAAGAATCCTTAAGGCAAAATAATACGAGATCAGAAGCAGCATACCTTGGACTAACTTTCTTCTTGTTCCATCGATAAATAACATTTCAATTAATTTTATTTTATCAGATTTATTTTTTACTATATAATATTGTCCAATGGAAAATAGGTCTTCGATTCATTATTTGAGCTTGATCGTCCCGATCTTCAAACAAGAAAAAACAATTGTCAAAAACTTGCGCAGCATCAAGAAGGTTCTTGATAGAATTCGCTACCCGCATGAGATTATTACAGTTGTCGACGGGGTGGTTGACAACTCCCTAAAAAAAATTAAGCGGACTAATATCGAAGGTCTTAAAACCATAAGCTATATGAAGAATCAAGGTAAAAGCTATGCGATTCAATTGGGCATGAAAAAAGCCAGAGGCGATTATGTCATGTTTATTGACGCCGGCATGGAAATCGATCCCAACGGCATCTCCATGCTTTTGGAGCATATGGAGTGGTATGACGCGGATATAATCGTCGGCTCCAAAAGACATCTGGCATCTTTTGTCAAATATCCGCTTTCGCGCAAAATTTTAAGCTTCGGCTACTTTTTTTTGGTAAAATTGCTCTTCGGAATTAAAATTCGTGATACTCAAGCCGGAATTAAAATATTCCGCAAAGAGGTATTGCTAAAAGTACTGCCGCGGCTGATAGAAAAACGCTTTGCCGGGGATCTTGAATTTTTAGTCGTAGCTAACGATCTGGGTTATACAAGAATATTTGAAGCTCCCATAAAAATGGATTATTCCCTGGGAGCTTTGACATCTGCGGCAACCCTATCTTCGATTCTGGGAATCTTGGTAGATACTTTAGCCATCTTCTACCGCAGGAATATTTTGGGTTTTTATAGGAAAAAGATTTAATACAAAATTATGAAAATCCTCTGGTTCACCTGGAAAGACATAAACCATCCACAAGCAGGCGGAGCAGAGTATATAGATTCTTATCTGGCGAAATCACTAGTAAAGGACGGACACGAGGTTATTTTTTTGGTGAGCAATTATAAGGGTGGAAAATCCAAAGAAAAAATCAACGGTTATCAAGTCATCAGAGTAGGGAATAGATTTACTGTTTATTGGGAAACATTCCTTTATTTCCGTAAAAATTTAAGTTCTTGGCCGGACCTGATAATTGAAGAAATTAATACAATTCCTTTTTTCACTCAATTGTATTCAAATAAGAAAAGGCTGCTTTTGATCTACCAATTATGTCGAGAAATTTGGTTTTACCAGGTCTTTTACCCGTTAAATATCCTGGGTTTTTTGCTCGAACCTTTATATCTCAGGCTTCTGAATAAAAATCAGGTGCTCACCGAGTCAAATAGCACTAAACAAGATCTTCTTAAATACGGATTTGCCGCCAATGAAATATTTGTCTTTCCCGTCGGTGTAAATGCAGGAGCAAATCTGAATTACGAGAAATTTTCCAAGTTCAGTTTAGTATCGTTGGGAGCAATCCGCCCGATGAAAAGAACCCATGACCAAATGGCGGCTTTTGAAATGGCAAAAAAACATATCCCCGAATTGCAATTTATTATTGCCGGAGATAGCCAAAACGCCTATGGTAAAAAAATTTTAAAATTAATAAAACACAGTGAATACCGGGAAGATATCAAATACTTGGGCAGGGTCGACAATCAGCTTAAAGCGAAAATCATGTCCAAAGCGCATTTGCTGCTTAGTACTTCGGTCAAAGAAGGCTGGGGACTGACACTAACCGAAGCAGGCGCTTCAGGGACTCCCGCTGTTGTCTTCAATATCGATGGACTGCGCGACAGTGTTCGCAATGAAAAAACCGGTTTAATTTGTCGGATCAATAGCCCAAGCGAGATGGCAAAAAATATTGTAAGATTATACCAAGATAAAAAGCTCTATTATAGATTTAGACGGTCAGCCAAAACTTGGAACAGTCGTTTTACGCCTAAAGCTAGCTACCGGAAATTCATAAAATATGCGAAAATATCCTGAGCTTTCTATCATCATCGTCTCGCTTAACTCGCAAAGAACTTTAAAAGATTGTCTTGCCTATATTAAAAAACAAACTTACCCTAAAATTAAAGAAGTGCTTCTGGTAGACGGCGGGAGTAAGGATAATACTCTTATAATTGCCAAAAACAGCGGACTTCCTATAAAAATAATCAAAGCCGCATATGAAAATAACCAGGAAGCCAGACGGGCAATCGGAATTCAAAAAGCCAAAAATGAGATCTGCGCCATGATCGATACTGATAATTTTATAACCGATAAAAACTGGCTTAAAGCTATGGTTGAACCGCTGGTTGATAACAAATTAATCGCAGCCTCCCAAACGCTTAGATACTCCGCACCCAAAAATTCGAGCCTTCTTAATAGATATTTCGGACTTTTGGGATCTGCTGATCCTGTGGCCTATTATTTGGGTAAATCTGACCGTCTTTCCTGGGCTTATGACGATTGGCGTCTGCTTGGTCAAGTGATTGCCGATAAGAAGAATTACTATATTGTCAAATTCAATCCGGATAACTTTCCTACTGTTGGAGCAAACGGCATTGTCTTTAAGCGATCAATGCTGCTTAAGTCAAATTGGAAAAATCCGGAAAACTACTTTCATACCGATGTTTTTGTCGATATCGCAAGGAAAGGGTATGATGAATTTGCTATTGTTAAAAACGAAATTTTCCACAACACGGCGGACAATCTAATTAGTTTTTTGAGAAAACGAAAAAAATATATGAAGCTTCATCATCAGAATCTACAAAAATCCAGACGTTTCCTGGTTTACAACCCGAAAAATTTAGCTGATGTAGCGGCTTTGATTTTGCTGGTTTTCATTTCTTTGACGTTTGTAGTGCCGTTAATAGACTCGTTTAGAGGGTACTTGAAGAAAAAAGATGCGGCCTGGTTTCTTCATCCATTTGTGACTTTCGGCATAACTGTAGTATATGCTCAGGCAACAATTTATAAATTGTTGAGAAAAATTAATGTCTAAAATTCTCATCTTTGGCTCTACCGGTTTTATCGGTCAAAACTTTATTACCGGTTCGAAATTGGACAATGACTTCAGGTTGATAGCCCCAACGCGTAATGCTTGCAACCTGCTTAATTTCACTCAAACCCAAAATTTTATCAAAAAAATTAAACCCGGTATCATCTTAAATCTCGCTTACTACGGGGGTGTAACGTCTGCCATCAAATACAGCCAAACCAATTTAGTTAATAATATTAAAATTGCCACCAATATACTAAATTCTGTAAAAGGAAATTTGCGTATTAAAAAAATCTTCTTCCTTTCTTCGAGTTTGTCGAAGGAGCCCAAAAATACTTACGCTCACATCAAAGCTCAAACAACCAGTCTTTCACTGGCGCTTGCAAAAAAATGGCAATTGCCGTTAGTTATTTTAAGACCTTATAACTTATACGGCCCGCATGACCGGCGTACGGTAGTTTACCGTACCATAGCTTCAATCTTAAAAAAGCAAGCCTTCTCCTTGACAGCCGGCAGGCAAAAAAGAGACTATCTCTTTATTCAGGATTTTGTTAAGATTTTGGATTTGGTAGTTGAAAATTGGATTAATTTCGAGAATTACGAAACCTATGATATTGGTTCAGGCAAAGCCGTTCAAATGAAACAAGTTTTTTCACGGATTTTTAAATTGCTGAATTTTAAAGGCCCATACCAAACCAAAGATTATTCCCCCGACGAGTATTGGTATCAAAAAGCAGATACCAAAAAAGTTAAAGCGGCAATCGGTCGCTTTCAAATTACTCTTTTAGAATCCGGGTTGAAGCAAACAATTTCCTGGATTAGGGAGTCCTTATGAAAATATTAACCAACCTGTTGAAAAGATACTGGCCTCACTTTATTTTTGCAGCTATTGGATTATTTTCAGCCAGAAAGATTTTGTTTGGCAAAAATCTTATATTGTACGGAGAATTTTTCGGTTCTACCGACTATATATTTTTTTTCAGTCAACTGCTTAAATCGTGGTCAATTTATACCGGACTAGGCTATTCAAATTTAGGCCTGACTACAAGTTACGGTCAGAATCCGCTTTTCTGGGTTATCCCTTCTGGTTATTGGTTAACCTATCTTGCGCTCTTATCCCTCCTTCAGCTTATATTCAGTATTTTTTCAATTAAGATTTATCTGTTGGTTTCGATCCTGCTGCCGTTTTTCGGTATGTACGGTTTTGCCAGGTTTTACTTTAGTCAATTTACCGATAAAAAATCCGTTCTTGCGCAACTTGCATTTTTCAGTTCAATTATCTATGCAGTAAGCGGTCAGATGAGCGCCAGAATTGCCGCAGGTCATTTGCGTTACAGCATTGGGCACGGATTGTTTCCGCTTCTGCTGCTTTGTATCCTTAAAGGCTTTTCGGAAAAAAGTAAGTCGCTGAAACTATACTATCTGATTTCTTCCGGCTTAATCATCTCAATTCTGGTTTGGTCAATGCCGCAACTGCTGATCTTGACTTTTTTTTTGCTGTTATTTCACTTTCTTATTTTTCTTCTCGCAGACTTTACCGGTATTAAAAAATTTTTAACTTTCAATTTTTTAGCTTTCGCATTGGGAATACTTTTAAATATCAATATATATCTTCCTTCACTATTGTACCAGGAGACTCCGGCTTATATCGAAACCCCATACTACACCCTGTCTTATGTTTACCTCACTTCAAGAGCGACTTCCTTCAAAGAACTGTTGGCTAATGTAGCGGAGGGAACTTTTTTAGGCGAAAGCGGCTTTAAAAAAATTGTAAACCTCAAGTTATTTTTACCTGCTCTTGCAATGCTTGGTCTGTTGTCGATGTTTTTTAAAAAAAGAGGGTTTGCCGTGTTTCTCTTTTTAACCGGAGCGACTGGATTGATTTTTGCTTGGGGGAACAATCAGCCGTTGACTGAATTTTATAACTTTCTCTTTGCCAAAGTAATTTTTTTTAAGGCTTTCAGAGATGTCGGCAAGTTTGCAGTACTTTATATATTCAGTCTATCCCTGACAATACCTTATTTAATTTTTTTGCTAGGTCGCCTATTGGGAAAAAAGACAATTATCGTTTTGGGTAGTATTCTGGTTTTGTTTATATTCTATGTCAACCCCAATTTCACTTCCGGTAACTTTGGTAATAACATAGAAGCTTTTTCTTTGCCTGAAAAATATGAAAAACTGCATCGCTTTCTTAAAAACCGGGCTGGCGATTTCAGAATCGCGGTTTTCCCCAATGATAAGTATGTCGGTGAATCTGACTGGTTGCCTAAAAAATCGCTTCCTTCGGCTTATTATAATATTTTCCATGTTCTTTTCCCTTTGCCTAAAAATTTGGCCAACTCAAACAGGTCGATGGCCGACTGGACTTCTCGATATCTTGACTTCCTCGAACTTAATCTGGGAGAACCTTGGGCTGTGGAAAAATTAGGACAGGCGGCGGTCAGATACTTAATCGTCGACCATAGTGTTCCGGGTTACAAAAAATTATTGTCGGCCCTGCAAAATAATTCTCGCCTGCAAAAATCGGAGGCAATCGACGGGATTACCATATTTGAAATCAGGGATTATGAAAAATCATCTCTTAGTCGGAGGCAACCTGCGTATTACTTTGGCGATATCATGGGTATAAAGTACATCCCCAGCAAAATAAGTCTAATCAATCTCGACACCAACCCGACTGATTTGTTAACTAATAATTATTCCAACTATCTTTTGCTTTATAACTCTTCCCTTGACGACCTATTTTATACCAGCTTAGACAGATTCAAGCTCTCTTTTTTCCCGGAGGTTAGATTCTCTCAAGACAACGCCAAGGAATTCTATGTACCGGCTGAATATCTGCGGAACCTGACTCAAACCGGAATCAACTTTTATAATCCGGAGATCATCAGAACCGAAGGAAAAGGAAACAAAATAGCCAAGACTTTCAGCTTAAATAAAGACAACTATAAAATACTGGTAAGCACCATCAGTGCTCAAGGCCAAAGTAATGCTCTGAAAATTACGGTTGACGGAAAATCAATGTCTAAAAAAAACTTTCGCTCAAAATCCTCCGGAGCAGAGTGGCTGGACTTTGGCGAAATAAGACTTGACGAGTCTAAAAAAATTAAAATTACTGTTGAAAATCAGGACGCGGTCTCACTTTACCTTGATCATTTTTTGTTGGTGCCGGTTTCTGAATATGAAAAATTAAAAAGACAATTTTTTTCTATAGTTAAAACTAAAGAAATAATCAAAATCGATCAACCGCTTGCCGAAAGTACGCTTGCTGAAAACGATAAATCCTTGACGGTCCTATCCACGACTTATTCGGCTTTCTGGGATATCTGCGGAAAAGAAGCTATCAGGGTAAACTTCTACGCTACCGCATCGCAGTGCAACCCAAAAGACATAATCCAACCCCGCTTTAAACCTGATAAAATTTATAAACTGTCCCTAATTTTATGGTTTTTATTTTATGCCACAGCCTTGTCTGTACTTTTTAAATTAAAAACAAGACGAACTAGTTGAGTAATTGAATCAATTTGTATACCCGTCTTAGTTGATTTTGCAAATTTTCAACTAAAAATATCTTATTAAATCAACTTAGAGGGGTATATACTGATTGCAATCTCAATCAATAGAAGTATAAATCAGTTTAATTATGATCAAACTCATAAAATCAACTTTCTATCAAGAAGAAAAAACCAAGCGGGATCTCATCAAATTTATCAGATCCGCCAAAATCTTAAGCTTTGGACCGGAATGCGAAAAATTTGAACGGAATTTTGCCAAATATCAGGGAAGAAATCACTGCGTAATGCTCAACAGCGGAAGCTCTGCCAATTTGGCGATAATCCAGGCTCTTCTTAATTTGGAAAAAATAAAAAAAGGTGATCTTGTCGGCTTTTCGGCGCTAACTTGGTCAACCAACGTCATGCCGCTAATTCAGCTTGGTTTAGAAGCTGTGCCGATTGATGTTGAACTTGACACTCTCAATGTCTCAAGTAGCAAGTTATTACCTGTTCTTAGAAAATATAATTTAAAATTGTTATTTCTTACTAATCTTTTGGGCTTTTGCGACGATATTGAAAAAATCAAAGCCATCTGTAAAAACAAAAAAATAATCCTGATAGAGGACAACTGCGAGTCATTGGGAACAACCTATAAGGGCACAAAGCTTGGTAATTATGGGCTGGCTAGCAGCTTTTCCTTTTATGTCGGACATCATATGTCGACGGTCGAAGGCGGGGCGGTCTGCACCGACAGTGAACAACTGGCAGTCATGCTAAGAATCGTACGGGCACACGGCTGGGACAGAAACTTAAGCCTAATGCATCAAACCGAAATTCGGCAAAAGCACAAAATTAATTTGTTTTTTTACTCCCGCTATACTTTCTACGACCTCGGATTCAACTTGCGCCCCACCGAAATAGCCGGCTTTTTAGGCAATATCCAGATCAAATACTTGAGTGAAATAACCAAAAAAAGGAATTTTAATTTTTTACAGCTGGCAAAAGCGATTTACAGCAGGTCAGACAGATTCTATCCGATAAGATACGGCCATATCGATTTTCTTTCCAATTTCGCAGTCCCGATCATTTGCAAATCTGCAAAAATCAGAAGTGAATTGGTTAAGAGATGCAACTGGAAAATTGAGATTAGACCGGTTGTTGGCGGAGATATGACCAAACAACCTTTTTTTGCTAAATACATGAAAAAATATGAAAATATTTTAAAAAATTCCAATTCCAAGCTAATCCACGAGCAAGGTTTATACTTCGGCAACAATCCGGAGTTAACAGCTGAAGAAATCCAGCAAATAATAAACGTTTTTGCAAATTAATGCTAGATTTATCATTAGATCAGAAAAAGTCCCTTTCTCAATTTTTTTCAAATATGGCGGTGCTATTTTTTGGAGCTGCTTTAATTTCTCCGGCAGTTGTAAATTTTTTATCGGTTATAGAGTTGATTAAATATTTAATCGTTGGTATACTTTTTTTGTTGATGTCATTAAAAGTTTTAAATTGAAAGATATGGAATTTCGAGAATTTTGGATCAATTTGACAAACAATGTTTTTGTCCTAGCGCTTCTAACTATTATTGCTTTCGCTTTAGTATTAAATCTGGGTAAAAAAAGTAGAAAAATCGGAAAATAGATACTTGATAAATTTGAATGAAAAAGATCGACCTGCTAATCTTAACCTGGCACCAGACATATCTTTCCAAAAACGCCGGCGGTTATATCAGGTTAAGAGAATTTTTTAAATATATTCCCAACAGCATCAGGTTTATAATTATGGACAATCAACCGAGTATTTACTCTGACGCTGTTGCCAAACATCAACTTTATCATTATCAAACTCCTGCTTTTTTAAAATTTCTGGAAAAGAGGTTTTTTTTATTCTGGTTTACTTTGGAAAATATATTTGCTGGCATTATTTTGTATTTATCTGCAAGACGTCTTATCAGAGATTATCAACCCAAAGTATTATATGTACCAATCGGCGAATTCGTCCATATCTATTTTCCCTCAATTCTCTTGAAACTTCAGTTTCCGAAAATCAAACTGGTCGTTGACATCCTTAATTTCGAGATACCCGGAGAAGGTGCGATTAATTATTACCGTACTCTTCGGAAAAGCGGAATAAATTTCATCAGAAGCCTGTTTACGATCTATGCCACCATACAAAGCTCATTTTTAATCAAAAAATCCATCCGTCTAATCGATTATGTATTTACCGTCAGCCCTGATTTGGTGGATAAGTTAAGGGTTTTTTATAAAAAAGATACTATTGATTATACTCTTTCAGGAGTAACCATACCCAAAAAAATTAAGGCTGTAAAAAAGAGCTTTTTGGGAGTATATGTGGGCCGGCTGACCGTGCAAAAAGGAGTATTTGAGCTTCTTGATATCTGGTCGATGCTTGTTAAAAAATTGCCAATAGCCAAGCTCGCTTTGGCCGGTCAAGTAGATGAAGTTACCAAACTTGCCCTACTGGATAGGATATCCAAGTTGAAATTAAAAAAAAACGTGACATTCTTTGGCGCCGTTTCGGAATCCAAAAAACAAAAGATTTTAAGCCGGAGCCAGATTTTTCTGCATCTTGCCCGCTATGAGCCGCTTTTTCCCGTTATTGGAATCCTTGAAGGACTGGCACAAAAATTACCCGTAATTATTTATAATATGAAGGTTGTCGATTCCCAGTTAAAGGAGGGATTAACCGATAAACCGTTTCTTATAGCCGAGAATGGGAATAAAGAAAGAGTCGTGCAAAAAATACTCGAATTTTTCCAATTTCCCGCCCGGCAAAAAACCATATTGGCAAAAGAAGCTTATCAACTAGCAAATAAGTTCGACTGGAGTATAATTGCAGAAAAAGAATTCAATATAATTAATAGAATGATAAAATTAAATTAAAAATTATGATTGTTGTCCGCGCCCCTTTAAGAATTAGTTTTGTAGGCGGCGGAACAGACCTGCCGGATTTTTATCGCCGCTATACTGGCCGTGTTTTATCTACTACCGTCGACAAATATATCTATGTCGTTGTCAATAAAACACCTCTTATCCCCAAAATTTCCGCCCGCTACAAAATTTCCGAAACAGTAGACAGACCGGATCAACTGCAGCATACGCGTATTAAAGCTGCCCTTCTTGATCTTAAGCTAAAAAAGGGTATAGAAATTGCCTCATTCGGAGACTTACCGGCAAAAACCGGTCTCGGTTCTTCATCAAGTTTTTCCGTGGCATTATTGATGGCTTTAAATGCCTTGCAGGGTAAAAAAATAAAGTCTTTTGAGGCAGCCGAGTCAAGCTGTCGTCTGGAGATTGATTTGGTCGGTGAACCAATCGGTAAACAAGACCAATACGCCGCAACTTTTGGAGGGATCAATATCTTTGAATTTAAACGTGATGATTCTGTAAATATAATACCGGTCTATCTTGATTATAAAATCCGCTTGGAATTTGAGAACCATTTATTGGTTTTTTTCACCGGTATTACACGAGACGCATCCTCTGTTCTAAAAGAGCAAAAAGTAAATATAAATAAAAAAATGTTCACTTTAAAGCAAATGGCAGATAGCGTGTTTGAGTTTAAGACGCTATTGGAATCAGGTAATTTTAAAGAGATGGGCAAAATGCTCCATCAGGGCTGGCTTCGGAAAAAAAGTCTGGCTTCAAAAATATCAAGCGGCTTTATCGACCAATTATATAAAGCTGGAATTAACAATGGTGCTTGGGGAGGCAAAATACATGGTGCAGGCGGCGGAGGCTGCATATCTTTCCTGACTCCTGTAGATAAAAAAAATGCTATTCGGCAAGCGGTAAAAAAGGTTGCGAAAAGTCACAAGCTCTCTGGCTTTAAAGAAGTTCCCATTCGTTTTGTCCAGTCCGGAGCTGAAATTATCTTTAACTCGGAAAGGTAAATTAGTAAAAACTAACTAAAGCATGAGTAACTACATCGTAGAATTTTCTAAAAAAGTTCAAACGGCGTTAAATAATTTACCGGTTAACGAAATCACTAAGTCTTTAAATTTGCTTGAGGCGGTGTATGAACGCGACGGAAGAATCTATGTCTTTGGCAATGGCGGATCCCTGGCGCTGGCAACACACTGGGTAAGTGATTTTAACAAGACGGTGTTCAGCCATCATCTTGATGATCATTCAAGGCGCTTCCAAGCTATACGTCTGCCTACAACGGAAGAGGAATTGACCGCATGGGCAAACGATATCGGATTTGATCAAGTCTTTGCAGGCCCTCTGCAAAATTATCTTCATGACAGCGATATAGTAATAGCCATTTCAAGCAGCGGCGCGTCAACTAATGTAATTGAGGCAGTAAAGTTAGCTAAAAAAAATAAAATTCCCGTGATCGGCATATCGGGTTTCGACGGAGGAAAACTTCATGAGTTGGCTGATGCCAAAATTTTAGTCCGGACCTTAAAGGGAGAATATGGCGTAGTGGAAAGCGTGCATGGTGCAATTCTTCATCTGATGACCAACTATTTCAAGGATTATTTCAATCATTTATGGACGATAAACCAAAAAAAGAAAAAAAAAGGAAGGCGGTCTTTTTAGATCGGGACGGGATAATCAATAAAGAAGTTGACAACTTAAGAAATATCAATCAAATTAGGCTTTTACCTCATGTTGCCAAAGCGATAAAAAAATTCAAACGAAATGGTTATTTGGTAATCGTCATCACCAATCAACCTGTCGTTGCCCGAGGCTGGATTAGCGAATCGGAACTTGAAGAGATTAATCAAGAACTCTTAAGAAGACTAAAAAATAAAGGTGCAATAATCGACGCAGTTTACTACTGTCCTCATCATCCGAAAGCCAACTTGCCAAAATATAGAAAGGACTGTTCTGATAGAAAACCGAATATCAGTTTGATAATTAAAGCTGTCCAAGATTTTAACATTTCCTTGAAAAGATCATATTTTATCGGCGACTCAACTACAGATCTCCAAACGGCCTTTAACGCTCATATCCGAAGTATCCTGGTTCTTACGGGTTATAAAGGAAATGATGGTAGATTTAATGCCAAACCAGATAAAGTCGTTGCTGACTTGCTTCAGGCCTCAAATGTTGTTTAAGCTGTCTGCTTAATATATAATTTCTATCTTATGCTGATTTTGGGTGGGAGAAATATTCGGGGGTTGGCATTTGATCTTGAAGGCACTATTATTAATCTTGAACCTGTTCATCACCACGCCCATTTATCGATTGCTAAAAGTGTAGGTTTAGTCCTTCCCGAACTTGATCAAATCGGAAAAATCGTAACTTTGCTTCCACACTTTATCGGTGGACCGCGAGAAGCGATCGCACAAGAAATCTTTGAGTTAAGTAACAAAAAAGTTTCCGTTGCTGATTTGGTCGCTGCTGACCTCGCAGCATATAACCAGCTACTTCAAGACTGGACTGACTTTAGACCACGTGACGGTTTTAGTGATTTTTTAGACGAGGTTTTTCGACAAAAGGATTTAACGGTTGCTATTGGTTCCCTTACACCAAGGGGTGAAGCAAGAACTGTTTTAAAAAAGTCAGGACTACTTGATTTAATTAATCCTAACAGAATCATCCTTAGAGAAGATGTGGACAAACTAAAACCACATCCTGACGTCTTTTTGACAACTGCCGAAAGAATGAAAATCCATCCTTCGGAACAGTTGGTTTTTGAGGACTCACCAAAAGGTATAGCAGCGGCTGTAGCGGCCGGATCATTAGCCATCGGCATGCCGATATATGATAATGAAATTGTTTGGAAACAGCTACGAGATGCCGGGGCGCTGACCATTTTCAAAAACTGGAACGGGGTTTCACTCCAAAATTTAACTCTCAACGAAGGTAGTAGCTTTAAACGGAGAATTTGAAATCAACTATAATTAACTGAACATGGGTCATAATTCCCACGTTCATCCTGAGCGATCCCGCCAAAGGCGGGACAGTCGAAGGATCTTGGCGGTTACGAGATCCCTCGCTTATAGCTTTGCTAGGGAAGATGAATTAATGACCCACCTTCAATTATCTAATAAATTTATGCAAGCGGTTATATTATCTGCCGGTAAAGGCAGACGATTATATCCTTTGACGAAAAATCTACCCAAGGTGATGTTCGATGTTGACGGAAAACCTCTACTTGAACATCATGTTTTGCTTCTGAAAAAAAACATCGTCAAGGATATTTATATAAACTTATATACTTACCCGGAGCGAATTACCAGTTATTTTGCTGACGGGAATGAATTTGGGGTTAAGATTAACTATAGTCGGGAAGATACGAAAAAAAGTTATCGCGGCCCATTGCTTCTGGGATCTGCCGGGGCCTTGCATAATTTTAAAAAAGTGTTGAGGAATGATTTTTTTGTTCTTTACGGAGATGTTTTTATCCGGGTTAATCTTCGAAAAATGCTGGCTTTTCACAAAAATAAGAATTCGCTTTTTACTTTAGCTGTTCATCAGGCTAAGCATCCCGAAGATAGCGATTTGTTAACAGTTGATAAAAACAGAAAAATTACCGAATGGATTAAAACTCCGCATGCAAAAAAATCAGGTCTAAATAGCGCCGGTCTATATATTTTAAACGAAAAAGTATTTGACTTTTTGCCGGAAAAAGTCCCGTTTGATTTTGCACACGATTTTATTCCGCTGCTTCTCAAAAAAATTCCCTTATATGCATATCATACCAAAGAGCTGATGATGGATATTGGTACACCCGAAAGATATAATCAATTAATAGCAAAAATCAAAGATCAAAAATCAAAATGAAAAAAATATTAATTACCGGAGCTGGAGGATATATCGGTTCGATTGCAACCTATATGCTGCTTGCACGAGGCTGTAAGGTTGTAGGAATTGATAATTTTGCGACTGGGTTCAAAAATCCCCTTCAACTTCTGCAAAAGCAATTCGGTAAAGATCAATTCAGATATTACGAATTGGACCTTAAAGAAAATATCTCTATTTTATTTGAAAAAGAGTCAAGGATCGGCAAGCCCCCGTTTGACGGTGTAATTCACTATGCCGCCTCTTGTCTGGTTGACGAATCTATGCGAATCCCGCAAAAATATTTCAAAAATAATGTACTGGGTACTCTTAATTTACTGGAAAACATGAGCAAATGTTCAATCAGAAATATTGTATTTTCTTCGTCTGCTTCAGTGTATGGTCAATCGCAATATGTCCCAATCGATGAAAGTCACCCAACAATACCTATTAATCCCTACGGTGAATCAAAATTAATGTCGGAAAAAATCATTACCTGGTACTACAGATTATTCGGAATCAGATACCTGATTTTCAGATATTTCAATGTCTGTGGCGCCTCGGACGACGGCCTGATAGGCGACTCAAAAAGACCTTCAACCCTGCTGGTCCAGAACGCGGTTAGAGGAGCCTTGGGGATCGAGCAATTTTATCTCAACTGCCCCAAGGTAAATACGCCGGACAATACACCGCTTCGCGATTATATCAACGTCGTTGATCTCAACGAAGCGCATATTGTCGGACTAGATTATTTAGAAAAAAATGGGAAGAGTGAAATATTGAATCTGGGAACAGGAACGGGTAATTCGGTACTCGAAGTCGTAAGACTGGTCGAGAATGCAGCCGCCAAAAAAATCAGCGTTAAAGAAACAATACCTCGTATCGGGGATCCGGAAAGGCTTATTAGTTCGATCAAAAAAGCCGGAAAGATTCTCGACTGGAAACCAAAAAAAACCATCAAGGACAGCGTTAACTCCCTTTTGAAGTGGTACAAAAAACATCCCAATGGCTGGAAAAACTAAAAAAATAAATTTGTTATTTTATACTCCGATTGATTTAGCCTACGGCGCCGGATTTGAAACCTGGGTCGGCAAAATAACCCATCTGCTGAAAAAGGAGTTTAATATCTCAATTGTTTTCAGCGACGTGGCTGATCCCAAAAGATGGAGCGATAAATTATTAAGACGGAAATTTGCCGTTTCTAAATTGCTTAGGCTTCATTTCCTGAACTTTTTTTCCCAAATCTTTCTTCCTGACGGCAATTCGTTAGCCAAGCTTTACCGGGAGTTTAAAAAAAATGACATTGTTTATTTCAACTGTACTTTTGTTTTAAATGATTTATTAGTTGTCTTAATCTCTATAATCAGCAAAACTAAGGTAATATTTGGCTTTCACGCTCCCGTATTCTACGAAAATAAACTGCATAACCTTTATTTCAGACTTATCACTTTTAACCTGTTAAGATTCGTCAAAGAGGTGCACGTCTTAAATTCCCACGATGAAAAATACTTAAAAAAATTTACTCCAAACATTTCTAAAATACCCGCATTTTTGTCGAGCGCGGAAATGCCCAAGCAGAATGTAGCGGACTTTCGGGGTAAGTTCCTTTTTGTCGGCCGATTTGATTTTCAAAAAGGGCTCGATCTTTTGGTTACCGCTTTAGCTAAGATATTTCGCATACATGAAAGAATTAAATTTGTTTTTTTCGGGTCGGGACCGCAAAGGGCATTTGTTGAACAACTCCAAAAAAAATACCCAAAAAATGTCGAACTCAATGAATTTGAAAACGATAAAAAGAAAATCTATTCAAAACGTAAATTTATTCTCCTATCGTCACGATTTGAAACTTTTCCCGCTGTACTAATCGAAGCTATGAGCTACGGTCTCCCTGTCATTACCACGCGCATACCCGGAGCAATAGACATAGTAACTCACGGTAAAAACGGGTTTTATATATCTAACCCTGATGAAAATGGCATTGAAAAAACCGTCTCGCGGGCTGTTTTGCTTCCCAAAAAAATATATAATAAAATGTCAAAAAATGCTTTTTTGCAGGCGCAAAAATATTCCGATAAAATATTTAAACAAAAATTCTCTTTTCTGATCAAAAAAAATTCAGAGTCTTAAAATAGGCCTATGAAAATAAAACTAAAAACAAAATTTCCTATTGCCTTTAATTCTCCGGAACATCTTACTCCATTCGGGACCCGTTTTGACCAATCCGCCAATAGACGGTTCAATTTGAATTTATACCGTTTTTTTTCTCAGACTCATTTGCTGAAAGTGCTGGATTTAGGTTGCGCGGGCGGTAACTTTGTCAAAGATATAATAGACGACGGTCACTTTGCCATAGGTCTTGAAGGAAGCGATTGGTCAAAAAAATTCAAGCGTGCAGCCTGGGCACAAATTCCGGACTTTCTTTTTACTTGTGATATAAGCAAAAAATTTACGGTACAAATGGACGGCAAACCGATAAAATTCGACGCCGTCACCGCTTGGGAAGTCATGGAACATATAAAAACCGAGGGTCTGCCGGCTTTACTGAAAAATGTAAAAAATCATCTGGAACCTGCAGGTTTTTTTATTGCCAGCATCACTTCCGTTCCGCATATCGTAGACGGCATCAATTTACATCAGACAGTAAAATCCAAAAAATGGTGGCTGAAGTTTTTTAACAAAAATGGTTTTTCCCAGCTGTCTGGGCATCATGATTATTTTGACGGACAATTTATCAGAGGAGGAAAAGTAGAGAAGCTGGGCGAGAATAAACAAGCCGTGTTTGTCTTGAGTTTAAACCCGGAGAAAGCCCCTTCAATCCCCGGTAAACCGCTGATTGACAAACTTTACGATAGGTATTGGCATCTCTCAAAAGCTCATAAACTTCTCAGGCTATTATCAGACTGATTAACTATACTCATCTTACTCCGATTTGCAGCTCGCCAGAGCGAAAAAGCGGATTAGATGAGTATATACTGAGTGACTCGGTTTCAAATCTTAAGTTATCGAAGTATATCCTGATTGCTCCTGCTGAATTTAGTTTATGTTTCAATTAATGGGTCTGTAAATGACAAATTTTGTTTTTTAAACTATCCCATAATCTCTTAAGATCATAACGATTTTTTACTCTCCTGAAAGTAAACAGCCAAAAAAGATAAGTAACCTGCTGTGGTGTTTGCATACCACGATGATTTGACAGTTTAGTTTTAATTTGGGAATTTGATCCTTCAAGTGAATTGTTGGTATTGGGGATAATTGGATAATCAAGATAGGCAAATAAATGTTTCTCATCAAATGTCAGAAGTTTAACCGCCCGTCTTAAGTTACCATGCGTATACCACCATTTCTTTTTAGTATCAACTCCTGCAGTTTTTTCTTTAAGGAGATTTTCGTATTTTAAAATCCAATAATTGACGGAGCTTACCCAATAATATTTTTCTTCATGGGTTTTAATATTATTGATAGATTTTGCAATCACCCGTAACTTTTGAGTTGCCGGTATCGGGCTTTTTAAAGGTAGAAATCGTAACAGTTGTCTTTGGACGTGTGAAAGACATCTTTGATGGGGAGTAGGCGGGAGAAATATATTAACGGCAGATACTAAAGCTCCTTTCCAGTCAGTCACGACTCCGGAAGGAAGACTGTCTTTGATAATTAAATTTACATTTTCAAAATCTTTCTCAACCGCTTCGTAAGATTCTGATAAATGATAAGACCAGTAAAGATTAATTTTGTTTGTAATGTCACGATAAATCATAACAACTCCTTTACGCCTTAACCATTTACCGTCAATTCCCAACACCCAAGGTTGTTTTGTAGGAGTGGGATCATTTCTTGTAAGTAAAAAATTAGAATCTTCAGGAGCTGGTTTGTAGCCGAAAAATGGTTTAAATTTTCTCCATAAAGAAGTACGCGAAATATATTCTTTTTCAAGAATGGCTTCTTTATTGAGTTTGTTAACGATGAAATCTTTAAACTTAACAAGGTCGGAAAAGTTTGTTATTAATTTCTTTGGTTTACCGAAAGTATGGCGAAAGGTTAAGCAGACAAATCTCCGTTTTTTGTTAGCGGTAAAACCTTTTCTTTTTGAAAGTCCATAACACTCTGGACATCTTAGAGTTTTTTAAAAGAGGCTACTTTAATCATATTAAAAAGATGAAATATTAACTTTGGAGCATTATATCAGTTTAAAGTAGTTAGTTTAGACCCATTTTTTGAAACTTAAACCTAATAAATACAACATCTGGCGTTGTAGATATTATTGTACCCGCTCCATATATTAAAGACAACATGAGAGGGTACGAAATACTTTTAAAGATCGGCAGTCAAATTCAAAAGGCAAGGAAGCAAAAAGACATCTCCCAGGAAAGATTGGCGGAGTTTATCCATATCCACAGAAACCATATGGGGAGAATCGAAAGAGGAGAAACAAATATCCCTATGTATACTTTCTACAAAATCGCCAAAGCCCTAAAGGTTAAATCTTCCGATCTCCTGTCATTTTAATCTGGAGGAAATAAAAATTAAAAAAGGAACATTAGAACCAAAAACGGAGTTTAAATCTATGTTATAATATGGATATGAAAAATACTAAAAATCTTGCTGTTGCAAAAGCCCAATTTAACCTTCTATTTCCGTACGTTGATAAATGGGTTGCCCTAAATAATGACAAAACTAAAGTTGTTGCTTCTGGTGGTACTATTAAAGAAGTTGAGTATAAACTTGCAAAAAATAAGCAAAAAGCTAGTGAACTCATGTATGTAGCTCCCTTTGACAAATATTTTGTTCCTATATGCGCGTAGTAAAAGCGTTTGCTTTTAGGGTAATACCGGAAATAAATGCACAAAACCAAGTAATTGGCATTACAGAACGACCCTACCTGCCTCTTAAAATTAAGTATCCTCGCAGTCATCAAACAAGCCAATATAATATCAGTTGTCTTGTTGATTCGGGATCTGATGTAAATTTATTCCCTGCAGATATGGCAACAAGTGTAGGAATCAATTTCAGCAAGGGTGAACCGAGAAGAATTATTGGTATCGGAGGAATTGAAATTCCTTCTTTTTTATGCAGTGATATTCAAATTATCTTACCGTGGGGACTTAAATTTTCTACCGAAATTCAATTCTCTGAACGTCAAAGTGTTCCTTTATTAGGCAGAAAAGGCTTTTTTGATTACTTTGAGGAGGTAATTTTTAATGTCAAAAATTCTTCATTCAAATTAGTTTACGAAAAGTAAACGTCGTAATTCAAAGAAGTGTGCATTGCTTTTCTAGGATAAAAAGGGATTATATTTTGGAGTCACCCTTTCTTCACTCGGAGGACATCCGTGAAGAATTATCGCTTTATCATATTTAAGTTTATCTACCATTAAAATATTTTATATTAAAATAAGCTGACGGGTACCTGGTAAACTAGACAATCAGTCTCTTTCGGAACCCGAGTCCGACTCGGAAACGAAAGAAACTGTTATCAGTTTTACCCATGTGTACTATGCCGGGAAAATATTACCCAAAGGAATT
>Ga0209542_10000766_pt1 | contig 77415 bp, 81 predicted proteins | sample RifCSPhighO2_01_FD_184028 | JGI IMG/M metagenome (GOLD analysis project Ga0209542, IMG submission 184028) | Soil microbial communities from Rifle, Colorado - Rifle CSP2_plank highO2_0.1 (SPAdes) (version 2) | ecosystem: Environmental > Terrestrial > Deep subsurface > Rock core/Sediment ...
AAACAATAAGTTTATTTGAAAATGTTGAAAACAAGTATATTATTCTTGGTTCTCCATTAAGGAAAACATCTTATCAAAATGCTTATTATTCATATGCAGCAATATACTATAATTTATCAACGGCTGGAGGTTGGTATCCATCTGCGACAACTCCAGAGTATATAAATAAAATTGAGAATTTAGATAATTTATTAAAAAATAAAGAATGTTCAGAATTAAAATCAAGTTTAAATAAGCTAAACGTAAAGGAAGTTATAACTTACGAGGATAATTGTAAGTTTTTAAGTGAATGTGAATTTAATAAAAAAGTTAATAAATCTAGGGCTTGCTTGTATTCTTTAGGATAATAAAATGGAAATATTTCATAATTTAATAGATAAGGTATTTAGTAATAGTTATGTCTTTGATAGATTTAGAGATCTTGTTCATAGTAATTATAAAGGTGAAAAAAGAATAATATTGAAATATTTTGATAAAAATAGACTAACCTTAGATTTTGGATGCGGAGCAGGACAATTTTCAGTTTTATTTAATCCAAATAAATATTATGGTGTTGACACAGATAAAAAATATGTTAAATTTTCTAAAGAAAAACGTAAAGGTAACTTTTCAATAATAAAAGAATCTCCGCCCTACGATTTCAATAAAAACTATTTTGATCAAATATTAATTTCAGCTGTTATTCATCATATAGATGATGGTAATTTAAAGATTATTTCAAAAGAGCTTAAAAGAATATTAAAGACAAATGGTAGATTAATGATAGTTGATCATTTTAGAAAAGAGAATCAAGGAAATTTAATATGTAAGGGGTTAATTTTTTTAGATAGGGGAAGATATTTTAGAGATTTAAATCAAACAATTAAGGTTTTTTCTAAAGAGTTTAAAGTAGAGAAAACAGAGATTTTTAAGAACGGACCATATAAAGATTACATCTTAATATTATCAAAATAAGGATTCAAAAGCTTTAAAGGTTTTGTTTTTTTATTAGTTTAAATGAAAAATATCTTGTTAACTGGATGTAATGGATTTATTGGAAAAAAGCTTTATTATCATTTAAATAAAAAAAGATATAATTTAATTTGCTTAAATAAAAATGAAAATTTATCTAAAATAGAAAATTTAATTAAAAACGCTCAATTAATTGTTCATTTAGCTGCAATAACTAATCCTTTTAATAAAGACATTTGGAAAGTTAATGTTAGTTATACTAAAATCTTGGTTGATCTAGCAAATAAATATAATAAAAGATTTATTTACTTAAGCACATATAATGTTACTTTCGGCAAAGATAATTATTCAAAAACTAAAAGAATATCTGAGAATTTTATTAAAAAATTAAAGAATTATGTTATATTAAGACCAAACATAGTTTATGGCGAGGATGATAGATATGTCTCTAGATTAATTAAAGTTATTAAGGGATTTCCTATTGTTCCGATAGTTGGAAATGGAAAAAATAAGATTCAACCAATTTATTTAGACGATCTTGTTAAGATAATAGAAAATTGCATAAAGAATAATAAAATTAAAGGAATTTTTACATTATCTGGAAAAAGAAGTATAAGTTATAATGATTTAGTTAATTTAATAATGAATAAATTAAAGATAAATAAAAAAGTTATGAAACTCCCAATTTTTTTAATTAAACCAATAGCATTTTTCTCTCAAAACTTATCTAAAACTCCTTTAATAACAACAGTCCAATTAAATAATCTAAAATTTGATTTAATTAGCGATATTAAAAAGATTGAGAAGATATTTAAAATAAATCTTAAAGATATAAATGATGGAGTAAATATTTTATTGAAAAATGAATAAGAAATCAGTAGATATTGTCTTGCCAGTATATTATGGTAATCTAAAAGAGTTAGAATGGAGTGTTAAAAAACAAATTTCTTCTTATATAAAAATTTTGAAAGATTATAAATGGAACATTGTTATATCTATAAATGGAAAAAATCCAGAGGATATGATTAATTTGTCTAAGAAATTGATGAAGAAATATAAAAATGTTAAATATGTTTACACCCCAATAGCTGGAAAAGGTTCTGGTGTAATAAATGCATGGGAAAAAAGTAAAGCAGATGTGAGAATTTATATGGATGTTGATTTGGCTGTTGATCTAAAATGTCTGCCATTGTTAATCAAAAAAATAAATGACGGTTATGATATTAGCATAGGATCTAGATATCATACAAGTTCTAAAGTTAAAAGATCTTTCAAAAGAAAAATTGTTTCAATAATCTATCATTTATTCTTGCTTAAGTTATTAATGAATGCAAGATATAAAGATGCTCAGTGTGGATTTAAAGCTATAAATAAAAAAGTAGCTGAGAATGTATTGCCTTTGGTTAAGGATAGGGTTTGGTTTTTTGAATCAGAGTTGTTGTATATTGCACAAAGAAAGGGTTTTAAGATAATTGAAATCCCAATAATATGGAACGAGGGAAGATTTTCAAGTATAAACTTATTTAAGGTTATCCCAGAATTTTTAACAAAGATGATAAGATTAAGGTTTAGGAAGCTTTGATCCCTTCAACCTTATAAATTTCTACAGATTTGTTGTTTAACTCGAATTTTTTGATTAAAGTTAAATCTAATTTATCTCGAATATCATAAACTTCTTTAGTTGGAAATTCTTGAGGAGAATGGTAGTATAAATCTATCTCATTTAAATTTATGTTTCTTTCTGGAATTGTTTCTGGATAAAGAAATTGAGTATAATTTTTATTTGTTAAGCCACCATAATGGTCAATTGTTATAACATCTAGCTTATTACGAACATATTTTCCATAAGGGTGTGTTAAATCTAATGATAATGGAAAAGTTGTCAGAATTGTAGAATTTGGGAAATTCGTTTCTATATGCGAAGCCCCCATCTGTCGAACCTTTATAAAGTCTTGGTGTTCGAGGTTATTTTCCAGAGCAAACCCAACCTTACTGCTTTCACCATAAAATTGAAGCATTGAAATAATTATGAATAACAAAACAATAAGGTACGTATATTTCCTAAAGATTTTATATAAAGCGCCTGTTGAAATAAGAAGCACCACTGGAATTATTGGAAGTAAATATCTTGGTGTAACTGGGATTACTAACGAATGCATTCCAATAAAAGTTAAGATTAAAATGAAGATCTCCCAATACTTCCTTTCTAAGACAAAAGCCTTAATCTTATCAAAGCTAATAAGAATTATAAAGAAGATAGCCGCATAAAACAAACTAAAGTTCCTCATTAATTCAAGATATATATCTATATTTGGAAAATATTCATAGTATTTTGGAATTATATTTTTAAGGTTAAATAAAAACAAGAAAAATAAGATTGAAATTATTAATTTAACGTATATTTTTTTAAATGTTTTAAATTGTTTTATTGAAATGAATTGTAAGAAGAAAAATAAAGAAAGTATCCATCTAAAATCATCAAAGAAAAGTATTTTTAAAACAATTAGCAAATTGAAAACATTTTTTATCGGGTTTGTAATTATTATAGAAGTGCTTATCGGGAATAAAAAATGCCCATAATAAAATTTGTTTGATAATATCCATAATAAGAAAGCAACTAAAGGAATGTAGTAAAATTTTAGAATTTCTAGTTTATCTTTTTCTTTTATTAGTTTTATAATAAAAATAGCAAGTACTGCTCCGATAGCAGTTTCTTTTGTTAAAACAGCTAAGCTTCCAAACAAAGCGTAAAGTAAATGTTTATTTTTTATTGAAAAATAAGTTGCCATAATGATAAAAGCTGTTAAAGGCATTTCCAGGTTAAACAAACCAGAAAATGAGAAAAATATTGGAGTAAAAAGTAAAACTAAGGAAGAAAGTACTCCAATTTTCCGATTAAATAATTCTTTTCCGATTAAGTAAGTAAAAAACAAAGATAAAAAAGAAAAAATTAAAATTATTAGATGTGAGACAATTAAAGAGTCTCCAAATACTCTAAAAATAATACCAGAAAATATGTAAAAAAATGGAGGGTGTCCAAGTCCATATTCCCATAAAAATGGGGTAATTTGTTCTCTAAAAACATAGTCTACTGCTGGAATAACATAGTTAAAGTCATCCCAAAAATAAGGTAATCTTAACACATTTAACTTTAATAAAAAAAGTAGAATAATTAATATAAGCAGGTATACTACATCGAAACTAATCTTCTTCACCTTTAACCCCCCATTAAAAATTTAGAAGAGTTTAAATAAATACCGATTTTAAAATTTGAAATGGTCAACTTCAAACCATTAAAGTTGTATATGTTTTTTCTCACAGAAAAACTAATAAAAAAATATTCTATAAAAGGCAAATTTTTAGACGCTGGGGGTGGTAAGGGGGATGCAAGTTTGTTTTTGCTGAGAAAAGATTTTAAAGGCAAATTAATTGATTTTTCAAAAGAAGCTATAAAACAAGCCAAAATTAGTTTAAGTGAATATAAGAATAAAATAAAAATTGAAAATAAATCAATATTAAAAGAAAAAGGGAAATATGATCTAATAGTTTTATGGGACGTTATAGAGCATATTAAAAATGATAAAAGAGTAATTGAAAAATGCCATAGATTGTTAAACAAAAGAGGCTATTTTTTAATTTCTTATGTTACAAAGAAAAAAGAATGGAAAAAAGATGACGAGTTATACGGGCATTTTAGAAGATACGAACTTGAAGATATTAAAAAAGATTTATCTAAATTTAAAATTTTAGAAATTTGGGATTTTACTTTTCCAGTATTTTGGTTAATGAGAAGAATTTATGTTAATTTTATTAAAGAAACAAAAGAAAAAGATAAGCTTAAACTAACAAAGCATAGTAGCTTAAAAACAGATTACTTTGATTTATTTAATTTATATCTTTCTTCAAAGTTTATATGGGAACCATTATGGTATGTGTGTTATATTTTTAGAAGGCACAATCTTGGACATCAAGCTCTTGTGTTAGTTAGAAAGATTTAAATACATTTTTTAATTAATAATTTTGATGAAGATAGCAATTTTTATACCATCTTACAATGCATCAAAAACACTTCCTTTACTAATCGATAGAATTCCTAAAGATATAAAAAGAAAAGTAAAGGAAATCTTTGTCTTTGATGATGCTAGCCAAGACAATACATATTTGGTTGGGGTGGGTTATAAAAATTTAACTGGTTTGTCCAATTTAAGAATATATAAAAACGAAAAAAATAAGGGGTATGGTGGAAATCAAAAATATGCTTATCAATATGCAATAGATAAAGGATTTGATTTAGTTGTTATGCTACATGGCGATGCACAATATGCTCCAGAGTATATTCCTAAGTTGTTAGAACCTTTTTACAAAAATAAAGATATTGCATTGGTGTTTGGTTCTAGAATGAAAGGAGCTCCACTAAAAGGGGGGATGCCTTTTTATAAATTTTTAGGTAACAAAGTATTAACTTATATAGAGAATAAAATTCTAAGTCTGAATCTTTCAGAGTATCATTCCGGATTTAGAGTTTATAACTGCAATGCATTAAAACAAATTCCATTTCACTTATGTTCTGGTGGTTTTCATTTTGATACTGATATTTTAATACAATTGAAAATGAAAAATTTTAAAATAGTTGAGAAGCCAATACCAACATACTATGGGGATGAAAAATCACATGCTAATATAATAAGTTACGGACTTAATATTTTAAGATCATTGCTGGATTATAAGTTACATCAAATGAAATTAAGAAAATCCAAGAAATTCAACATAAAGTAGTCTTCTTCCGAAACCTTTTTATAAGTTCTCCTATGGATTTTGTTAATGACATATGTTCCGTTCTTAGCAGCGATTATGGCATTTATTGTTACTTACATCGCTACAAATTGGTTAATACGTTATTTGAGAAGGATAGGCATGGTTGTCAAGGATATGAATAAGAAAAAAACTCCTTTAATTCCGATTTCGGGTGGTTTGGCTGTAGTGTCTGGTATTTTTATAGGAATAATGATTTATATTTTCTTTCAAACATTTTATTTTAAGTACACGGACACATTAATATATTTGCTTGCAAGCTTAATCTCCATATTGATGATCACTTTAGTTGGTTTTTTGGACGATATGATAATTAAGAAGTCAAGAGAATCATCTTCTGGATTAAAGCAATGGCAAAAACCTTTGCTTACCTTAAGTGCAGCAGTTCCTTTAATGGTCGTTAACGCTGGCGTAACAACATTACTATTACCTTTTCTTGGTAGAACAGATGTTGGTTTAATATATCCCCTATTGTTTATCCCAATTGGAGTTGTTGGAGCTGCAAATATGATTAACATGCTTGCTGGTTTAAATGGTGTTGAAGTTGGGATGGGAATTGTGTATGTTGGAATGTTGGGGTTATATGCTTTTGTTAATAACAGAGAAGCAGCTGCGGTAGTGGCATTAATCACCCTTCTATCTTTAATTGCTTTTTACTTTTACAATAAATATCCTGCTAAAATACTTCCAGGTGATTCGCTAACTTATTTACTCGGAGGAGTTATTGCCACCATAGCTATTTTAGGTAACATAGAAAAAGCGGCGGTTATAGCAAGCATACCTTTCTTTATAGAATTTATATTAAAAGCAAGAAGCAAATTTAAAGCTAAAAGCTATGGTTATTATAAAAATGGAAAAATAGCTTCTTATCATAAGAATAAAATATATTCTATAATACATTTATTTACAAGAAAAGCAAAATATACTGAAAGACAAATTTTCTGGTTTATGGTTATGATTGAATTGGTGTTTTCTAGTTTAATATGGGTGATTTAGATGATAAAGAATTTATTAAAAAAGTACAAAAAAAATCATTTAGTTAGAGATAATGTAACCTTGTTTTTGTCTAATCTCCTTATGGGTTTATTTGTGTTTTTGTATCACTTTTATATGGGAAGAGTTTTAGGACCTGCATTATACTCTGTTATTGGGGTTATCCAATCAATTGTTTACATCTTTAATATTCCTTTAACTGCTGTGCAAACTGGAATTGCTAAATTTACATCTGGTTTTAAAATAAAAAATAAATTTGGTGAGATAAAATATTTATTTAAATCATCTTTAAAAAAATTAGTTATTTTTGGCATCATTGGAATGGTATTATTTATTGCTGTTTCTAGTTTAATTGCATCTTATTTAAAAATCGAGTTTAAATTGTTGTTAATGTTGTCCCCATTTGTAGTTTTCATATTAATAGTTGCAATGGAAAGAGGGATGTTGCAAGGTTTACAAAAATTCAAGGGATTTGGTGTTAATTTAATAACAGAGGGGTCTTCAAAATTATTTTTAGGTGTAATTTTAGTTTTAATTGGATTAAGCGTAAGCGGAGCAATAACCGCGATAATTTTATCTTATATAGCAGCACTTTTAGTTGGTTATTATGCACTTAAAAGAATTTTACGTAAAGAGAAAGAAAAGAAATTTAATACAAAAGAAGTTTATAAGTATTCCATACCAGTTATTCTAGTTTTAATTGGTTTAACTGCAATGTATACAATAGATGTTTTATTAGTAAAGCATTTTTTCCCGGATGTTGAAGCAGGACATTACGCGGCTGTTGCAACACTAGGAAAGATATTATTTTTTGGTTCTTATTCAATAACCCAAGTTATGTTTCCAAAAGTTTCAGAGTATTATCATAAGAAAAAGCCTTACAAACATTTATTATACAAATCTTTGTTAATGATGTTAGCGTTCTTAACGCCAATAACAATTATTTATTTTTTATTCTCCAAGATAATAATTAAGCTAGTTTACGGAAGTGCTTACTTAGATGTAGCTGGCTTATTAGGGTGGTTTGCTGTTGTAATGGGATTGTTTTCTTTGATATATACAATATCATTTTATAATTTATCAATAAATAAAACAAAGTTTTTATATTTATTATTTTTGTATAATGTTGTAGAGATTATATTAATATATTTATTCCACGAGACATTATTACAAGTTGTGACAATCTTATTAATATTAATGCTTTCATTATTCATTATAATGTTTTTACAGGCAATATTTTCAAAAGATGGAAAAACTATCAATAATAATACCAGCGCACAATGAGGAAAAAAGAATAGGAAGAACCTTAAAGAGTTACCTAGATTATTTTAAAAATAAGAATCTTGAAATTGTTGTTGTTGTAAATAACTGCAATGATGATACTTTAAAAATTGTTAAAAATTTTAAAAAAGTAAAATATCTTGATTTTAAAGAGGCTATTGGAAAAGGAGGAGCCATAATTGAAGGATTTAAAATAGCTAAGGGAAATTTAATAGGGTTTATAGATGCTGACATGGCAACTTCCCCAGATTCATTTTATGATTTGGTAAAAAACATTAAAGATTATGATGGGGTTATAGCTTCTAGATGGATGAAAGAAAGTAAAATAAAGGTTAAACAACCTTTTTTAAAAAGAATTGGAAGCAGAGGTTTTAATTTTTTAGTAAGGATATTATTTAATTTAAAATTTAAAGATACTCAATGTGGGGCTAAGTTGTTTAAAAAAACTTTGATTAAAGATATTATAAAAGAACTTAAAATAACAAAGTGGGCTTTTGACGTTAATTTACTTTACTCTGCAAAAAGAAAAAAGTACAAGATAACGGAATTTCCAACAACATGGAATGCTGTAAAGGCATCGCATTTTAGTTTGTTTAAGGCAATTCCAGAAATGTTTCTTGGTTTGATAAGGCTAAGATTAATATACTCAAAATTTAAGTTTATAGTTAAAATATATGACTCATTACCAGGATGGTTAAAAGTTCATCATAGAATAAGATAATGGAAGAAAACAAAACAACAGATAAAATTGTGGATTTTTTATTTGAAAAAAATAATTTGAAATATCTTATTTTATTATTTATAATTGGTTTTGTTTTAAGGGGGGTAATTGCAAACAATATCTCTCCAAATGCTGATGAGATGTTACATGCTCCTCATGCAATTAATTTTATTAATAGCGGAAAACTACAGATAATGGACCAAGACCCGATCTGGTTTTTTTTAACAGATTTAAGTTATAAGATATTCGGAGTTAGTTTGTTTGCAGCTAGATTTTTAGCAGTTTTCTTTGGAGCTTTATCAATCATAATTCTTTATTTAATAATTAAATTAATGTATAATAAAAATATAGCTTTAATCTCAAGTGTTTTGTTGACTTTTTCTTCATTCCACATTTTAATGAGTTTAGCCGAGATGGATGTTGCAATGATGTTTTTTGTATTATTAAGTTCTTACTTTTTTATTAAGACGTTAAAAGAAAATAATGATAGATATCTTCCTTTTTCATATGTTTTTTTAGGAATTGCAATTTTAGTTAAACAAATTGCAATAACATTTATCCCTGTTTTTATAATATCTTATGTTTACTATAAAATAAAAGAAAAAAGTAAGATAAATTATAAACAAATTTTAATTTTCATCCTGATAATGTTTATAATGTCTTTTCCGGTATTAACTTTTAATTATTTATTACACAAGGATAAGGGTTTAGTTGATTTGCAGTTTTCAAGATTTCTTGGGGTAGCTAAGGATACTTATAAGCCAATAGAAGCCACAATACAACCATTTAGTCTTAATAAGTTATTTGGAGTTGGAGAACAAAGTTCTGGCATAATTGATGGGTTATCATTTTTCTTGAGTTTTGATAAATTAATTTTTATATTATCGATTTTAGGATTAATCATAGCTTTTTTAATAAAGAAAAAATTTCTGCTTTTCTGGATTTTATCTTTTATAATTCCATTTATATTTTTATCAGGAACATCATTATTAGAATATCATTTTATATTTGGAATGCCGATTCTAGCTTTGTTTTGTGCAACATTTATAGACTTTTTAAGTAATAAACTAGAAAAAATAAAATTAAAGAAATCAATTTTAATTCCTATATTTTTGTTAATAATTATTATTTTTAATGTTTCATTTGTTTATTCTAGGGGAGCATTTAGTAAAGGAGAGATATCAAAGATGATGAGTTATAGCAGAGAAAATATAGAAGATGATTCTTTAGTTATTGTAGATAGCAGAGTTTATAGGGGGAGAATTGTTTGGACGTTTAATAATAAACATTATCTAGAATCAAGTTATTTAAATGAACTTTTAAATACGCAAGATCAAATTCCTGGCGGAGTTTCTTCTATAAAAACATATTTTATAGAATGTGTTACAGACGATTGTGGTTGGGGAACAATAAGCAATCAACAAGATTTTAATCAATCAACTGAGGAAATTGTAAGTTTCTTTAAAAACAATTCTGAATTTTTAAAGACAATAACAACAAGAGATAATGAAAAATATTTTAATGTTTATAAAACCCAACTTGTATTAAAAGAAAATTCTTTAAGTTTGGCAGACTCAACACATGATTGGTTCTATTATCCTTTAAGGTATACTAATAAAGAGAAGATATTTGATAGTTACGAAACTGAGAAGATATTTGATAGTTACGAAACTAAGAACATATTTGATAAGTTCTTAGATTGGATAGCACATTTAATTTTATATTTAGAAGTTCTGATTTCTTTGATTTCTATAGTAATAGTAAGCTATTTAATTTTAATGGAAGATAGAAAAGAATAAGATGAAATTAAGTATAGTAATGCCCGTGTATAATGAAGAGAATACTCTAGCTAAGATAGTTGATAAAGTTGAAAAAGTTTCTATAAATAAAGAACTTATTCTTGTTGATGATGGAAGTAAAGATAATACTAAAGAAATTATGAATAAATTAAGCAAAAAATATAAAAATATTAGGTTATTTTATCATGAGAAAAATAAAGGAAAGGGAAGTGCTATAAGGACAGGTATAAAACATATTACTGGAGGTATTATGGTAATCCAGGATGGAGACTTAGAATATAATCCAGAAGATTTTAAGAGATTAATTAAACCAATTTTAGAGGGGAAATCAAAAGTAGTCTATGGTTCAAGGGTTTTGGGAAAAATTAAAGGCTTTAAAATTGCATCTCATTATATTGGAAATATTTTCTTATCATTAATTACAATGTTTCTTTATTTAAGGAGAATAACAGATATGGAAACTTGTTATAAGATGATGACAAGGGATGTTATAAACTCTATAAGCTTAAAGTCAAAAAGATTTGATATTGAGCCAGAAATAACAGCCAAGATAATTAAAAAGGGTTATAAGATTATTGAGATACCAATAATTTACAATTCAAGGTCATTCGAAGAGGGGAAGAAAATAAAAATGAGAGATGGCTTTATAGCATTATATTGTTTATTAAAATACAGGTTTTTTGATTAAGATGAAAAAGTTTTCAATTGTAATTGCACATGCTCCTAATAGGGAAGTTGAAGTAATTAAATCTATAAAACATTTAGATTATGATAAGAAAAAATATGAGATTATTTTAGAAAGCGGATATAATGCCAGTGAGAATAGAAATAAAGGAATTCAAAAGTCTAAAGGAGAGATTATAGCTTTTATTGATGATGATGCAGTTGTTCATAAAGATTTATTAAAAAATGCTGAAGATTTCTTTAAGAAATATGAGGTTGATATTGTTGGCGGACCACAATTAACCCCTAGAAGCGATAAATTTTTCTCTAAAATGTTTGGTGCTGCAATTGAAACTTTTTGGTGCAGTTATAAAATGGCTAATCGTTATAAAAGAGGAAAACTAAATTTAAATGCGGATGAACTTAGCATAACAAGTGCAAATTGTTTTGTAAAAAAAGATGTTTTTAAAAAAATAAAAGGTTTTGACACAAGGTTATGGCCTGGAGAGGATCCTGAATTTTTTTCAAGAGCAAAGAAAAGTGGATTAAAAATCGCGTATTCGCCAGATTTAGTAATTTATCATAGAAGAAGAAATAACTTAAAGGCATTTTTAAAACAACATTACAATTATGGCAGAGTTAGATTAAAAAAAGAATGGATTAACAAAGAAAATATTAATTTTATTATGGTAATTCCAAGTATATTTACAATATACACAATTTTATTACCGATAATGTTAATATTTTCATGGCAATTTTCTATACCAATAATATTACATCTAATGGTAGATATTTTAGTTGCTATTTATATCTCATTCAGAAAGAACATATTTTATTTACCATTCCTACCATTTATATTTTTCTTAGTCCATTTTTCATATGGTCTGGGGATGATAAAAAATTTATTTGAAAGGAAATAATTTATTTTAAAATGGATAAATAAAAATATTATAAATATGTCAATACAAGAATAGATTTAAATACATTAAAGATATATTATAATAGGGTGTTTGGTATTAGAAAAAGAAAATAAAATTTAAATTAATTTTTCCTATAGTATTCTATTGTTCTTCTTATCCCTTCTTCTAAAGATACTTTTGGAGTCCAACCAAGAGATTTTAAATCTGAATTATCACAAACAAAGTCTACAATTCCAACATTTTTATGAAAACCTGGCGGCTCAATAACTTTTACCTTTGTACCTGGTATTTGTTCTTCAATAATGTCTATCAACTTTCTAAATTTAATGTACTCTCCCCTGCCAACATAATACACTTTATTGGTTTCTCCTTTTTCTGCTAATGTCATGCAAGCATCTACAACATCATCAACATAGATGTAATCTCTAACAAAATCCCCATTACTATAAAGTTGGAGTTCCTCTCCTTTTACAGCTTGATTTATCATAAAGTTAAAACCAGCTTTTCTTTTATTTTCCCCTTGTTCAAATGGACCAAATACATTTGTAAATCTAGCTATTAAAACATTTAAATCAAATACATTATGATAGATGTGACAAAAATGTTCTGCGGCAAGTCTTGTAGCCGGATATAATCCTAAAGGATTGCAAGGAGAATTCGCATCTACTGGAAGTTTATCTACATTTCCATTAACAAAAAAAGTGCTTCCAAAAATAATTTTTGCTTTTGGGTTAAAGTTTTTGCAAGCTTCTAAAAGAGCTATTGTTCCATTACAGTTTATCTCTATATCCTTATATGGTTCTCCTTCCTTTATTGCATAATTATCAACAGTACCTGCAAGATGAAAAATATAATCTTTACCGCTTACTTCTTGTTCATTTATTTTTCTTATATCTTTTAGTGTTATATCTATTCTGCCCCTTATTGTGTCTATATTTTTTATTTTATCATAAGATCTTGATAAGATATGAGTTCTATAATTATTTTCTACACATTTTTTAGCTAAGTGGCTTCCAATAAATCCCAACCCACCCGTAATTAAAACATTTTTCTTTTCTTCATTAAGCATAACCATGATACAAAAATGTTTAGATAAATTTATAAATGTTTTTCAATACAAGTTTATCATTGGGGTTGATGAAGATAGATGCTAACATAGAAAAAAGAGTTAGAGAACTAAGAGGTAACATTCTTAACGGGGTTTCTGAATACTTTAATTTAAAACAGAACAATAAAGAATTTATTCCTGGTGTAACTTACGTTCAATATTCTGGCTCTGTGTACAATGAAGAAGAAGCAATAGCTTTTGTTGATTCATTTTTAGATGGTTGGTTTGGTTTAGGGCCAAAAGGAGAGGAATTTGAAAAAAATTTAGCTGAAGTCGTTGGAACTGGGTATGGTATATTAACAAATTCTGGCTCTTCTGCTAGCTTATTAACAATTGCTTCATTATGTTCATGGAAATTAAATGATAAAAGATTGAAGTATGGAGATGAAATTATTGTTGCTGCAAATTCTTTTCCAACAACTGTAAATCCAGTAGTGCAATTTGGTTTAACTCCAGTTTTTGTTGATCCTGAGTTGGGAAGTTATAACTTAGACCCCAATAAAATAAAAGAAGCAATCTCAGATAAAACAAAAGCAGTTTACGTTGCGCATACTTTAGGAAATCCATATAACATGCATGATTTAGAAAAAATATGTAGAGAACATGAATTAATCTTAATAGAAGATAATTGTGATGCCTTAGGCTCTAAATTCGATGGAAAAATGACTGGGAGTTTTGGTGACTTTGCAACACATAGTTTTTACCCCGCCCACCATATAACAATTGGAGAAGGTGGAACTGTACTAGTAAAATCAAACAGAATGCAAAGAATAGTGAAAAGTTTAAGAGATTGGGGGAGAGGTTGTTATTGTAGCGGATCTGATCAAAAACCATTTGGAGAATGTGGAACCAGATTTGATTTCAAGTTAAATGGCGTTCCATATGATCATAAGTATATTTTTGACGATGTTGGATTTAATCTAAAACCTTTAGAGTTTCAGGCGGCAATGGGCTTAATACAATTAAAGAGACTCCCAGAGTTTACTGAAAAAAGAAAAATTAATTTTAAAAAATTAGATGACACTTTTAGAAAATATGAAAACATGTTTATTTTACCAGAATCTGAGGAACTTGCTGAGCCTTCTTGGTTTGCATATCCAATAACAATAAACACAGAAAAAATAGATAGACAAAAGATGGTTACATTTTTCGAAGAGAGAAAAATACAAACTAGGGTACAGTTCTCAGGTAATTTAACAGCGCATCCAGCTTATAAAAATGTAAATTATCGGGTTAATGGTGATTTAAAGAATGCAAATAAGGTACTAAAGGATTCTTTTTTCTTGGGGGTATATCCTGGAATAACCGAAGAAATGATGGGTTATGTAATAAAAACAATTGATGAGTATATGGGTCATTTTAAAAATGGTTAAACCAAAAGTAAGTTTCGTGCTTGCTACGTATCAAGGCGAAAAAACAATAAAAAAATGTTTGGATAGTGTTTTTTCTCAAAATTATTCGAAAAAGTTATTTGAAGTTTTAGTTTTAGATGGAGGTTCAAAAGATAACACAGTAGGGATTGCTAAAAAATATCCAATTAGATTTTTTAAAAACCCTAAGAAATATTCTGAGGGTGAAGGAATGGGGAAGGCCCAAGGTTTTAATAAAGCAAGAGGTGAAATTGTAATTTTCATTGATCAAGATAATGTTTTATTATCAAAAAATTGGTTGAAGAATATCTTAGAACCTCTTGAAGATAATGAAGAAATTTCTATTTCTGGTTCACATATTTCAATAGTTAAAAATGATAATTTATTAAATAAATATCTAAGTTTAGTTGGCACAGATCCATTTGCAGCTGCATTCAGCATAGATGGGCAAGTTAATTTAGATCGAAGACAATTTGATAAGATTAAAAATTATCTGGTCTTTCAAATGAATAAAAATAGGTGGTATATCGCCGGTTCAAATGGTTATGCTTATCGAAAAAAAGATATTAAAAATATTGGCGGATATAGCCAAGATACAGATATCATTTATAAGTTTGCTAGTCTTAATAAGAAACTAGCGATAAATTTAGATGCTCCATTACAACATTTAAATATTACAACTGGGAAGTTATCTGAATTTATTAAAAAAAGAATTTCTCATTTTACATATTTTGTTGAAAAGAATAGTAAAGGTAGAAAAGTTAAATTTGTTCCTTCTGAATTAAGAGGAAAATTATTTGTTTTAGTTAATTATTTATCAATACTAATGATAGTTCCAAATTTATTAATTAGTTTAAAGAATTTTTTAAGGGATAAACAACCTTTATGGCTTTTACACCCATTCATGGCTTTCCTAACTTTGTTGATATACACAAAAGTCATTTTGTTTTCTAAAGAAGGAAAAATTTACTTAAGAAATAATTTTCTTCATAAAAATTAATTTCTCATGTTTACATATTCACTTAAAATTTCTTTTTGGAATTTAATTGTATTCTTTGGAGTTTTTTTAAAAAAGCTTACATCCTTTCCATCTTTGCTACCCATTAGTTTTCCTCCAATAGGTTCTGCCAAATACACTAAGCTTATAACCTTGCCAAATCCAATTCCTTTTGGATATTCTTCAATTCCAAATAATTTTTTTATTTTAATTTTTAAACCAGTCTCACATTTAGCTACTCTTTCAGCACATTTGTTTATATTTTCTCCCAGCAACAAAGTACCACCAGGAATATGCCACATGCCTTTACAAGGGGGGATATCACGTTTAGCAAGAACCACCCCTTTATCATTCATAATAATTAAATCGATGCATAAACGAGGTACATTTGAGTAAATTTTATTAAATATCTTTTTAGATAATCTTTTTATCATAATTAAAAAAGTTTTAATCTTGATTATAAACTTTACTCTTTTATAGAAAGTAGTTTTTACAAATCGTAATTCTTAAACTTATAAATAACTAAAGTATATTTTGTGTTATCAGAAGGAGATGTATAAGCTTGAACAGGTTCTAAAGAATCGTTGAATTTATCTGGATATTCTAAAGTTACTCCATGGGGCTCGAATATTGAGAAAACAATGTACTTTGGTTTATATTTTAAAACTTCTTCCTTAAATTGTGTTTCATTACCACCAAATCCAAGAACTTGTCTTCTAGCATAATAAGTCATTTGTGTGCTTGATTTACTAAAGATAATATCTTCTGGGCTTGAATTTTCTTTAATCCACAATGAAGCTTCTTTAACTTCTTTATAAGAATCTATTTTTGAAGTTATTGTTTCATTTGCTCTTGCTAACTGAAAATATCCCCCAATTAAAATAAGTAAAATAAATACAGAAACTGCAACAGTTTTTTCATATTTTTTAATAAACTCGTATATTGCATATAAACCCTTGCCAACTAGAATTAATAATGGCAAGGTTAAAAGTAATAACCATCTATCTTCAGCGTCTCTCTCCAAGAGTATAAAATAAATTAAAGGAATTAATATCCATAAAAACACGAGTAAATCATTATGATATTCCTCTGATTTATTTCTTAAAATTAAATCAAAACTTAATACTAAAGAATATAATGTTAATGCCCCTAAGATAAACAAAATGAATAAAGGAATATGCAACATCCACGGAATATTATTAAGCACATGCCATCCAATTGGTTTATATGATGTTATTTCAGAAGGATCTCTTGTAACATGACTTCCTGCAAAAAAAGCTAAAGGTGTTCCATAATTATTGTTCTGCCATATAAAATAAGGAAGCAAAACTAAAAATAACAAGATTAGTGAGATCCATAAATGTTTATTCTTTAAAAACTTTAATTTATCTTTGATCAATAAGAATGCTAAAATGACAAAGATAAACAAAACAGCTGTTAACTTAATTAAAAATGCTAATGCTATAAAAACACCAGTTAACCATAAATAGTAATTTTTTTCTTTTTTAACATAACCTTTCCAAAAAAATAAGATTCCCAGATATCCAAAAAACAATAATAAGACATCTGCGTGCAATCTCACTGTATTAAATATAATTAACCAGAAAATACTTGTGAACAAAGCAACGATTAAAGCTAATCTTTTGTTATACATTTCTTTAACAATTAGATATGAAATTAGAATTAATAGTGTTGATGGGATTAATTCAAGAATTATTTTTAATAAAAATTCGCTTCCACCTAGTTTGAATATTATTGCTTCAAGTAATGGGAATAGGGTGGGTCTCTGTGGATTTATATCATAAGGTACTCCAAAAGCCCAATGTAAAGCGGTAGACCCATATTCTAATTCATCCCACCAACCCGCTTGGTTTTTTGTTAAAATTAAGTAATATAATCTTAAAATAAATCCCAGTAACAAGATAATAATAAGAACAAAGTTTTCTTTGAAAAATCCTTTTAATTTACTATTTTCCATTTAATTATTGTCTAATTAATAAACTTAAAAACATTGTTATTTCGTTGATTGAACCCTTTCCCAAGCATCCTTATAATCTTTTTTAAACAATTTTGATTCTGTCAAAGTTATAGTCCAAAGATAAAGTCTATAAAAGATTAAAAGAATAGTCCAATACATTTCTTTTACAGTTTGAGGATAACTCAATGCCCAAAAAAAACCTAATCTAGCTTCATTCCAAAAAGATTTTACACGAGGGAAATTTGGATAATATTTTGTTAGGGCTTCATGAGCCTTTGCTGTCCTCTTCTTTTGTTTTATCCAATCTTTAAAATTATTTGGATTCTTTACATAAACAAAAGCTTTTTCAGCATACCCTGTTTTATAACCTTTAAAATGAAAAATGTAAGGAATAATTGCGTCTTCAGGAACATCTAAAGGAAATTCTCTTATTATATTTCTAAATGCGAATAAATAACCAGAACATTCTAAAAATTTGCCTTGTAAAAATAATTTCTTTCTTATTTTATGAGCCCCATAAAAAAGTAGATTAGCAAAATAACCCCACTTATTATCCTTTGATTCTTCTGAAACTGGTTTTCCGCTAACAACTCCAATTACTTTATCATCAAATAATTTCATAATCTCATTTATAGAATTTTTAGCTAAGCAAACATCTCCATCTGTCAATATCAAAATTTCTGATTTTATTTTTTTTAATAATAAGTTTAAAGCATAACTTTTTCCTCTTCCAGGATCTTTGAAATATTTTATTTTGTATTTTTTAGTTAGTTTTTCAGCTTCTTTATCTGGAGCAACAACAATTATATCATATTTATAATTAATTTTTTGTTCTAAGATAGATTTTATTGCTCGTTCTAGCTTAGGTTCATTAAATGATGTTATAATTATAGAGATCATAATAATTAATCATTAAAAAAGCTTAAATAGGTTTCTTGTTAACCAAGATTATGGAAATGCCCTTACCAGAATTATTGGATAGATTAATAATTGTTAGATTAAAAGCTGAAAGAATTGGAGATAAAGAAAAGGAAAAAGAGCTTGAATTTTACATGAAAGAATTAGAAGATTATAAAAAAAAGGGATTTGTAATAAAAGACGAATGGTTGAAAAGTTTGTATGAGGTTAATGGAAAAATTTGGGATCTAGAAGCAGATATTAGAAAAGGTAAAGAAGGTGAGCTTGGTTTAGAAGAGGTTGGAAGAAGAGCTATTGAAATAAGAAATATAAATAAAATAAGAATAAGTATAAAAAATGAAATTACAGAGGCTACTGGTTCTGGTTTTAAAGACGTTAAAGTAAATCATGCTTCTGAGTAGAAAGCTTTTAAAACCTTTCTATGAAATTTTAATTTTCTTGGTATAATTTTAAAGTTTTTGAATAAATTAAATCCCAGTTGTATTTTAAAGCTGTTTTTTTATTGTTTAAGGCATATTGTTTAGCAGTCTTAGGATTATTAAGTATTTTCAAAATAGCTTCTTTTAATCCCTTAATATCACCATAATTTACAAATATTCCATTTTTTTCATTCATTTCATAAGGAATTCCGTTTACAGGAGAAGCAATTATTGGTAATTGAGAGGCCATTGCTTCAAATAATGTTAATGGTAATCCTTCTCTAAAACTAGGAAGAACATAAACATCTGAACTTTGATATAATTCTGAGATTTTTTCACGCGAATATATTGGATCAAGTAATAAAATATTTTTATCTTTGTTAATTAATTTAATTAAATTATTTTTCATGCCTTCATCAGGCCCGGCTAAAACGAGATAAATATCTTTTCTTTCTTTTAAAATTTCTTTAGCTGCTAAAACTAGTTTATCTGGCCCCTTTGTAATATTTAATCTTCCAAAAAACAAAACAACCTTACATTTTATTTTTAATTTTTTCTTAAAGTTATTATTTTTAATTTTTTTAAAAAAGATATTATCTACACCGTTTGGAATTACTGTAACATTTTTAATATTTAATTCTTTTAAAAATTTTAATTCCCATGGTGTTATTGCAATTACTTTATCGCTTAAATTAACTGCAAATTTGCTAAAAGTTCCATAAGTTAGTTTTAACAATATTTTTCCGAGTAAAGATCTATTAGTAGTTGTCCATGGGCAATGTGTTGTATGAATTAATTTTGAATTTTTTAGTTTAGCTGCTAAACTTGCAAAGAAAACATGCGCATGACCAAAAACATGCGTATGAATGACATCAAAATCTTCTTTCATTAATTTAAAAAAAACAGAAGGCCAGAAAGTAACAAAATTAGCAATCTTAAACCAAGAATAGCATCTATGAACTTTAACTTTATCAATAACTTCTTCTTTTTTCTTTATTCTTTTATATTTATCAGAATCTGAAGTATAAACATGAACTTCGTGGCCATCTTTAATTAATCTTCTAGCTAATTCTTTTACAGCTTGTTTTGGTCCATCTATTGCTGGATCGTAATAAGGGCATACAAACGCGATTTTCATAATAGTTTAAGTTAAGGAAGGTTTAAATAATTAATTAATAACCACTTTATAAAGGTAAAATTGGAAAGGTTTAAAAAGAGGAGTTTTCATTAATAAGTTATGGTAAATAAAACCCAAAAACAATTAATCGAAAAATTAAGCGAACCAGTTTCTATAGAATTCTTAGCTGAACATGTTCCAGAATTCATGTTAAAAGGTATCAGCAGAAAAGTTACTAAGTGGTTAAAAGAAAAGAAATCTCCTTCTGAACTTGAAAGTTTGCTAGAAAGAGATGATCATAAAATACTAAGTACGAAAAGCGCGGGAATTACAGAACATGAAAGTCCTTATTGGGAAGATAATTTTGATGTGGGTACTTTAATGGTAGATTTTTATAAAGATAGTTTTGAGAAGGGGGTAGATAGAACAATTTATGTTAATGATAATGCGTATTGTCATATAGTTGGTTTAATAGGGTATCCGAATGTTAGAAAAATTTTAGAATATTATGATTTAAATGTTAATAAATTCAGTTTTGGCTTTTCTCCCACATTAATAGCTTTTGATAAGAACTTTACGAAGAAAGAGATAAGTAAAGAAGATTCTATTAAAGCCTTTAGGGAATTTAAGTGGGATGGAACGTTCTCTAAAATTTTGTTAGAGGATGGGGTAAAGACAAGGTCAATTCGGCTTGGGGCTTGTCCGGCAATGCGAGTATTAACAGATTCCCATATTTACACATATGATTTTAATAAGGAAAGAACTGGTTTAGTTGAAAGTGTAGAAAAAAGATGAAGTTTTAAGAAATGTTCTAAAATTAATAAATAACCATTCTAAAGTAGTTACGAATAGGAAAGCTTATAAACCCTAAAGTTTTTGAATTGATTGGAGAACCTATATTAATACAATTAAAATTAATACACTTAAAAAAATCAAAACCTAAAAGTAGAATTATTAGGAAAAGATATAATGAGATTATTGCCTAAATGAAATATGCAAGAAGGATATTTTAAATCAGAAAAAGAATTTCGTAATTATTTAGAAGGGATTATAAAAGAAAGTGATGAAGATTATGATTATTACGCACATGCAGAAATTCTATTCGATCATTATATAATAAATAACGAAAATGGTAAAAAAATACCATTTTTTATTAAGGATTGGGTTTTTGCTAAAAATTATTTAAAAAGTGTAAAGGATTTTTGTTTAAAACCAGTAAAACCTGAACAAAGCAATCTTGAAATTCAATTAAATATAGATATTAATTTGCGTAAACAAGTTGAACATGATTTATCCATACCTTCAATCTATGATGACAAACGAAGATTTAGAGAAGAAGTGGTAAATTTTTTACATAAACAGTACTCTGACCCTACAATCACAGTGGGTTCGGCCTATAGGTTTCTTCAAGATTTAGATAGTAAAATTTTTAATAATAAATTCAAAGATTCTGGTTTAGATTTAATAAAATCCTTAACTGAAAAATATAGGGATAATAAAATGGCAGAACATTTATTTTATGCTACAATCGCAAGAAAGATATTTAAAATTTATTTACAAGATCCACTTATCCACCTAGAATAATTTTATTTCTTAATTAAATTTAATAAACTTATAATTTCGTCTTATATAATAAGTCTTTTGAGATTCTAGATTTGTTTAAAATTACTTTGGCTACACCATTATGAGTTATTAATAAAACTTTTTTATATTTTTTCTTATTTAAAAATTTAAGAAATTCGATTATTCTTTTTCTAAAATCAGAAAAACTTTCTCCATTTGGTGTTTTTTTATAAATATTTCTAAGATCAAATTCTTTTAAAAAAATTTCATTTTGTTTACCATTAAACTCTCCAAAATTCATTTCCCTTAATTTTGAAGTTTTAATTATTTTTACTTTAGTATATTTATTAATAATATTAGCTGTGCTTAAACATCTACCTAAATCACTAGAATAAATAATTTGAATTTTTTTATTGATTAAACTTTCTCCTTTACTTTCAGCTGACAATTTTCCTTTTTTAGTTAAATTAGAATCTTTATGCCCCTGTAAAATTTCTTTTTTGTTCCATTCTGTTTCACCATGACAAGTTAGATAAATTATCATATCTTTAATACTAAATTATTTTTAATTTTACTAGCTAAAGAAAAATCTTTTAATTTATTTGGTTTATGTTTTAGGACATTATAACCTTTTATATTATATCTTGGAATTAGATGCCAATGAACATGTTTTGCTTCATCCATATAAAGTAAATAAACTTTCTTAACTTTTAAAGTTTTAATCAAAGCATTTCTTACTTCATCAACCTTGTCCATTAAATATTCATAATCTTTTTTAGAGAGTAAATGTAAATCTTTGATATTTTTATTCCAAATTACAATTGTATGACCTTTATTAATAGGATAAGTGGCTAAACAAACGTATAATTTTTTATCTTGATAAATTAAGCTTTCTTTAATTGGTTTTTTAGATATCATCAATATTTTAAATTTATATTGACTTATAAACTTTTTCTAAATCTTTAGCGATATTTTTCCATAAAAATTGTCTAGCTTTTTTAATATTTGCTTTAGAAATTTTTTTTAACGAAGATTTATCTGCAATTAAAACTTTAATTTTATTTTCTAAATCTTTTAAGTCTCGATAATTAAATAAAAATCCATTTTCTTTATCTATTAAAAATCTCCCGCCTTCTGTCTTAGTTGAAATTATAGCGTTGCCTTGTGCCATTGCTTGTAAGATAGATATTCCAAATGCTTCCCATTCACTTGGCAAGGTAAATATTTTACTTGAACTTAAGCCTTGGATAACTTCTTCATCAGAAATTTCACCTGTAAAAAATACTCTGTCTTCAACATTTAATTCTTTTGATAAGTTTTTTAATCTCTTTAAATCTCCTGCATCTTTTCCCATGACTAAAAATACAACATCTTTTCTTAGTTTAGAAAGTATTCTAATAATCTGATCGAGTCCTTTGTATTCTTGAATTCTTCCTAGATAAGATATAATAAATTTATTTTTTAGATTATATTTTTTAATAAATCTTTTGTTATCAACTTTTTTAAATGAATCTTCTGCAATTCCATTTGGAACAAAAACTATCTTTTCTTTTTCTATCCCATAATTGGTTAACCATTCATATTGTAATGGATTAACTTGAATTACTTTATCATATTTATCATTAATTATTCTTTCAAAATTTGAGATTATTATTTTAAAGACATTTTCAAAAAAAGTGTAATTTTTTAATGCCATAAATGGTCCATGTGGTGTATTAATTAATCTCGTATTGCTAGTTAAACTTTTTAATAGCATAATCAAGTCATGATACAAAAACCCAAAGCTATGCAAGTGCAAAACATCTAAATCATAATTAAGAACATCAATTAAACCAGGTGTAAAACTTAAATAATATCTATATCTAAATAGAGTTTTATATCTGTGAATGTGAATATTATTGATTATTTCATATTTCTTCGTTCCTTTTATTAAAGACGTAAAAATATGAACTTCGTGTTTTTTTGCGAGTTCTTTAGCTAGATAATAACAATTATTTTCAGCTCCGCCATTCATTGGATAAAAGTAGTTTATCAAAAACCCGATTTTCATGAATATATCCTTATAAAAAGTTTTAAATAGGTTTTTAATCGATAAAACAAGGTTTTATAAATTTTTTTATAAGAGGATATTTGGGGTTTGAAAATGAACAATTTTAAAGAATTTTACAATGGAAAAAGAGTTTTAGTTACTGGTGCAGATGGTTTTATGGGAAGTCATTTAACAGAGAGGTTATTAGAATACGACTCAGATGTTATTGGATTTGTTAGAAGTTCAGCATTAACAAGCCCACCAAATATTAAACTAAAAAACATTAATCATGTAAAAGATAAGATAAAGGTTTTGTCTGGGGATCTTGGAAATTATGATAGTATTGAATTAATAAGAAAAGAAAGACCACAAATAATTTTTCATTTAGCTGCAGAAGCTTATGTTAACAAATCATTTTCACAACCAAGAGAAGTTATACGCACAAACGTTGATGGAACATTAAATGTTTTAGATGCTTGTTTAGATGAAGATAAAAAACCTTTAAAGAATATAGAAAAAATTGTTGTAACCTCTTCAAGCGAAATATATGGAACTTATGATACCCCCATAAAAGAAGATTTTGTTATGAATCCAAGTTCACCTTATGGTGCAAGTAAAGCTGCTGCAGACAGATTATCATACTCTTATTTTAATACTTATGGATTGCCAATAGCAATAATACGTCCATTTAACACATATGGACCAAGACATACTTATGATGCTCCTCCAAAATTTATCTCATTAGCATTAAGAAGAGAAGATATAACAATTTATGGTGATGGTGAACAATCTCGTGATTTAATGTATGTTGATGATACAATAGATGCTTTCTTAATAATGGGCAGTAAAGAAAAAGCAATTGGACAAGCTGTAAACTTTGGAACTGGAAAAGATACAAAAATAATTGATTTAGCTAGAAGAGTAATTGAGATATCAAGAAGTAATTCTAAGATAAGACATTTACCACCAAGATTATCTGAGGTTAAAAGACTATGCTGCAACCCAAGTAAAGCTAAAAATTTATTTGGTTGGGAATCTAAAATTAATCTAGATGAAGGACTAAGAAGAAATATAGAATTCATATTAGAGAACAAATAAGATGAGAATGGGTGTTATAGGTCCAACGTTGAATACATATTATGGAATAGATGAGATAGCTAAACATCATGAGATAAAAGCTTTATTTACTCTTCCCCCAGAACTTGGTTTGAAAAAAGCTAGATATACTTTATTTGAAGATCAAGCTGAGAAATATGATTTTGATATTTTTTATGATGAACATAGATTAAATGATGATAAAGTTATAAAAAAATTTAAAAGTTTAAATTTAGATTTGATAGTAGAACTAGGATCTTCTAAAATTATTCCTTTTGGAGTTATAGAAAGTTCGAGATATGGGTGCATTGGTTCTCATGGAGCAAGATTGCCTTATGTTAAAGGAGGAGCTTCCATGAACTGGGCAATAATTAATGGGGAAACAGAGTGGGGTGTATCAATTTATTATTTAAATTATAATGTTGATGAAGGAAGATGTATTGAGACGATGGATTTTGATATAGATAATAGAGATGATATAAATACAGTGCATAACAAATCTGATTTGGTTACTGCAAAAATGTTAGGAAATTTTCTCAGTAACTTTAGACCAATGGGTGAGTTTAAAGATTTTAAATTAGAGACAATAAAATTAAACCCAAGTCCAAAAGGATATGATTGGAAAAACATTGTTGAGTGGAATAAAGAGATAAAAAGACAATATAGGATTTTTAAAAAATCTGGCAAGGCAATTTTCTTACCACAAAGAAAACCCCAAGATGGTTTTATAGATTGGAGTTCTAGTAGCACAGAAATTTATAATTTTATTAGAGCACAAACAGCACCTCATTTTCAAAGTGCATTTACAATTTACAATGGAAAAAAATTGTTTATATTAGAAGCAGATGTAGAACATAAATATGTTGCTAAAAATGAAGATAAACCAGGAAAAATAGTTTCATTTTCTAATAAAGGGGATGATTTACTTGTAAATACAGGAACTTCTGGTCTAATTGTAAAAAAAGTTCGATATGAAGGATTTCCAGAGATGTGGGCTAAAGATTTATATTACGAATTAGAAAAAATGAAACTTGGTGATTGTTTTGGAGAATAAAATAAAGAGTTTAGAAGAGGTAATAAAAGATACAAGTAGTTGGTTAATTAATTCTGGATTACAAAATCTAGATTCTAATAGATTAGAAGTAAAGGGCGGATTTAATTCTTGGTATGATTTAAAAAATAAAGATTATTTTTATGCATATTCAGAAGTAGCCGGTTATGGGATAAGCACATTATTATTTTTATCCTCAGTTTACAAGAATAATATTTATTTAACCAGGGCAATTTTAGCTGCTGAGTGGCTTTTAGATAAAGCTTTCCATAAAAGTGGAGGATTAAAAACAAGATATTATTATGATAGAGAAAAAGCTCCAGAACAATATGATTTCTCTAGCGGGATAATACATTCATTTGATAATGGAATGGCTTTATCCGGATTAATAGAATTATATAAAGTAACTAATGAAGAGAGATATTATAAAACAGCTAAAAAAGTAAGTGATTTACTAGTAGATTTAATGCAAAAAAAAGATGGCAGTTTATATGCAAGTTATAGTCATAAAGATGAAACGTTTAAAGATAATTTCGATAAATGGAGTACTCAGTCTGGAAGCTATCATGCTAAGGTTGCCATTGGTTTATTAAAGATGTATGAAATATCTAAAGACGATAAGTATAAAGATGCTGTAATAAAACTTTGTAATAACTCTTTAAGTTTCCAGGAAGAAAGTGGAAGATTTATTTCCTTTAAAAAAGAAGGTGATACGAATTTACATCCTCATTGTTATTCTGCCGAAGGATTATTATTTGCTGGATTAAAGCTTAAAAATAAAATTTATTTAGATAGTTTTGCGAAAGCGACTACTTGGGCTTTAGATTCTCAAATGGAGAATGGTGGTATCCCAAGTATGAATGTAAACAATAGATTTGTTGGAGCTGAAAGAAGTGATGTTTTGGGACAAGTTTTAAGATTAGGAACAATTGGAATTAATCTAGGATTAATAGATAAAAGATATGAAGAAAGACTAAGCAGGTTAGCCTCGAGATTAATATCATTTCAACATAAAAGTGATGATGTGAGAAGTAATGGTGGCTTTGTTTATGGAGACGATATAAATTACCATGAAAATTTAAAAAGTGAAAAGAAAGACCATCTTAATTCATGGTGCACTATGTTCGCCTTGCAATCTTTATCTTTTTATAAGGATTATTTAGAAAAAAAATTAGTTTTTGACGAAGATATAATTATATAAATCATTTTAAATATCTTTCTGAAGACAAAATATTATGAAAATCTCGTTTAATTGCAATAATGGTGCATTTCAATCTCCTGGTGGTGGAGAAGTTTTGCTATTAAAAACTAAAGAGTTTTTGACTAAAGATAAAGTTAATGTGAAATTTTTTGATTCTTGGAATGATAAACTAGAAAATTATGATATTTTTCATAATTTTGGGTTGTCAAGTAATTGTTATGATTTAATTAATTCAGCTTACAGTAAAAAAGTTCCTATTGTCGTAACCCCAATATACTCTTGGCCATCATTAAGATTTGCCCTTAAAAGTGGATCGAATTTAAAAGAAAGATTTAATTTAACAAGCTACGCAATTATAAATAATAATTATTTATTTAACAAATTTACAGTAGTTAAGAAAATATTAGATAAGGCAAATAAAATTTTACCAGATTCTCAAGTAGAAGCTGATCTTTTAATAAAAAGATATAAGTTAAGTAAGAATAAATTTCATCCTGTTCCTTGTGGTGTTGATGAAAGATTTTATGAAGCAAAAGATAAGGAATTTGTAAAAAAGTATGGGTTAAAAGATTTTGTTTTATATGTTGGGAGAATAGATTCAAGAAAGAATGTTTTGGTTTTAATAAAAATAATGAATAAGTTAAATTTGCCTTTAGTTATCATTGGAAATAGCCTACCCCATCAGATAGGTTATTATAACATGTGTAGGAGAATTGCTAAAAAGAATGTATATTTCTTAGGAAAAATAAATCACGAAAGTAGCTTATTGGAAAGTGCTTACGCTGCTGCAAAAGTTGTTGTTTTGCCGTCATTTTTAGAAACTCCGGGTTTGTCTGCTTTAGAAGGTGGTTTAGCTGGATCAAATGTTGTTGTAACTACGAGAGGAAGTTCAATTAGTTATTTCAAGGGCTATGCAAATTATATTAACCCGTATAATGAAGAAGATATCAAAAGGAAAATTTTAATTGCTTACCATACTGAAAAGGATAAAGAACTTAAGAATTATATAAAAAGTAATTTTTTATGGAAGATTGTGGTTAAGAAAGTTAAAGATGTTTATAATGAAACTCTTAAATAACCAAAGTATTTTAAATGTTTTTTTTACTAAAGGTTTATGAAAAGTATATCTTTTGTAATACCAAATTATAATGCTGAGTCAACGGTTGATAAGACAATAGACTCAATCTTAAAGCAAAAATATAAAGGTACGGTAGAGATAATAGTTATAGATGATAAAAGTAAAGATAATAGTTTAAAGGTTTTATCAAAATTTAAAAAATACAAAAATTTTAAATTAATACAAAATAAGGAAAACATTGGTTTAGCAAAAAGTCTGAATAAAGCAATTTCTTTATCAAAATATGATCTTATTTCAATAATTTGGTGTGATTGTGTTCTTGTTGGAGACAATTGGCTAAAGTTAATGGTGGAAAAATTTGATTCTGATAAAAGTATATGTTGTGTTAGGTCAAATTTATTTTTACCTAAAGAAATATGGAAAAGATATGACTTTTGGAGTAAAATTGAAACTTTAGAAGAATATGTTCGTGGGGTTAATAAAATAAAATTTGGAAGACCAACTTTATTTGATAAGAAAAAAGTTTTAGAAGTTGGAGGATATAATACCAAAACATACAGGATAGCTGGAGAAGATACAGATTTAAGATTAAAATTAAAGAAAAAGGGATACAAATCTCTATTAGCAGAAACAGATATGGTACACATGCATGGGTTTCATAAAAGAAGTTTGTTTGAACATCTAATTAAAAAAGCATTTCCCTTAGCAGAAGCTTCTGGAGTCTTATTTAGAAAACATTTATTTCTCAATAATCCATATAGGAATGCATTAATTTATACAATAATTTATTTATTAGCAGTAATTCCGAATTTTTTACAACCTTTGTTTTTAGTAATTGTAGCATTAATGTTAATAATTTATACTTTAAAAGTTTTAAAATATATTAATGATGTTAAAGTGATTCTTGTTCCTTTCTACAAATTTTTTAAGGATATAATAAGTTTAATTGGATTTTGGAAGGGGTTTATTACAAAAAAACAAGAATTTTAGTTTTTAACAGATTCTATAAAAATCATATTTTTACCAATATGTTTTGGCAATAAATAATCTAGATGTCCTCTTCTTAATCTTTTAAAAAAACTTAATTTATCATAATCATTGAAATAATAAGCATTTGTAACCTTAAATCCAATTAATTTAAGCATTTTTATTATATGTTTCATCTGAAATATCATTTTATGATGGGTTTCCGGATGTCCCGGTTCATCTAGCTCCCAAATGTCTGCATGATATGTTCCAAAATGAAAATGAAATCTCCAATAATCTCCATTATCAATTATCATAACCATTTTTCCATTTTTCTTCAAGTAGTTTTTACAATTTTCTAAGAAATCTAGAGGATTTCCAATATGATCCAAAACACATTTATGATAAACAACATCAAATTTATTATTAAATTTTTTAGGTAAAGAAGAATTTAAGTTCCAAGCAAAGTCAACACCAGAAAATTTAACAAAATCTACACCGAAAGCTCCTTTTAGTTTACTCTTCCCACATCCCAAATCAAGTATTTTTACCATTTTTTTATGAAATTATTTATAACAAATTTAGTTAAAAACATTATTGGAAAAGTTATACCATAAAAATATAATAAGATATCAATTTTATTAAATATTGATAAGATTAAGATTAAATTTGATATAGTTGGAAAAGTGTAAATAAACATTATTTTTTTAAATAAACCCTTATTTTGATTAGTATTTTTAGATTTAGTTGGATAATAAAACATTACTTTTACTTTATTTAGGTCAATTAACTCATTTAATAATAAAGCAGAAAGTGCAAAAACACCAAGATAAATCATTATAATATCATTAGTTAACTTATATAATCCAAGACTTAATCCAATGAAGATTAATGAGTTTATTAGATGATGGAAATTTAAATCAAGAAATTCTCCTTTAATTAAATAAGTGCTTGGTTTTTTCTTAGCATAGTATCTTGCTATTTCTCCATCTAAGGTATCTGTTAGTAACCATAATTGTAATACAAGAGCTCCACCTAAAAACTCTCCAAGATATAAAAATAAACTTCCAAGAACTCCAAGTAACAATCCAGATACAGAAACAAAGTTAGCTGAAATGTTAAAAGATAATAAAATTCTTGTTATATATATTGAAAATAATCTAAAAAATCTCCTATAAACCCTATAATACTTATTATTTCTAACTTCTTTGTACTCTGGTTGACAAATTTTCCTTAATTCTTTGGTTGATTCAATTTTTTTCATTTTCAGCCATAATAATAAATGTAGCATAATTTTTTAAATTTGATTGTTTGCTTTTTTCGAAGTTTAATATGATATTTTCAATGATATTTGATGAGAATCTTAATCTTTTCGATAAAGATAACAAAGATAAAACAAACCAATTATAATAATTAACACCATAAATCTTATTTATTTTAAACTTGTTTTCTTTTAATTCTTTAACAATATTGTCTAAAGTAGAAGGGTTATTATAAATTCCTGGAAGTAATTTATTTTTTTCTTCTTTTTTAAGTATTCTATAAAATTTTAACAAATTCTTAATGAAAGATGGTTTTTTATAATTTTTATTTCCAATATCAAAAATAAAAGTTCCTTTATTTTTTAAAATCTTTTTAATTTTAACATATGAATTTTTTCTTTGTTTATCTGTGAAATGGATTAGTAATCTAAATGTGATTATCATATCAAAATGATTTTTCTTAAATGGCATTTTGTTTATGTCAACTTTAAGAAATTTCCAATTTTTGTTAGAAACATTTTTTCTAGCTAATCTCAACATATTTTCAGAAGTATCTACACCAATACCTTTATTTGGCAGATTAATGTACTTAGTTATCCTACCTGGTCCTGTAGCTATTTCCAATAACAATTCAGGTTGTTCTTTTTTAATTATAGAATTTAAAATATTTATAGTTATTTTATGCTCTATTTTTCCAGCTAAATTAGAGAATCTCAAGCTTTCATAACTCTTAGCAATTTCCTCTTTGGAATAATGTTCTCTTAAATCTTTAAACCCCTGAATATCTTTCATAAAGTTTATTAAAAAGAAATATATTTAAGCGTATCTTTCAAGAAGTTTTTACTGCACCATAAAGGAATACATCTGCATATTCTCCATTCTTGAGTATAGCATGCTTCAATCTTCCTTCATACTCCATCCCACAAGCTAAAGCTATTTTTTGCATCCCTAAATTTTTTTCATGAGTTCCACAGTAAAGTCTGTGTAACTTTAAAACATTAAAACCAAAATCCATTAATAATTTCCAAGCTTCTCTTCCAACACCCTTCCCCCAATATTCTTTTTCTCCAACAATTATTGCGAGTTCTCCATTAGAATATCTATAATTAATTTTTTGCAAGCTTATATTTCCTAGATGGGTGTTATTATGAACATCACATATTGCAAAGACATAATCCTTCTCGCTATTAGAAATTTCATTTACATAATCAATAAAATCTTGTTTTGTCTTAGTATGAGGAACATGATCGTTATATTTGCATACTTCCTCATCGTCAAACCATTTAGGATAGTTTCCTTCTATATCTTGTAGCTCTAATGGCCTCAAATAAATGTTCTCTCCTTTTAATATAATTTTTTCTTTCATTTTAAAAGTTTATATCCGGAAATGTTCCATTTTTAATATAATTATTTTGTTTTAAAAATTCTGCAAAGCTTAGCAAAAAGTAATCATTATATCTTCTAGAAACTATTTGAGTCCCGAAAGGCATTCCGTTAGGTGCCTTAAATACAGGTAGATTTATACTGGGGACCCAACACATTGTCCATATCAGAGATGTATCTGGATCTTCTATAACTCCTTTCTTAGGAGCATGATCTGATGTCGATAAAGCTAATATAATATCATAATTCTCAAAAAGTTGGTCTAATTTAGAAGCAAGTTCTTTTTGTTTTTGAAGTGCTTCTTTATATTGATCTAAGGTAATCTTATTTCCCCTTGTAATTATTTCTTTAATAATTGGGCTTAGTTTATTCATATTCTCGCTATATTCTTTATTAAAATAATAAGCTAAAGTCTTGTCATAAATTAAAGTATGAATTTTATGGGATTCTTCAAAACTTTCTGGTAAATCAATTTCTTCAATTGTAATGTCTTTATTTTTTGATAATTCATTTGAGAAATTTATTATCGCTTCTTTTGCATAATCTTTAGCATATTTCCAAACATGTGTTTTTACGAAAGCAACTTTCCAAGGCATTTTATTTTTAGTTTGTCTTTGTTTATTCTCTAAATATTCATTAACAAAAGGATAATTCCAACCTTTAACTCTTGTAATATCCAACATTAATTTTAAATCTTCAATAGTTCTAGCAAAGAATCCGACGGTATCTAATGTGTCTGTAGTTTTTAACATTCCGGTTCTTGGGATTAATCCAAAACTTGGCTTCATTCCATAAACTCCATTATAACTCGCAGGCCTTATTATTGATCCTCCTGTTTGAGTTCCCAATGCCAAAGGAACCATATAACTTGCAACTGCAGCAGCTGATCCGCTTGATGAAGTTCCTGGACTAAATTCAAAATTATGTGGATTCAAAGTTTTACCTTCTGCGTGTACTGCAAACTCTGCTGTAACTGTTTTTCCGGGTATAACACAATCTTCTTGTCTCAAGTTAAAAACAACACGAGCGTCATTTCCAGGAGTATAACCTTGCCATATTTGACTACCCATCTCTGTTGGCATGTCAAAGGTGTTAAATGTATCCTTGATTGCAACAGGAATTCCGTATAAACTTCCGACTTCAAAATTATTATTTATTTTATCATCAATTTCTTTTGCTTGTTTTAAAGCTGAGTCTTTATCCAAATAAGTCCAGGCTTCTATTTTTGGTTCGGTTTCATCAATTCTGTTAAGATGAACCTTAACTACATCAACAACAGATATTTCTTTATTTTTTATCTTATTTATTAATTCGATTGCACTTAATCTTACTAAATTGTCTGTTAAACTTCCCATCATGTTATTCACTGAAAATTTATAGATTATTAACATAGAGCTCTTTTGATTTATCCACTCTACTTTTTTTCTGGTGTTTGTTTACTAAACTCCAAAACTCTTCTTCTGTTATCCCTTGTTTTCCTAAATGGTTCTCCCGATGTTCCTTCATAATATCATTAAACTCTTTTTCAGATAAATTAGTTTGTTTTAATAAAAAGTCAAGAACGTCTGGTCTTTCAGTGTCATATTTTTTAGCTAATTCAAAACCTTCTTCTCTTGTTAATAATCCTGTTCTAACATCTTGAGAAGCATGATCTGTACCTCTTCCAAATCCACGTTTTAAAAATTTAGTATAACTATGCATCCCTTCCATTATACATTCAACACTTTTATAATTTTTATAACTGCCTTCAACAGTAGTTTCTTTCCAGTCATATTCTTTCTTGATAAATTCAACTTGTCTTTCAGGATCCCAAAATATAAAATCACCTAAATGAATTCCAACTAACCCCAATTTATCAACTTCATCCCAAGATGGAAGTTCAAATGAATAAAGATCTTTGCTTGTTACTGTATCTGAAACCATTTGATGAGGATATAGCCTAGCAGATACTTTTACAAAATAATCTCTATCAAATTTTCGAACTGGATTAAAATAGGTAGCTCTTCCAGTATCTTCTGCAAGAGATTCTCCCCAAACCAACAAAGGTATTTTAAACTTTATGGCAACCTGTAAAGGGAAGCTTCCAACACCCATATGACAATGCCAGCATGGATCTCCAATTCCTTTTAGAGATTGTTTTGCTATTCTATTAATTAAATCACGATTTGGGGTATACATTATATGATCAACATTAAATTTTTCTAAAGCATTCCATAAATTTGCCCATCCTGTTTTGCTAAACCAATTATGCGAGAAAGTAACCGCCAAAGGCTTCATTTTATAAATTTTAGTTAAAACATGTAATTGAAAATAAGAATCTTTTCCACCACTTATAGGAATAATGCAATCGTAATTGTCTCCAGCTTGTGCTTTATATTTATCAAGAGTTTCTTTTAGTTGTTTTTGTCTTTCAACCCAGTTTATATGCATCTTTTGTTCAGAAGACCTGCATGCTAGACACATTCCTAACTCATCAAATTGCATACCTTCGTTTGTAGCAGGCATACAACACCTGATACAATACTTCATTTTTTCAAATAAGGGTTTACCAAAATCCTCTTCCATTTTAACACCAAAGTTATAAAAATAAATAGATTTATTAATTTATCTTATGTTTTTTGTTTATAAGATTTGTTATTCGTCATTTCTTTTATTAAGTTTGCCATTCTCTCACTAGATTTTCCATCATTTACAGAATAATTATAAATTACAAATTTTTTAATATTCCTTTTTAAATCAATCTGTAAATTTTTATTTTTAGTTAATTTATTCAATAAATTTTTAAGATCCCCTTTCTTTTTTGCATGTAAAGATGCGTTAAATCTAGTATAACCAAAGTTATCATTGCTATTTAGATATGTATCCATGATTATAACATATTTTCCAAGTAGCATTGCTTCTAAACCCATGTTTGATAATCTTGTTATTATTAAATATGAGGCGTTTAATAAATTATGAATATCCAAATCATTGCTTATCACATAATTTCTAAAATTAGTTTTTTTAGCAATATTATTAATTAACTCATCATCAGCTGATCCAGATGGATGTTTTTTTACGATTAAAAATAAATCTTTGAAATCTTTAAATGAGTTAAATAATTCTTCATAAACAAGTTCGCATTGTTTTTGCGTAAAAGCCCCAAAAATAGAACCTTTAAACTTATCCTTGCTATAACGCTCTGCAGTGTATAAAACAATTTTTTTATCTAAAGGAACATTATAACGTTTGTATATTTCTTCTTTTTTAATTGGCTTTTCATTGTAATATTGATCAAATAATGGGTAGCCGATTACATTTAACCTATCTTCAGAGATCTTATAGTTCTTTAGGATAAAATCTTTTTGACTTTTGCTGAACAAAGCTATTTTTTCTGCATTAAAGGGAATGAATAATCCATCTTTACCCATTTGTTTATCTGGCAAAAATCCTTCTATCATTGTCAAAGTAGGGATTTTTAATTTATTTGCTGTTAATATCAAAGATTTCTCAAACGAGAGGATGTCATTATGAGCAACAATCATATCAATTTTAGAGTTTATTTTCTTAAACTTTTTAATGTAATAGATTAGATTGCTAAAATCCTCAAGAAACATTCTTTTAAATTGGTCCTTTAAGATAAGAAGTTGTGGGTTATTAACAAAATCTTTATGATTCACAAATTCGTTAAATTTCTTTTGCATTAAACTTCTAATTTTTTTAGGTGTTTTATTTTTTTTAAAGGTAAAATAATAATCAGAATGCTCCACAAAGACACCCTTTCCTAAATTTTCCCCAGCTCTTATAACAGCATATTGTTTATTCTTCTTTAGTTCTTTAAGAAGAGGTAAGGTTTGTCGAACATTTCCAAGGAACAAGATGTTTTTCTTATGATTTTTGATTAAATAAATTTTAAGCAGAAGATTTTGAAGCTTTGCAATTAAAGGATAAAATGATTTTTTGAATTCGAATTTTCTTTTTATTTTAGTTTTAACAAGCTTAAAGGAAAAATTAATCTTTTTATCTTTTGTTAATTCTTTAATAATTCTTATATCTTCTTCATTATTTGTAATTAGATGAATTTCTTTTGGTTTATGTCTTTTAATGAATTTTGATAATATCTCTATTTTTAAGAAAGCCGGCCAAAAACTAAGAACACTCATTTCAACTAAATTTGGTAAAGATAGTTCTTCATAAAATAAGTTTTTTTCAAATGGTTTATACCAAGTTTTACTAAATCTTATTATTTTTTTGTATATGATTGAATTTGTGTTTTTATTAAGTAAATCGTCTAATAGAATATGTTTTATACCAAAATTTAAAAGATTGTTATTCAAATATAAAACTAAGTCATAAGTTCGACTAAGTTTAATCTTTCCTTCAACATTTAATATCAATAAACTTTCCATAAGTTTTAATTTAGAGAAAAAGCTTATTAAACTATTTATTAAGAAGTTCTTCTTTATTATCAATGATTTTCTTCATTGCATTAATAATATCATCCATATCCTTAAAAGTAGCTGGAGGACGTGCCATCAATGTCAAGATAATTTCTTTTTCATGCAATCTTTCAGTAACCGGGCATATTCCTTTGTCATAGCTAATATGTTTTCCAAATAAATTCAAGATAAAATGTCTGTTTTCATGAAAAATTGGACTCAAGTATAATGGTTTAACATAGCCTGCACCAAATGGAATACCCTCTTCATTTAATGCTTTTACAAATAAATCTCTAGGGATTCCAATTTTTTCTTCATGATATTTAAATGGCAAGATAAAATAAACATTTTTCCCATTTTCGTTATTTAGACAAGGAGTAATTCCAGGAATTTCTTTTTTAATCTTATCAGATAAGTAATTAACTAATTTAATTCTTTCATCATTAAGTTTATCTAGTTTTTTAAATTGTTCTACACCAACAGCTGCATCTAATTCAGTCATTCTATAATTATATCCAAGAATAGTTGATCTATATGTCCTAGGTTGATTTACGATAACAGCTTCGCCATGATTTCTAATTAATTGGGTAATATGAGCTATTTCATCATCGTTAGTTATTAATATTCCACCTTCTCCAGACGTAACGTTTTTTGTTTCAGTAAAAGAAAATAAACCACAATCACCAATTGTTCCCAGTAATTTTCCTTTATATGTTCCGCCAGGAGACTGTGCACAATCTTCTATAACTTTTAAGTTATGTTTCTTGGCAATTTCCATAATTCCATCCATATCTGCCGGTCCCCCAAATAAATGCACGACAACAATTGCTTTTGTTTTTGGAGTAATTTTTTCTTCAATTTTCTTCGGATCTATTGCAAAATTATTCTCGTCAATATCAACAAAAACAGGTAAGGCATTTGTCATTAAAGCACATGTGGCACTACAAGACATTGAATATGGGGTTACTAAAATTTCTTCTCCAGGTTGAACACCAACAGCAGGAACAGAAGCATGTAAACAAGCTGTAGCAGAATTCATTGCAATGGCATGTTTAACTCCAAAATATTCTCTGCATAAAGCTTCAAATTCTTTAATTTTTTTCCCACCAAGAAAATATTGTCCGGGAGATGCTAAAAATGTCGATAATTCCCCCCTTTCAATAACATCTAAAACTGCTTTTTTTTCTTCTTCTTTAATAATTGGATGTCTAGGAAAAGGTTCTTTTCTGTATTTTTCTCCACCGTTAATCGCTAAAACTGCCATCTTTTTTAAAATCCAGGCAGGATATTATTTTTTTCATAAGTTTCTGGAAACTTTCCATCTACTGTAAATGATGTTTCTCTTGGAAAAACATAACGATTTCTATTCTCTAAAGGAAGTTTTACTTCTTTATTTAGTTTATCTGATTCGTGAAATGCCATACATAACTCTAAAGCTTTTAGTCCATCTTCTCCACTTGAAACAGATTCTTTTCCATTTTCTATGGACTCAATAATTTCATTAACTGCGTTTACTAAGGGCATCTCTCCTTTAACTTCTGGAAATTCTTCTCTTTCCAATTCCAATAATCCTGTTTGTGTTGGACTTGGTTTTCCTGTAAATAACTCAAATGTTTTATCTCCTCTAATCATTCCACCACATTTTAACATTCCTTTTGAACCTATGAAATTAAGCTGAAATAAAACATAATTTCTATAATCAATATCGACAAAAGCGCTTGTTCCATTTTTAAATTTCAATAAACCAGTGCCAGAAGCATCTGTACTATTGTCTTTATTTAATTTAGCATTAACACTTTCAACATCACCGTTATAAAATCTTAATAAATCAAACAAATGGCTACCTCCATTTAATAAACCAGCGGTAGAGTAAGCATTTATTATTTTTATATCTCCTATTTTTCCAGAGTCTATGATTTCTTTTGCTTTTCTCCACATATTATCAAATCTTCTTGTATGGTTTATATATAGAATAACATTATTATCCTTACAAACTTTAATCATTTCTTCTGCTTCTTTTAAACTGCTTGCTATTGGTTTTTCACATAAAATCGCTTTAACTCCAGATTTAGCTGCTTCAACAACAATTTCTTTATGTTGGGGCGCATGCGTAGATACACTTAAAATATCAATTTTCTCTTTTTTTAACATCTCTTTGTAATCTGTGTATAATCTTTCAACACCATATTTTTCAGAGAATAATTTTAATCTATCTTGTCTTAAATCGCAACCTGCTACAAGTTGTACTTTATCTTTTAGATAAGTGTAAGCACCACCATGTGCACAAGGTTTTCTCATTAAAGGGTCATTTTCAAATAGATGCCCCGTTCTTCCAAGTCCAATAACAGCTGCATTATATTTTTTGGGTTCCATGATAATAGGGTAATACGAATATTTATAAGTTTTTTGGGGGTATAATTATTATGGACAAACAAAATCTGCCAAAAATAGACGAGAATTCAGTAGTTGAAGTAATAAAAAAAGAGTTTAAAAACTTGACATTAAAAGACATTTTTCAATATTCAGCCGGTTGGTTACATAAAAAATATAGGATATCATTTTTAGAAAACGATGACAAGGTGGTTTTGAGATTTGGTGCAGATAAAGAAAACGTTCATTTTGAGGACGAGCATACTGCTGATAAAGAAATTTATGTTGCAAATTTAATTCTAAAAAAAACAGATGTTAAAGTTCCTATAATTTTATCCAAAGGAGAATATATTGGATTAGAATATTTGATAATGGAGGATTTAGATGGTCCTAATTTGGAAGAAGCTGGAAAAATGTATAATAGCCAAACAATATTGAGAATAATACATCAATGGGGAAGTTCAATGGCCCAAATACATAATTCTCTACAGGAAAATAATTTTGGTTATATTGGAAGTCAAGGAATTGTTAAACCTTTTAATTTATGGAGCGATATGTTCAAAAGTTATACAAGTGTTAAATTCAATTCCGAGATAATTCCATTAGAATTAAGGAACGTAGCTAGAAATTACGTTCATGGAGAAGTTAAAATTTTAGATTCAGAGAAAGATCCAACGTTAGTTTTGTATGATATTAATAGTGGTAATATAATTGTTAGAGACGGAAACTTAAGAGGATTGATAGATTTTGATCTTGCACTTTATGGTAATAAATCCTTAGATTTTATGTTCCCATTTTTAGACAGGGGTGTAGGAAATGTTAAAACAAAAGAACCATATCTTAAAGGTTATTTAGAAGGAGGAGGAAAATTACCAAAAGGCTTAGATTCATTAAATAAGTTAAATACTTTAAATTTTTTGATGTCAACAATAATAAACTACCATGGCGCGGGAGGTCATAGGGCAACTTGGAGTGCAGATTATATTGAAAAATTAGAAGGATTTTTGAAAGAAAATGCATAAAAATTGTTATAAGGAATTTAAAGGAATTTGTAGTGTTTTGCCGACTCCCTTTAGAGAAAATGAAGAATTTGATTATAAAGGTTTTGAAAAGATAGTTAAATATCAAAAACAAAATAATGTAAATACAATTTTTATATGCGGTGCTGGAGGAGAAGGACCCTCAATATCTAATGAAGTTAGAGCAGATTCTGCTAAAATAGCTTTAGAAAATTTTAAAGAAAGTCCTATATCTGTAGGAATATTTGAATCTGGTACAAAAAGAACAATAGACTCAATAGAATTTTTAATAAAAAATGTAGATTTAGAAGATAGAATTATATTAACAATAAGCCCGCCAGTATACTTCTCACCAATGCATACAAGAAAAGAAATTGTAGATTTTTATAGAGAAATAGGATCAATTGGTATCCCAATAATAGCCTACAGCAATCCATCTTATACTGGATTAAAATTAGATCTTGAGACTACAAAAAGTTTAAGTCAAGAAGAAAATATTATTGGAATGAAGTTTGTTAAAGGAAGTTCGGAAGAATTAAGTCAGCTTAGAAATGAGTTAAGAAGAGAATTTAATATTGGTTTTGCAAATAGAAGTCCTTTGTTAGAATCTCTTGATATCGGGGCAGATGTTTTAGTAAATAGTACAGCAAGTATAATCCCTGGAGTTTTTTCTGAATTATATAAAAATTATGTCAAGGGGGATCTAAAAAAAGCGAAACATTTTGAGAAAGAGATTAGAGATTTTGAAGAGATTTTTAATATTCATAAAAATTATATTGCAATTTCAAAAGTTTCTTTGAATTTGCTTTTAGGATGCGGAGATTATTTAACAAAACCATTTGAAAAACTTCCTTATGACCTAAAAGAGGAAGTCTCAAAATTTCTAAACTCTAAAAAATATCTTGGACTTAAAATATGAAACTATGCAGATTTTTACCAGTGATATTTTTTAATTTAGATGGAAGTATTAATCTTAAAGAGAATGATTTAATAAAATTTTTTGAGGATTATTCTTTATCAGAATTTAATTCTAAAAAAAAGAGATAGCAAAAAAAAAGCTTATGAAGATGTGTCTGATAAAGGATTTATAAGCCAAGAATATTTAGATTTAATAGAAAGGGAACTTAATATTGTAAATGGCTTGGCTCCAAGAATTTTATGGGTTTACTTCAATCCTAAATTAGTTTATAATGGAATCTTTTATAATGGAAAAATTAAAAGATTAAGTCCAAATGATATTGTAAAATGTGAGATTAGTGAATTGGGAAAACTAAGAAATCCAGTTATTAAATACAAAAATTAAATTAATTTTATTGGATATTTTATCACTATTTTAGAGACCGTTTCTTTTTCTTTATTAACTATTCCAGGAATGTGTGCATCTTCTGGGAACAAAACTGAAATCATTCCAGGAGTCATAAGAATAGAACTTCCAAAAATACTATCATCATAGAATATTACATCTTTTTCTTCATGATATTCTTTGGAAATGATAAGGTTCTGTATTGCGTTAACTTCTATAACCTCGCTTCCAGATAATACGTACTGCAAATCAATGTATCTTTTATGAGATTCATAAGGAATTTCAAATCTGCTTTTAGGTTCATAGATACTGCTTATTGCAGTAATATCTTTTCCCAATCCCAATTTTGATGGAGTAATAGGCAACTTTTGATCTATTAAAAAATTAATAATTTCGGGAGAAAAACCAAGTGAAACAATTTGAGTTTCTAAATCTTTAAGATATCCAAATAGTGCCATTCCTTTAATTTAGAAGCAAAGCTTTTAAAAGTTTCGTTTCAATTTAGCAGTTTGTGAATAAATTCAACCGCCCTTTCTGTTGCTTTGTCATCTAAACTTAACTTAGATCTCTTCTCTCTCATTTCTGCCTTAAAGTCTTCATCATAAATTGTTTTCCATAAAGTTGGTTTTATATCTTCTGTTTTGTATACTGGAATACTTAACCCAGACCTATTAGTTACTAATCTGTCTTCTTTAGTCAAACCCGGTTGTAAGCTAATCACATTTTTATCAAGATAAACAGCTTCAATTAAAGATAGGCTAAACATTCCGGTAACTAAATCTGAAGTTAGTATAGCATGTTTAGTGTCATAATTTTTATCAAAGAAAACTCTATCTAATTTGCCTTTTAAAGAAGCTCGAGTTTGATCAAGGTCTTCTCTTGGATGTATTTTTACTAATAAAGACATTTTATCTATATTGAGATCATATAAAGCGTTTTCTAATTGAGGCAAAACTGTTAATTCATTATATCCATTATTTTCTTCTGGATTTTGTTTTATACTATTAAACCATGATTGTGATAAAAAAATGATTAGATACCCATCTCGATCTATTCTCAAATCTTTTTTTACCTTCAAAACATCGTCTAAACTAAAACTCTGTTTTAACTTTAATAATTCATCATAACCTGGATGACCTGTTAATTTCAAAGATTCTGGTTTAAAACCTTCTTTTAACATAGATTCGAGAGTGAATTCATCAACAACCATTAAATGGTCAGGATTAAAAATAAACTTAGGGTCGATTTTAGAATTCTTCAATCTAACTGAGCTATAATCACTTCCTTCTATTATGGAAACAGAAGGAATTTTATTTATGCGTGCAAAATATAAAAGATATCTTTCCATATTATAAAACTCAGCGATTCCTGTAAAAACTAAATTTGGTTTTTCGAGTTCTAAAAGATATTTTGCGGCATCTGGTTCATCACTAATGCCATAACTTGCTAATGTTTTGTAAGGAACATTTTTTCTTTCTAGTAATTGTTGTGAGGCTCCTTCTCCAATTGTAATGATCTCAAGATTTTTGTCCTGATTAAGAGAATGAAGCACACTACTCATCGCATTTGTAGAACCAGGATCGTTTAATGTAACTAAAATTTTCTTTTTCATCTTACTTATATTTTTCATCTCCGATTAAATATTTTTGATTTATTTGGATTAATTCTGGATTTTTCATTAAAAACTCTAATACATCTTTTAAGGAAACAGTTAAAGAATTAAAGTTTTCATAGATTTTTTTAATTAACTCAAAATCTTCTGGATTATCTAGATCTAACCTAATTTTTGAATTATTAAAAATTTCTGTAGCTTCAAAATTTCCTATTTTATATTTTTCTCTATGATGATAAATATACCAAGTAACATTTTCTCGATTTTTTGTATATTCTGAATCATTTAAATCATTTGTGAGCATATCAACTTCTTCTAACAAATCTTTGGAGAACACTTGTGCACCAATTCCTGTTGGAAAGGTAACTTTAGGAATGAAATTAGAGACATAATCATAATTATTATCAAGATAAAACTGAACTACTTGGTCTATTACTTCCGGGTCGATCAATGGGTTATCTGAAATTAGTTCTACAATTACATCTGCGTCTCTAGATTTAGCAGCACTTAACACTCTGTCAAGAACGTCTTCTTCATTTCCCCTGTAATACAAAAAGTTATTTTTTTTACACATTTCAACAATAACATCATCCCTAGGGTTTGTTGTTGTTGCAATAACAACTTCATTTAATAACTTGGATTTTGAAGCTCTTTCAAAAATTATTTGTAGAATTGGCTTTCCAAGTATTTCTTTCATAACTTTTCCAGGTAATCTCGAAGAACCCATTCTTGCTTCAATTGTTGCAACGATTTTTTTTGTCATTTTTTAAAAACCTTCTATATACTCAAAATGTATTGGATCGTCTGGTTGTAAATCAACTTTTATTTTTTTACCAATTACTTCATCAAAGTATCTAGGATATAAACCTTGGTTGATTCTCTTACAAGTTATCATTTCTTTAGTTAAAACACTTCCTTTAGGAATAAATGTATTTGCGACTATCCTTCTTCTTCCATGCTCATAAGCCGGTTTCTCATATTCTAAAAGCATTTTTTCGTGTGACCCTAGAGCCATTTCTGTTGCTCTAACATCCTTAACCATCATAGATAACTCCCTTGGATCAACTGAGATTATATGGTCTGGTGCCCCCCTAATTGATTTATCAATCGTAAAGTGTTTCTCTATTAATTTAGCGCCCAATGAAGTAGCAATAACTGGTGTAAGTATCCCAAGGCTGTGATCAGAAAGTCCTATTGGAAATTCTGGAAAAGTTTTTTGTAAAGTTTTTATGAAATTTAGATTAGCATGATTAATAGGAGCAGGATATTCAACAATACAATGCATAATGACAATTTCTTCATTTCCTGAATTTTTTATTACATCAACAGCTTCTTTTATCTCCCTTATAGAACCCATTCCTGTTGATAAAAAGATAGGTTTATTTTTTCTGGCAACATATTCTAAGAAAGGCAAATTTGTTAAATCAGTAGACGCAATCTTAAAAGCCGGAACATTTAAATCATTAAGTAAATCAACGCTCTCTTCGTCAAAAGGTGTTGATAAAAATGTTATTCCTAAACTCTTACAATATTCTGAAATTTTTTTAAATTCCTCAAATCCAAACATGTCTTGGTCTTTATAAAGATCAATTTGTCTTGTCCCCTCAATTTTATCTTTTGGAAGCCACCATTGGGGGGTTTGCTTTGTTACTAGTTTTTCAGCTTTAAAAGTTTGAAATTTGAGAGCATCTGCGCCATTTTCATATGCTTGCTTAACTATTTTTAAAGCCTGTTCTAGACTACCATCGTGGTTACATCCTGATTCTGCAATTATGTAAACCGGATGTTTTTCTCCAATAACTTTATTACCAACTTTTATTTCTTTCATATTATTCTTTTACGAAGATAAATTTATAAATTATTTGTTAATTGTCAAGTTTTTGACTTTTGCCTCAGTAATGATTGCATCTGCAATTCTGTCAATGCCATAACCATCGATTAAACTTTGACCATTTTCTGTCATTTTTTTTCTGAGGTCATAATCTACCATTAATTTTTTAATTGTGTTATTCAGCTTAGCATCATCTAGTTTATTACCATCTCCCAAATTAATAACTGTTCCATGCTTTGCGATGAATGGTCCTCTTTCGCTTTCTACTTCATTTTGACAGAGTAAGATTGTTGGTGCACCGGCAGCAGCTAGTTCATAACATGTATGCCCCCCAGAAGCAATTGCTATATCTGTATTTTCAAAATCATTTTTATTGTATTCAACATCATACTTAATTGTAAATTTGTTGTTATCCAAGTTTTTGAGTAAATCATAAAGTTGTTGATGGCTCCCAAAAGAGGGGCCCAAGAATATGGTTGTATGTATTCCTTCTAATTTATTCAGAATCCTTGCAACCTTAATTGTAAAACCAGATGGATCACTTCCACCGAAAGCGAGCAAAAAGTTCCTGCATTCTTTATTTATTTTTTTCTTTTTCATATTCTTAAAAGAATCATTTATCGTAGCATAAGGCGGACCGTGGTAATATTTTGTTTTTGTCTCCTTATCTTCGTATAATGAATTAAAGACTAAATCTGCATATTCTCTGGTTATAGAATGTTTTTTGTCCTCAAAATTAACAGTTAATAAATTTAATTTCCTAAGCTCCTTCATGTAATCTTCTTCTAGATTTAGTACATCATTAACGATAATATCTGGTCTAAATTTTTTAATAAACCTAAGATATTGATTAATTTTGCTAAACCTAACAATTTCAATTTTAAATCCAGCATCTAAAATTTTTTTAATTCCAATAAATGAAGTTGGTTCTAAAATAAATCTTATTTCAGCATCATATTTTTCTTGAAGTTTTTTTGCAATCCTTATACTTCTAAATATATTCCCCATTCCTAACTTCAAATGACCTTCTGTTCTAATCAAGATTTTGAATTTTTCCATTTTATGTAATCCTCCGAATAAGTTAAATGCATAAAATCTCCATTAAATTTGAATGTTTTGAAATCTCCAATAAAATCGGGGAGATAAGATGAATTTTTTAGATTTTCTGGCTTGAGTATGAAAACTCCAATTGCTACTTCGTGTTTTGGTTTTTCTACCCAGCCTTCATTTGTAATTGATCCATAAGGAATTTGATAATCATGGGTTACAACAGTAGTCAATTTTGGATTTGTTTTGTGAAAATTTATTAAATCTTCAAAGTTTATATTAATTATAGAATCTCCAACCAAAAGGATAAAATCTTCTTTGAAGACATTTTTTAATTCTTTAAGATCCTTTATTGTTTTGTATCCTAATTTTTTAAAATATTTTTTATCATTTATAATTAAATAAATTTCATTTATGTTATATTTTTCAAGATTATCAATAACATAAGACAATAAGGTTTTGCCATTTTTTTTAAGCAATGGTTTTATCTTACCATTCATTCTGGTTCCGTCTCCCCCAACCATTATTACGGCTTTCATTTTAGTATTTCTCCTTTATTTTTTCTATAAAACTCTTCAACCGAGGTTTCAAAATTATTCCCAGCGATTTTATGTGGAGCAAAGTAATTTACTCTTTGACCTTCTGTAATCTTTATCTTTATTAATTTATCCCCATAAATTTTTCCCTTAGAAAAATACAATATCTGACCTTCAGAATTTTTCATTTGTCCGAGATAATCAATTTGGGATACTGGAATATTTATCTCTTCTTTCAATTCTCGTTTTAGACCACTTTCTTTAGTTTCTCCTTCTTCTAAAACACCACCAAAAAGGCTCCATTTGTTTGGTTCTGGAATTGATGGATTATTACCTCTTAAATAAAATAATAATTTATTTAGTTTATAATTTATTAAATAAATTAAGGGTGCCATTTTCCCATATTTCATTTTTTTAGTTTTGGCTTGCGTTTCCATATTCTACCTTGCTTTCTAAATGTGTGTCTCTAAATTTATCTTGCCATTCAAACCTATTTGAAGCTGGTTTATATTTTTGTACTAGATAGTTTCTAAATTGTAATAATTCTTCATTACTAAGACTTTTTGTTCTGATTATTGACTCTGAACCACCTTCTTTTGTTGCATATGCTCCAACACCCTCGCTTACTAACATTTCTAATCCGGGATCTTCACCCCTATCCAAGCTATCTCTAATTTGTGTTCCTTTATATGGATAGTAGATATAAGGACCGAAATCATTATTTGAATTACTTTGCATTAGGAATTGAATTAGCTTTTCTGTTTCTTCAAGTGTTTGTTGATCTTCTCCTGGCAATCCCAATAAAATAAATGCTTTGACAATTAGTCCGTGTTTGTTAGCATATTCAATAGTTTTATAGTTCATTTCTACAGTTGTTCTTTTATGAATATTATCTAAAATTTTTTGACTTCCTGTTTCAGCTCCAAATGCAATTTCATAACAACCTGTATCAGCCAGCATTTTAGCCATATCTTCACCCCATTTTGTAAAGTATCTTGCTTGAGAGTTACACCTATATATTAAATCTCTTTTCTTTAGTTCTCCTCCGATTTCTCCAGAGTCCTTGACTGAAAGTGCGAATAAATCATCAAATAAGTAAACTCCCCCATAACCTAGATTTTTGATATCATCCATTTCCAAACCTAAGTTTTGTAATGAACTTCTTTTAACAGGGGTCATTGCGTCTTCACAAAATGAGCAATGTTCTGGACAGCCCCTTGCTGACATCGCTGTTGTACTTTCTCTTCCACCCAAACGATAATGGTAATTCTTGATAAGTTGAATTGCATTTTCTGAAGTTCTATCTGGTCTTGGTGCGTTCCGTATATCTTCTTTACTCATAATATCAACTAATATCCTTGGGTCGTCTAAGACTTCTGTTATAACATGTTTTCCAGTTACAACACCGATCCTTGTGTATCTATGAGAAAATCTCTCAGTATTATTTTGTAAGATTCCAACCAATGGTCTCTCACCATCTAAAGGAACTAGCCAGTCATAAGTTTCTCTGGATTTTACCATATTCCCAATATAATTCTTAACGTGAGGGCCTCCAGCAATTACAACTTTTTCTGGATAATTTCCTTTAATTGTATGAAGAATTTTTAATGCCTCTTCCCTTTGCGGAGTCATAATAGAAATTCCGATGCAATCATAAGGCTTAAAATATTCTGGATCAGATAGATTGTACCCATCATCACCCAACACAACGTTTACACCAGGTAAGTACTGATTTACAAATGATTTAAGATACAAATTCGCCATAGGAGCATAAATTTTCGAATCATCTAAAAATGGGCTCCTGCAGCTTAGTAACAATAAACTCTCTATTTTTTTCATTTTTATCACCATAAAACTCTTATTAAATCCTTTTGATAAAACGTTATAATTTATAAAGACATAGTGACTACTTATAAGTATAAAAAACAGTTAATTTTTATTAGAAAGTCTTATAACAAATCTTCTTTTAAATTTTTTATGAAAGTTTTAAAATATCTTTATTTAGTATTTATTTTAATAATTTTTGTACTTGCATTTATTTTTATAAAAAATAATTTTAGCGAGTTTGATGAGGTTATCGATAGTGTTTCTCTCTTTGATTTTGTAGTTTTAAGCATTTTAACCTTGATTACAACATTATTAAATGGAAATAAAATTGAGATATTAACCAAGTATTATGGATTAAGATTAAAGTTTAAAGAATGGTTTGGCTTATCTGTCATAACAACAATGAGCAATTATCTTGCTCCTTTTGGATTAGGAATGTCTTTAAGGGGGTTATATTTAAAAAGAAAACATAAATTTCCTTATGGAACTTTTATCACTACATTAGCAACAAGTTATTTAACAAGTTTTTTGATATATAGTTTCTTGGGATTATTAGTAATGATTCTTGTTTATTTTAAGTATAATTTTTTTAATATAATCTTGCTCTTGTTTGTATCTCAGTTATTTTATTCTCTCCAAAGATTAATTACAAAAAGAAGAATTTTCTTTCCAAGGTTTTAGGGGTTATTAATAACTGGAATAAAATAAAGAGAAATTATAAATTATTAATAAAATTAACCTTTAATGATTTATTATCATTATTAAATTATTCTTTTAGGATATTTTTTATATTTTACATTTTATCAAATAAAATCCCATTTATCTCAAGTGTATTAATCTCAGTTTTAACTTTATTTTCTTCGATAATTGGGTTAACTCCCGCCTCAATCGGAGTTAAAGAAGCATTAATAATTTATTCAACAATAGCAATTGGAAAAAGCTTGAATCTAGGAATTGCGGTAGCAGCCATAGATAGAATCATTGCTGCAATCTATGTATTTAGCTTGGGAGGAATCTTTAGTTACATTTTATTAAGGAATTTAAAGAATAGAAATAATTTATAAATTGTCTATTTTATTTATATCTTGATGAAAAACTATGAAACGTTAATAAAAGGTGCTGGAATTTCTGTAGTTGGATTAATTTTCTCTAAGGTAATAAGTTACTTAACAACAATTATTATAGCAAAAACCGGAAGTACATCTTTAGGATTATTAAATCTTGGATTAAGCATAGTTTCTTTTATCGCAATGATTTCTTTATTAGGATTAAGCGGAGGTGTATTAAGATATGTTTCTTACTACCTTGGGAAAAATGATAAAAAAAGGGTAAGGGGAACTATAATCAGTTCATTAAAATTGTCTGTTGTAATAGCGATAATAGCTTCGATATTAACATTTATATTTAGTAAGGAGATTGCATTAAATATTTTTAAAAAACCAGAATTAGTTGGGGTACTCCGGATTTTTGCATTCGTTATTCCCCTAATGGTTTCGATAGAGATATTTTCAAATATAGTTCTATCGTTTAAAAAAATAGTGTATAATGTTTTTATAAGGGATATTGGAGAAAAAGTATTTAGACTTTTATTAGTTGCTATCTTTATTTTTTTAGGATTCAGCTTAAATTGGATTGTTTTAGGTTACGTTCTAGGAAGTTTATTAACATTTATTTTGTTCTTAATTGTTTTGAGAAAAAAAGAGTTTATTCTATTTGATAATAAGATAAAAATTATCTCAAATTTCAAAGAGATTTTAATTTATTCTTTGCCATTAATTTTGGTTGGTTTATTATCATTACTACAAAAATGGTCTGATACATTTATCTTAGGATATTTTAGATCGGCAAGCGAAATTGGTATTTATGGAATAGCGTTTTCCACCGCATCTTTATTAGCAATAATCCCAACTGCATTAATGTCATTATTTACACCTGTAATTACGGGGTTATATGCAAAAAACAAAAACAAAGAAATCAAGAAAACAAGCAATTTTATTTTAAAATATATTTTTACTTTAAATTTGCCTTTTTTATTGATATTAATTTTATTTCCAAAAGAATTATTATCTTTAGTTTTTGGGCAGGAATATTTAAGTGGAACGAGCACATTAATGATTTTAGGAATATCGTATTTATTATTATCTTTAACTCATGTTTACTCAAGTAATTTGTTAATAATTAAAAAAACTAAACTATTATCTATTTTAGTTTTTGTCTCTACATTGTCAAACATTTTATTAGGAATTATTTTAGTTCCAAAATATGGAATTAACGGAGCTGCGATTGCAACACTAACTGCAAATATTATATTTTTAATTTCAGTCGTAATATACTCATTTATTTTAATTAAAGTACAGCCAATAAAATTATATTTTATAAAATCTTTAATTTCAGGATTTATTTCAATAATGATTATGAAATATATCTATAATTTATTGCCGAATAAATTAATTATATTATTAATTACGAGCTTTATTATGTTAATAATTTACTGGGGATTATTGTTTATTTTTAAATACTTCAATAAAGAAGACTTCGAACTTTTTAATATTTTTAAGCAAAAGTTGAGTAAGATGTTCAACAAATGATTTTTAAAACTTTTTAATCTAGTATTGTTCATGCTAATCGCAATTTCACAAAGAAACGAAAAATCCAAATTTGGGGATTATAGTGATAGATTGGAAAACAATTATATTAGCTATTATGAAAGTTTAGGTATTAGATTAATTCCCATTCCAAACTCAAGTAAAGACGTAGTAAGTTATTTTAAAGGTTTACCAATAAAGAGAGTGATTTTAACAGGCGGACAAGATATAAATCCTTCATTCTATAATCAAAAATCAACTTACGCAAAAGACTTTTCAAATTTAAGGGATAAAACAGAAATGAATTTATTAGAGATTGCTATAGAAAGAAATTTGCCCGTATTTTGTAATTGTAGGGGGATGCAGTTCATGAATGTTTTTTTTGGTGGAAGTTTAATTCAGAATATAGAAAGACAGTATAGTAGTAAGATAAAACATGTTGCAACATCACATGAGGTTGAAGTTGTTAATAAAGAAGCTTATGAACTTTTAAAGAAAAGGCATTTTATTGTTAATTCTTACCATAATCAAGGAATAGGTAAAAATAATTTATCAAAAGAGTTACTCCCATTTGCTATATCCAGTGAGGATCAAATTATAGAGGGGATATATCACCCAGACTATCCTATAGCTGGAGTACAATGGCATCCTGAAAGAAAAAAGTCAGATAGAAAAGTTGATTTAAAATTAATGGAAGCGTTTATCAACGGGAAATTATTTTGGGAAAAATGAAAGCGATAATATTAGCAGGTGGGCTTGGAACACGTCTTAGTAAATATACAAAAGAAGTTCCAAAATGCATGTTAGAATTTTTAGGAAAATCATTAATACAAAGACAAGTAGAAACATACAGGGACTGTTCAGTTAATGATATTATAATTATAAGAAAGCACTTAGCAAACAAAATAGATATTTCTGGAGTTAGATATTATGATGAAAAAGATATTAATACGCACATGGTTGTTGGTTTATTTCAGGCTAGAAATGAGTTTAATGATGATATTATTATATCATACGGTGATTTACTATTTGAAAAATCCGTATTAAATAAAGTAATAAACTTCAAGGGAGATGTAGGAGTAGTTGTTGATACGAATTGGAAAAACTACTGGGAAGCTAGATATGATTCAATAAATAATGACTTAGAAAGTTTAATGATCGAAAATGATCAAATTAAATCATTGGGCATATCTACTAGTGATCCAAATTTAATGCATGCTCGTTATGTTGGGTTAATTAAATTTTCAAAAAATATCATAGATAAAATAGAAGGGGTGTATGATGAAGCTAAATCTAAATTTTGGGATAACCCTTGGTATACTTCTAAGTCATTTAAAAAAGCTTATATGACCGATTTTATTCAAGCATTAATAGATTCAGGAATTAAGGTAGAACCCATAAAAATTAATAGGGGTTGGCTAGAGTTTGACACAAATGAGGATTATGAAAGGACACTTAAATGGGCTGAGGAAAAAAGTTTGGATAGATTTTATTCTGTGAACGATTAAAAATTATTTTTTAGAGGAACAATTTTCCCCCCCCCACAATCAAGTAATAAATGAGATTCATTTTTAATTTTATCAAATAACTCACCACAACCTATAGCAGCAGGTAAACCAAATTCAGCACATCTGATCGACATATGAGAAGCGACCCCTCCATATTTCGTAATTAAACCGGCAATATTTTTTGTAAAAATCCAGTCATATCCTGGATCTCCGCTTTCTAGCAAAATAATCTTATCTTTAAGATTAGACAAATCGTTTTTTTCTATTGAGTTAAGATTTAAAACTTCTGATGTCAATTTTTTTCTTGTTATAAAATTAGGCTTGGTTGAATAGTAAGAAATAATTTCAAAATCTTTTTCAGAGAAGATTATTGGTGGTAAAATTATTCTAGAATACAAATCTTTTTGTTTGTTTCTCCAATCAATTAAATTTCTCCAAGAGGTAACTGTTTCATTAAGATCGTTGTCTAAAATTTTAAATAAAGATTCAATATCAAGTTGAGCCATATCTTCTCTTGAGAAACCAAGTAAATTTCCTGCTTCGGCAATCAATTCAATTGCATAACTTAAATCTTTACTAAATTCAAATTTAGATAATTCACGAGCCTCTAATGATTCCTTAATAAAATTAAATAACTCTTCAGCTCTAAAATTAAGTTTGTGTTTATTAAGTTCATCATTAATATTTTTGATTAAAATTTTGTCTAAAATAAAATCTTTTTTATCATTCAATCTTAAAGGGGGATTGAAATCAGTTTCAAGAATTTTTGGATTTAGATCATATCTCATTGAGGTTATATCATAAGTTCCGGGTCTTAAATGACCATATTTGTCCAAAAAGACATTTTTATTAATTTTGTCTTGAGACAATAACATAAAGTCAACATTTAAAGATGTCGCTACTGTACTTATAGAACTCAAAAACGAGTCATAGTCATTTTTACTAATTATCTCTCTTTTGATTAAACTTTTTAAGATTATTTTACCTATAAAAGCTAGCCTTGCTAACCTTGAAAATTGCAACGTACCTTTTTCTTTACAATTGTTTAACAAATCTAAAGCAACATTAATCAAGAGCCTTGGTTCTTTTTTATTATTCTTTAAAAGTTCTTCTTTCTCTTTTTTAGATAATGCCAAATGTTTATTAGTCTGTAAATCCTCTTTAATAGAAATTGGTGAAGTTAAGATGAGGTTATTTGTTATATTTATTAATGCATTTTTTAAATCATTTATTTCTTCTTTGTTAAACCCATTCTCCATCAATTCTTTTGACCTTTCGTCAAAGATTAGATCATAACATGTATATAATATTTCAAATTCTACTTTATCCTGTAACTCAGGATGATTTTTTAATTTATTCATGTAAAAATTAACTAATTTCTCGCGTAACTCTTTAGAAATTGAAGAGGGAGTAAATGAATTAAAAGTATTACGAACATCAACATAAGGCTTATTTCCAAATAATACAACTAGTTTAGATGGATTAACATCATAATATCCTTGAGAAGTTCTTGCTTCGTGCCAAATTTTATCGGTTATGACATAATCATATAAGGAATAGTCCAAATAGTTTGGTCTGTCACCTATAATCTCTGCAGGATTCCAATCTGGCATGTCTGCAAAATAAGTATACTCGCACGCTAGATTATTTTTTTTCTGAGAGAATTTTGAAAATTTATATTTAAACTCGCTAATTACTGATTCAAAGTCTTCTTCTTTTAGCTCATACGACTTAGATTTTAAAATTAAAGGTCTAACTTGAAAAATGATAACCTCTTCTTTATCATTTATAGCAAATTCAATGTCTAAAGGAGTTTTAGGAATTAAACCTTCAATTTCTTTAACTGCCATTACTAATTTATAAAAATCATTATTATAATTTTTAGGACTACAAAATTTTGAGAGGTATACAGTTTTATTTCCCAATCCCTTGGTCACATTATCGCTATATCCTGTAGAGTCATCATAATTAAGGGTATAATAAGGTGCTCCATTTTCTAAAGTCTGTGTAAAAACAACCCCACTCATTTTTATTTTTGTAACTTGTGGTTGAATGAGGATTTGATTTAAATCACTTAAAGATTTTTTATCCCCATAAGAGTCTATAACTTTGTTTATAGAGTTTTCAACCATTTTCAAATTGTCTGAAGGAACATTTAATTCTGTATCAAAATAACCAGCCATAGAAGAATCATAAGTATCTTCATTAACAGCGGAACTTCTTATTACGATTAGGTTTTTTGAAAATTCATTTTTTATATGTTCTAGGATTTGTTCTTTATTTGATTTCCATTCTTTTAAGGTAAAAATAAATGGTTTTTCAATACTAGAATGTTTTAATAAAGGATTAAGTGCTCTTAAAGTATCAGCTTTAGTTGACATTATTGCATTCTTAATAACTTGAGTGTCATAATCTATAAAGTCCCTAACTTTAAAGTAATCTATCGGTTGTTCAAAATTGCTAAACTTTGATTTGTATGACTCAAGTAAATTTCTTATTATTTTAAAATCAGAGATATCATTTTTTGTGGAATATCTTACTAGTTCTCCACCAATACTCTTTAAATAATCATACTCTGGAAAAGATCTCCATCTTGGACTTCTGACAAAGATTAATTTAGCATTATCAAATTCTTTATGTAACATTTCTAAAGTTTTAGTAGAATCCAAATCTTCTTCAGTTATAACTCTATCAACAAAATTCAAGTTTTTTATTACCTCTTTTCTTTGTTCTAGATTTATAAGAGAATTTCTTCTGTATAATTTAACTGCTTCATTGCTCAATACTCCACAAATTAAATAATCACCTAAAGATTTAGCAAATTTTAATGCAGCTAAATGACCATAATGAAAAAGATCCCCAACTAGGCACATATATACAACTTTTTTTATATCTTTATTTATCATATTATTTATATTAATTTATGGTATATTTGTTCTGCTATAAATTCATTACCTTTTTTAGAATAATGCCCCCCATATTGACTATCATCTGAAAAATAGTCATCTATTTTGTCTAGATTGATAAAATCGTCCATTGAGTCAACGGTTGGCAATATTTCTTTACACGCGTTAATAAAATTTGAATAATATTTTTTATTATTTGATTTATAGAATAAGATATCATTTTTATAAGGTAATACCAAGATCATTGAATTGCTATGATTATTTTTAGAATACTCTTTAAATAAATTTACAACACCAAGTAATGTTTCAAAACATTCTTTATCCTGATAAGAATTTATTCTCCAATTTAGATTAGACTCCATTAATTGATCAAAAGTATATATTACTTCAAAATCTTTTTTAAATTTTTTAAGATACCAATAATCATTCTCTTGGATTAAAGGCAATAATTCTCCCAAATGATTAAATTTCTCTTTTGAGTCCATTATATTTGGAATCAAAGTCAAATTTCCATTATCTAATTTATATCTCGGCTTAAATCCAAAATGATTCCCATACTCTAGATAATGTTTCCAATAACTCATTACCCTTAATATTTGTTCTGGTACAAATGCTAAAATATTAATTTCTGTTTTGTTTTTTTGAGATTCTCTTTTTAATCTTAAAAAAGCTTGATCAATGCTGTAATTACCAACACCAAAATTTAGTACGTTTGAATTAGTTAATCTAGAAAGATAATGTGCTATTGTCTCATTATCATTAACCTGTCTAGACATAGCAAAACTATCTCCATATATGGAAATTTTGATAGGTAACCTTTCATAATCTAAATTAAATCTTGCTCCTTTTTCATTAATTCTAAACATTGTTGTTCCATATTTCCCTTGTTCAAATCCAGAAGTAAATGGCTTTCTAACCCATCCAAGTTCAGGATCATAACCATCTAATAAAAATTTTTCTAAACCGAATTTATCTAATTCAGGCAATTCATCTTTTTCAGTTATGTTTGTTTGAAATTTCTTTGTCATTTTCTCTTTTTAAACGTATAAACATAACAAAACTATTAAATGTTTTGTTTAAGTTTTTTCCTTATAACAATAGTATATATTCCAGAGAATCGGTTAAAGAAGGTATTGGTAAAAGCGTTTTCTATGTACCTAAAAAATGGGTATAACCCAAGATAGTTTACTAAGAATTCGGTAACCATAAAGGTCCTTTCACCATAAACTTTAACCAATTGCAAATTTTCTGATTTTAGATATTGTTTAACTTTTGAGACCGAGTCCCATCTTGTATATTTTAAATATCCTTTCTTTGCAAATAATCTTCTAAAACTATATGGGCTGTAAAAATCAAGAATCATTATTCCACCATCTTTTAGAATTCGGTTAAATTCGTTTAACACTTTTTTAATATTATCGATGTGGGGTAAAGTTTTACAACAGATTATAACATCAAATGATTTATCTTTAAAAAACAATTTATTTTCAAGGTTATAATTAAACAATTCTATATTTTTATTATCTTTAAATTTATTTTTTGCAAAATTTATTAAACTCGTGGATAAATCAACACCTATTATTTTTTTTGCTCCCAACCTTAGTAATAAATCAATATTTCTGCCTGTCCCACAACCAGCATCTAAAACCCTTTTTTCATTAGAGGTAAAGCTAATATTTTCCTTTATACACCTATGGGTAATTTCTGTAATGATATTATAATATTTACTTTTGTCCCTCCATGAATCATAATATTCTTGAGAATCATATTCTTTTTTTATTTCATCAACTGTTTTATTTAGCATTTTAATATAGTAAATAAAAAGCTTTAAAAAGATATTCAAGTCATTTAAATTTATGTCACTAAAAGAAATTAGAATGAACGCATTAAAAGAAGATAATGACCTTTTTTCTTACCCGTTTAGATACGTTTCTACAATTATTACAAGTATTTTAATAAAAACAGAGATTACTCCAATTCAAGTAACCATTTTTCATATTTTCTTAGGAATAATTTCTGCCTTTTTATTTTCAATTGGATTATATACTTATACTATAATTGCTTCTGCTCTTTTAATATTTGTTTTTATATTAGATTGTGTAGATGGGGAGATTGCAAGATATAAAAAAAATGGATCTGAACTAGGAATTTGGTTAGATCATGTTAGCGATTATATTATATTATTTATGATAATTGCTAGTATAACTTTGGGTACATTCAAAGCGAATAGTGAGTCAATAACTCTATCCTTGGGGTTAATCTCATTGATGATAACTGCGATAATTGGAGTTATAAGCATAAGTAGAATGGGTGAAAAAGTAAAAAGAAATAAGGCTGTTAAATTGCCTTTTAAATTTAAATTTTCGAAAAGATTGCACCTTGGAGTTTTCACACCCGCAATATTATTTTTGACAATAGGACCCTTAACAAAACAAATAAACATTATGTTTGGAATCTATATTTTTATAATGTTTTTTGCCATGATAAAAGTGTTTATTCATAGGTGGAATTTCGTCAAAAAAGAATCGGAACAAGCTTAAATTCCGAACTTAGTAACACTTTTAAATTTTCTTAATTAAGGTAATCTAATGAAAAAGGATTTAAGAACTTTAATATGGATATATGTTGGATTTGTATTGGTTAAGGCCATGTTATCTTATTTTGTTCCAGGTTCCAGAGCATTAGCAGATGATTATAATTATTTAAAGATGGGTGAAAGTTTCTTTTACCATTTATCTTTAGAAGTTCATGGTATATATACAGGACAATTTTATCCTCTGTACCCAATTTTAATTTCTATAGCAAACATTTTTCAAGATAATAATTTAGTTTATTTCGCGATTAAAATAATAAACTCGATTTTATCATCCTTAATAGTTTTCCCGGCATATTACTTAAGTAAAGAGTTTTTATCTGAAAAAAAAGCATTATTCTCGGTCGTATTAATATCTTTATTGCCAAGTAACTTTGCTTTAAATTCATACATTATGGCAGAAAATATATTTTATGTTTTATTTTTAACTTCAATATATTTCATTTATAGAAATTTTAGATATAAAACAAAAAAAGATCGTATCCTTTGTGCAGTTTTTGTTATATTATCGTTATTAACAAGAATTCACGGGTTAATTTTAGTAGGATTAATTCTAGTTTTATTAATAATCAAGAATAAAGGGAAATTTGATTTAAAACATTTAATTTTTCCGGTAATCGTTATTGTATTACTAACGTTTTTATTTTATTTTAATACAACTTTATCAGAATTATATATCGATAGATATTTATCATTAATATCCTCAAAAGACATTTTAGCATTTTTTATAAAATACATCTCTTATTTTGGGTTTTTATTACTAAGTTCAGGATTAATTTTAATAATTCCTTTTTTTATTTCATTAAAAATTAAGAATGAAAAATTAAAACTTTTTAGGTTAATATCTTTAATAATATTAGGAATAACATTGTTTATTTCGTCAATACATGCTTTAGGAAGTCCGAGATATTTTTATTCTCTAAGCAATATAATCTTGGTTAGCGGCAGAGCTATAGGAAGATATGTTGATTTTTGTCTGCCTTTAATGATTATACTTAGTTTAATAGGATTAAATTATTATTATAAAAATAAAGACAAATTAAAGAATGATTTATTAAAAAATTTAACAATTTTGTCTTCAATAATTATGTTAATTACAACTAGTATTATTCTAAGTCCTTTAGTGCCATTAAATAATATTTCATTGACATTTTTCGGAATTATAAGATATTTAATTGAGATTATACTTTATTCGAATGTTTCATTTGAGTTCGGATCAAAATTATTGCCATTTTTGATATTAAGCTTGATTTTTATTTTAATTCCAATCATAACTTATTATCTTCTAAAAAAAGTCAGCTATAAAAAATTCATGTCCATTTTATTAATAATATTAATTTTAAGTGCATTTTCAAGTTTATTCGTAGTTTATTACGCAGCTAAAACTTCTTGGTATTATAATTCTGAACAAAGAGAATTAGCTTTATATCTAAATAAGATTGATCCTCAAAGATCTTTAGTTTTAATAGACGAAAGAGATAATGGAGATCTAGTTGATGCTGGAAAAAACGATCCAAGCCCTGGTAAAAATGAAAAAGCACTTTATGGTGGGCCAAGAGAAAATCCGTATACAATTTTAGGATATTGGTTAAATGATGAATTAGTTATAGGAGATATAAAAAATACAAATGCTAAGTATATAATTTCAACTTATGATTTAGATTTAAATAAGATATACAAGACTAAAAATGGAATTTATATATATAAATCTTAATTTATTTTTATCCAATAAGCTTGTCCCTTATATTCATTAATTTTTCTTTCTGGTAATAATTCTAAAACTGCCTTCTTGACTCCAATCCAATTACTACTTGTATAATCATCTATAAAAATAATCCCACCTTTATTCATTCGTGGTATTAAATATTCTAAAGCTTCTTTTGTTCCTTCATATAAATCGCAATCGATGTAAGCAAAGCAATATTTATTATTTTTTGGTAATTTTGGTATTGTATCTTTAAATAAACCTTTTCTTAATACAATTACATCATTAACGCTATTTTTAATTAAAGCATCTTTGACTTTATTTATCTCGTTCCTAGGCATTGCATTTTTATAATATTCTGGAACTTTGTCTTGATTGCCTGATTCTGGCAATCCTTCAAAAGTATCTAAACCATAAATAACTCTATTTTTAATATTTAATTCCATTAGAATTTTAGCAAAAAAAATAATGCTTCCACCCTTATAAACTCCAAATTCGATAATGTCTCCCCCCTTATTTTTTAGAACCTCTTTTAATTTAGAAAGCATAAAAACCAAGTTCTCTTTTGGCATCAAGACTTCACCATAACCAATTTTTAATGTTTGTGGAATTATTGGATTATAAAATTTTTTAATCAAATTTCTTAATGGTTTTGGTATTACTTTTGCTATCTTGTATGTTAATTCCTTATTCATTAATTATATTATATAAACAACCTTTATAAATATTTATGTTATATTTTATGATTTAGATAGAATAAAGATAAACAACATCACAATTACAAAAATGAAAAATAACAAAGTTTTAGTAACTGCAACGACATTTCCTAGACATGAAAAAGACAATCAACCAGGTTTTGTTAGAGACTTAAGTCTTGAATTATTAAAACTTGGTTTAGATGTTCATGTTTTAGTTCCTCATTCTCATAAATTAAGTTATTTCAAAAATGATAATGGGCTTAAAATATTTAGATTTAAATATTTTATTCCAAAATATGAAAAATTAGCTTACGGTGGAATAGTTCCAAATATTAAAAAAAATAAATTATTAATTTTGCAAGCTCCATTTTTATTCTTATTTCAATTAATATCATTAATAAAATTAATAAGAAAGTTTAAAATTAATATATTACATTCCCATTGGATTATTCCGCAAGGAATTTCTGGAGCAATTGTTAAAAGAATTTTTAAAATAAAACACGTTTTAACAATACATGGAGCAGATTTATTTGTTTTATTGAAGATGCCATTTGGAAAGGAAATTATTAAATTTGTAATAAAAAATTCAGATGAAGTTACCTGTGTTAATCATGAAATAAAAGAAAAGATTAAGAAAATTATTGATAAAAAGAACATTAATGTTATACCAATGGGGGTTAATGTTAAAGATTATTTAACTAAACCAAAGTTTAATAATAAAATTCTTTTTTTAGGAAGGCTAGCTGAGAAAAAAGGTGTTAAATATGTTTTAGAGGCTGCTAAATATCTAAGCAAATTTAAATTTTACATTGCTGGAGATGGTCCGTTAAGAAATGAATTAGAATTATTTGTGAAAAGAAATAAGATAAAAAATGTTAGATTCTTAGGTTATATTCATGGTAAAAATAAAATAAAATTGATAAAAGAGAGTGGAATTTTTATAATTCCTTCAATACATACTAAAGGGGGGGATCGAGAAGGTTTGCCTGTAAGTTTATTAGAGGCAATGGCGGCAAGTAAAGCTATAATTACAACAGATGTTGGTGGTATTAAAGATTTGATAAAAAATGATTATAATGGAATAATAATTAAAGAAAAAAATTATAATGAAATCGTAAATGCTGTAAGTAGATTAAAAAAAGATTTTGCAAAAAAACTAGGAAGTAATGCAAGAAAAACTGTTTTGGATTATGATTGGAAAATAATTGGAATGAAACATTATAATATTTTAAAACGTTAGATTTATATTATAATTAGAATATATGCCTATATGGGTAACTTTAAAGATTATTTTAATAAATTATTAAAAAAGAACGATAAAGTTTTAGAAGAAGAGAAACCAAAATCAGAAGGTTATTGTAAATATTGTAAAAAATCTATAAGTAGTTCTGAAGAATATTATTGTAATTACTGTAAAAAACATTATTGTTTTGAGCATAGAATGCCATCAAGACATAGCTTATCTGCAAAAGAAAAATGTCCTGGGGATAATTAAATAGTAGAAAGGTTTAAATTAGAGTTTAAAATTAAATATAAAATGGAAACGCATGAAAAAACAAGTTATTTGGATTTAGCAAAGAGAATAGTAGATAAAAGAGGTTCTAACCCCCTTTATCTTATTATGTATGTTACAACAAGATGTAATTTAAAATGCCAACATTGTTTCTATTGGGAAAGTCTTAATACTGGAAAATATGAACTTAAATTAGACGAGCATCAAAAGATTTCTGAAAGTATGGGAAAACTAGCATTTCTCTCTTTAACAGGAGGAGAACCTTTCCTCAGAAACGAATTACCGCAAATTGCTGAATTATATTGTAAAAATACAGGAGTTAGAAAAATAGCAATTCCGACTAATGGATCATTTACTAATAAAATTATAGAAGGGACTAAGTACATTCTCGATCATTGCCCAAATGCTTCTTTAGATATGAATATTTCATTAGATGGGATAGGGGACGACCACGATCAAATTAGAGGTGTAAAGGGCTCTTTTGATAAAGCAATTAAAACATATGAAGGATTAAAAGAATTAAAGAAAACTTATAATAAATTAGGAATAAGTGTTATTACAACATTTACCGCTCAAAACCAATATAAGATAATGCAAATTTATGAATGGATAAGAGATAATTTAACAGAAGCTATGCCGATAGTTAATCTGGTTAGGGGTTCACCTTTAAATCCAGATGTGTCTAAGGTAGATATTAAAGAATACGAAAGAATTACTAATGCAGTTACAGAAGATTATAAAAATAATATAAGGTATAATAAAAATGCCCCGATGGCTAAAATTAGTACGGCAAAAAATGCCATTAGATATAAACTTATCGCTGAAACATATAAAGAAAAGAAATTTATTTCTCAATGTTATGCTGCACAATTAAGCGGTGTAATGTATGAGAACGGAGATGTATTTTGCTGTGAATTATTAAATAAAAAAATTGGAAATGTGAAAGATTATAATTATGATTTTACTAAATTATGGAATTCTGAAAAAGCTGATGAAATAATCAAATTTATAAAAGATACAAAATGTTTCTGTACGCATGAATGTTTCTGGACAACAAATATATTGTTTAATCCAAAATACTATCCAAAAATACTAGTCGAATCTATAAAAATATAAATTTATTTAGTTTTTTGGTTAATTCTTTCCAATCATATTTTTTTACAGATTCTAAACTATTTTTAGATAATTCCCTATGTAATTTTTTATCTTTTAATAATTTAATTATTCCTTCTGCTAAAGCTTTCTCATCACCTGGTTTTACTATGATTGCTGTTGTCCCGTTTTCAGTTGTTATTTTACGATCTCCAACATCTCCAGTTATAACCGGAACCCCAAGAGCCATACTTTCTATAATCTTTAATGGAGATCTGCATTTATTTGGCAAGGTATCCTTAACAGGATCTACAGTAATATTAGAAAGTTTTATGTAATTTGGAATTTCTTCTTGATTAACCCTTCCAACAAAGATTATAGATTTTAAATTTTTTGCTTTTTCTTTTAATAATTCAATATCTTCTCCCCCCCCAACGAGAAGAAGCACTGAATTTTTTATTTTTTTATTAACAATCTCAAAAGCTTTTATTAATAAATCAACAGAATGACCAGATTTAAGACTTAATGAACCAAAGTATAAAATAATTTTTTTGTTTTTAAGTTTAAATTTATTTTTAATACTCAAAATTGATTTGTTATCTACTTTTTTAAAACGGTCAAAATCTACCCCATTTGGCAAGTAAAATATTTTTTCTTTATTTATTCCTAAACTTTTATATCTATTAATTAAAAACGAATTATGAATTGTAACCTTATCAGCAATTCTTGGAAGATTGTTCTCAAAAAAAATAAATGCATTTTCATCTATAAAAGACGAAAACCTGTTTGATTTTGCCTCGTAGTCATCGCAATCAACAAATAATTTTTTCCATTTTAAAATTTTTGTTAGAAATGCTGCAGTTCCATTAATTGGCTGTGTTTTAAAAACATAAAGAATATCTGATTTTAATGTTAATCCTTTTAAGCACATATTAAATGTCGAAGATAAAACTGTTTTAATTAAATTATTTCTGCTTAAATAAATTTTTTTATCCCCTTGTTTTAAAACCTGCATCTGACCAACATAATAAATATTAACTCCTTCTTTAACAAAGTTTTTTTCTTTTAAAGAGTTAAAATCATGATGCAATGCTATAATGTTAATTTTATGCCCTAATTTTACTAAATTTTTGGCTATTGGAAAATACCTTCCAATGCCTGCTGGACTCTCTAAACTTTGGTTAACAAAAAATGTTATTATTGACATATTAAATTACTCTCTTCTTAGTTTCTTTATCAACAATATGGATAACATTTACAGGACATAAATCAGCCACTTCTTTGTTTATCGGAAAATCCTTATCTTCTAAATCTAAATGTTCATAACCATCATCTGTTTTTATAGAATTAACAACATCTGCTTTTCCATCATCTTTTGATATGACCCAAAATTCTGGTGCAACTGCAGAACAAGCACTACAAGCAATACAATTCTCACGATCATGTTCAATTTTATATTTTTTATTTTCCATACTCTTTTTTCTTTTGTAAATATAATAGCTCTTCATTAATTTTTCTATTTGCCCCCATACTATCTGCTATAAATGCTAAAACAATTAGCTGAAATCCTATTATTAATAGGATAGCTGCTAAAACTAAAGATTGTACATGACCCCGATCACCTAAAGAAAAAAAGTATAAAAATCTTAATCCAAGTAACAATCCAAAAAATATTGGAAATAAAGATAATGTTAATAATGCCCTTAAAGGTTTATATTGGACAAATGTCCTTATTATAGTTAAACCTGCTTTTTTTGCATATCCAAGAATACTTCCCCGAATCAGCCTACTTTTACCATCTCGTTCTCTAAATTCACACGGTATCTGTACTATTTTTAATTTTTTTTCAACAGCCTGGATTATAGTTTCTTGGACATAAGTATAATTTGAAAAAATATTTAATTTTAAAGCAGATTCCCTAGAAAAAGCTCTAAATCCACTCTGTGCATCTTTAACTGGATAATTTGAAACTAACCTTGTAACAAAAGTCGATAGTAAGTTACCATATTTCTTTCCAAAAGGCATGTGTTTTAAACTTAAAACTCTCCTGTCTGTTAAAACAACGTCTGCTTTACCATCCAAAATTGGTTGAATTATTTTTGGGATTTCCTTAGAATTATATTGATTATCTGCATCAAAATTAACAATAACATCTGCATTAAGCCTTAAACATTCTTCTAAACCTATTTTAAAACTTTGAGCTAGACCAAGATTTTTTTTATTTTTTATAGCATAATGGGCCTCATTCTTAGCAATTTTATAAGTGTTGTCTCTGCTACCATCATCTATTACAAGAATCTTGTAATCCCCCGAAACTTTCCTTATTTCCCTTATTAAATTGCTTAAACTAAGCTCTTCATTATGCGCTGGAACCATCACAAATACTTTCATTTTGACCATAATAGTCTATAAAAGATAAATTTATAAAATTAGGTTTTATCTGGAGTTTTAATCCAATTATAGATATTAACTATAGATTGGGTAATAATAGCTCCAAAAGAATCATAAGCTAAATCAAAAACATTTGAATTTCTTCCAGGAACATAATACTGATGAATTTCATCTGTGATTGCATAAAGTATTGCAAACAAGATAGATGAGGTTTGTGAGTTTTTTGTGTGGATTAATGCTCGATATAAGAGTAAGTTTAAAAAAGAATATTCTAGTACATGATATATAAAATAATCAAATTTAAAATAGGGAAGAAGTTTAGAAGGAATAATTTGTTCTATGGGGCTAGGTAAAGAAGAGAGATAAAATATCAGATACATGTAAAGAAGCACAGGTAGCCAATTTTTGAGATAATTTTTAATGTTCATTTTAGTAAATTTTAAAGGGGTAAATCACGATAAATATTAAAAAGGCGAAAGATTTATATACCTATTAATTTTATAAATTTTTATTGTTATGATTACTCGTAATAATAAAAAGGAGGGAGTTTATAATGAGATTTGCTAAAAAGAGGATATTTTTATACAGTTCAATTTTACTATTAATTCTAGTTGGTGTTTATTTTACAGATGCGTTTGGTATAATAAATCGTAATCCTAGTGTAAGTAGAGTTACAACAAGCACAAATGCTGTTACAACAGTAGGTAGTCAAAATCCAAGTTATAGTGGTGTTAATTTTACATTTACAGAATTGTCCAATTGGACTCGTGGTGGAAGTGCAGAAGTTTTTAATTTTACACTTAATTTTAGTACAAATGTCGCCTTAAACGGGACATATCAAATAAATATAACGTTACCAAGCGGGTTTTCCGTAAACACAACAGATAAGGCAAATTCAAGTTTAAGTGGACCTGATTTGGGTTATGGATCTATTGCTGTTAATTGGACGTTAAATATAACCTCATCAACAGTTTCAATAACGCAAGGTCAAAACAATATATCAGAAGGGGACGCTGTTAGTATTTGGTTTTCCGTTTACGCAAATAACGGAACAGAAGCTGTGAGAAATTGGACAATTACAACATCTGATAATACAACATCCCACACAACAGACTCAGGATTTGGTATTTTAACAGGGATAGACGGTTTAGCACCTACAGCAAGCAGTCATAACGCAACGGACGGCCCAAACACAGTAACTCCTTCAAATGGGATAACTTACTTAAAATATGATACTGCAAATACTCAACAAGGAATAAATATAAGTGTAACAATTACAGATTACAACGCAGATAGGGTACTTTTAGTATACAATAACACGGGTGGGTCATTAAATCTTGCTGGAATTAGAAATTTATTGTATGATGTAAATTTCTTAACAGGAAATAATTCAGCCCTTAACAATGCGTCTAGAATGAATAACTTTACAGTATTGATAAATAACGGTTCTAATTTAGCTGGTACTGGTGGTGATGCTGGATTTGTTCCTGCACTAGGAAGTAGAAGTACTTTAGTATCTACAGCTCCAAGTTATGTATTTACCTTCAATATATCAAATAGTACTTGGGGTACTGGTGCAAGTGATACAACAGCATTCAACTATGTATTTGTAGTTTATGACTTATATAATCAATCAGAGATAATAAATAGTTCTAATGCGGCATTTAGTATTGGAAGAGATATAAACAATCCAACTGCGTCAATAACAGCGCCAACAACCACAAGCATAGAAACAAGTAACCCAATTAAGTACACATGTGATTGTGCTGATACAGGTTCGCTATCAACTTGTTCAACAAAGATAACGAAACCAAATGGAGACACAGTCACAAAAACAGGAGATGCAACAGAACATACCTTTACAGGAACAGATACAAATGGGGCGGGTACTTATTCAGTAGATTGTACTGCTACAGATAGTGTTGGTAGAACTGGAACTGCATCACAAAAAACATTCACAGTAAGTTATGCCTCGGGCGGTAGTAGTGGAGCTGGTGGCGGAGGAGGTTCTGGTGGAAGTGGAAGTCCTGGAACAACAATAGAGAACCCAGTTTCAATAGAAGCAGGAATAACATCTGATTTAGGATCATTAAGTTCAAGTGGAGCTTACACAAGCATTAGCCAATCTGGTGCAATAAACTTCGCAGTAGCTGGAGGACAGCATTCAGTTAAAGTATTAACAGTTACTCAAAATAGTGCAACCATAGAAGTAGCATCAACTCCTCAACAAGTTACATTGAATATTGGTGATACTAGAGAGTTTGACTTGAATGATGATACCAAGAATGATATGAGTATAACATTAAACTCAATAACTAATGGAAAAGCAGACTTATTGTTCAAGGCAATAATTCAAGAAGTACTACAACCTGAAACAGGAGGAGAAGTAACTGGAGAGCCAGCAAAGGCTAATCTAACTTGGTTATGGATCTTAATAGCTGTCGTTGTAATAGCGTTAATCTGGTACTTTACCAAGAAAAAACAGTAAAAACGAAAGGTAAATAAACCTTTTTCTTCTTTTTTATTTTATGAAAAAACTGTTTTTATTGATAATAGTCTTAATAATTTGGGGTGTTTTCGTATTAGGAGCACAGGGATTAATAACTTCGGTAGATTTTAACGTTGACTCTATTAAAGGATTTAAATTAGGAGATGGGGATGGAATTTCTTTTATGTTTAAAGACAAAGAATATGTAATAAGTGTAGATCAAATTGGAAAAACAACTGGTGTAAGATTAAAGTCATTTATTTACACAGAAGACGGTGAAAAGGAAACATATTACATTCCCTTAACATCTCAATTTTCTTACAAATTAGACTTTGATAAGAATGATGTTTATGATCTTCACATTTCTCTTGCAGAGGTGAATCAAGATGATGGAAGAGCTACAATAATATTTAAAGCAATTCAGGAAGATAAAAACGGAAACGAAGTAACTTCAGAAGCGTCAAAAGACAGTTTTAAGATAGATTCAAAAGGGATAATAATTGCCATATTAATTGTTATAGCTGGTTTAGTAGCTTATTTTACTTTTAGAAAAAGATAATCATTTCTTGATATTACTCCAAGAGTAAGGTCTATTTAATATTAAATGTTTACATCTTACACTTGTATCGCAATATAAAGGAATATTTTTCTTGTGTAAATCGATTCCAAAAAATCTGTCATCAAAATTATCATTCTCTGATCTAAACTCAATTTTTTCTAAAATATTTCTATGAATCAAAACACAACCTAAACCGCAAGAAACAATTTTTAATAATTTATTGCTATTAAACTCTTTTTCTGTAAGCCACCTCATATCCGGGAGTTCATTTGTTTTATTTGGTAATTCAATAAAAACTTGAGGTATTAACAATTTTTTATTATCAATAATATTACGAACAAAGTAAATTCCACAAACAACTTCTTTATTTTGCATTATTAACTTTGATAAAGCATCTTTATTTGGGATAACATCTTGTTCTAAACTAAAGAAGTAATCATAATTATAATCTAAAGTATATTTTCTTAATATATTTCTACTTTCGATTATTCTTTTTATAGCACTTTCAAAATAAGGTCCTTTAATTACATTTAATCTATGTTCTTTTATTTTATTAAGGTAAACATCGTCTTGGGAATTATCAACTAATAAAACATCAAAGTTATCATAATTTAAGGATTTAACAGCATCTGCATATTGTTTTAATGCATATTCTTTATGAAAAGAAGTTGGACAACCAACTAAAACTTTAGGATTTTGCATATTCTTTTAATGAGAATAAAGTTATTTAAATATAACGCCACGGCCCAGCTTAGGAAAAACAGTCCAAAGCCACGGAATGTTTAATTTAAATTATATAAATAATAAGGTAAAATTAAAGGCCTAATTTTATATCTGATAATGTTTTATATTTAATATATTTTCTAATATCCTGCAATTCTCTTTCGAAATCTGGAACTATTTGTGATTGTCTTTTAAGTTCTTCTCTATTTTTTTCAACTTCTTTACGTTTGCAATATTCAGAAGTAAATGGAATATAAGAAATTAAAGACATAGAAGGTTTGTATATATTACTTATAGGCCAAACTTCATTTACCAAGTCGACAGCATCAGAAAAATCTTGGGCAATAAGAGTTAATCTCCATTTATAAGCTTCTTTTAATTTACTTTCACTATTTTTTATTTTTTCTATTAAGCCGTTTTTTAAATTTTGAAACCATAATAAACTTTCTTTGCTAATTCTTTCACGACTAGCTGGATATTTAGATGCTATTTCGTTATATTCTTTATCCACCTTTTTAGATACATCTTTAGTTATCATAACATTCAGAAATAATTTAGCCTTTTTAAATCTTTCTATTTTGTTACCACTTTTAAAAAACATCACGCCACGGCTCGGATTTGAACCGAGAAGCCCTTGCGGGCGCCAGCTTTCTTAACAGCTTTCTTAAAAATGCTCAAGGCTGGTGCACTACCAGATTATGCGACCGTGGCATAGAATTTAAGATTAATTTACATTTATAAAAGTTTACATAACACCAAGAAGATTATAAACAAAACGATCAGCAACTCTAATCAATGATTCTTCATCTTTCGCTTCTAGGATAACACATTCTTTACTAGAGTATATTTTGTTCTCGTTTCCCAGCCTTAATTCTATAACGCCGATTTCGGCATTAGCATTTTTACAAGTTATTATCGGAGTTTCTGTAGAATTTGTATTATTAACCGGATAACTAAAAGCTCCTTTTGTAGGTATCTTAAAAATACCATAATCAGCTGTTCCAATAACTTTTGCTATTTCAATACTAGCTAAAACAGCTTGGCTATTATGATCCGGGTTTAAAGTAATATAAACATATTTTTTATTTAAGATAACCGGGTTAATTCCTTTTACAACACTAATGTCTTCTAGAGATTTAGGACCATTTCTCAATGGAATTGTATATTGATAATCGCTAATATCTCCTCGATAAGTTACATAAGTTGTTAAAACGTGCATTGTTATATCTCCAATAGGAGACTTTACAAATTCGAAACTTTCTCCAGCTTCATTTGTGTAAGTATATTTTAGATTTAGAATAGGAAGAATTAACATTAAAGATATAGCAATAATTATTAATATTATTACAAGAACTCCGATTCTTCTTGAATTATTCATTCTATTCCTGCTACTTTTAAGTCTATTTTATCCACAAGTTTAACCATTTCAGTAGAACTTCCTTCAATTACAATACATTTATCTTTTAAGTATATCCTACTTGTATTTCCTTTTGTAAAGTAGAAGGAATCCTCGCTACAGTCTTTTATTGGAACATCTGAAGGACAACCTTCTTCATTAATACATGAAAGAACAGGTCTTATTCCTGCAGTATTTAGGTTATATTCTAGCTTATTTAAAGAATAGTCCATATTCTCATCTTTTTCTAGAAAGTTAATTAAAATGTAATATTTGCTGTTTCCTAAGTTAAAGTTAGGAAGAGTTATACTGCTTAAGTCTCCTGGAGGATAATCAAAGATAAAGGTTTTATCATTGATATTAACAAAGTACTTTCCATTTGCATCTAAATTAAATGTATATCCATCATAATCATAATTTTGAGTATTATTCTTTTTATCTAAAGAAACAAATCCGATAACGCTAGAAACCATTATTACTATAATAAAAATAGCCATAAAAAGTTTAGCTCTTTTCATAAAGATATTAAAAACAGCTATCTTAAAAAGGTTTTGTTAAGATAAATTTCTTCAAAATAATATAGTTCTATCGAGGAGAATTAAAAAATAAAAGAAAAAAAGAAAAAAGTAGTTTAAGCTAATTAGCTTGAACTAACAACAGTTGGACTTGAGGTTGTACCTGTAACTTTAACTTCATTGCCAGTTAAAGTGTATGCGCTGTAATCTCCTAATACTCTTGCTGCTCTCTGAGTATCAGTGCCTTCCCATCCAGCTACAACTAAAGCAACATTATCTGCGTTAGTTTTTAAGCTGATCATGGCTTCTCCAGCACTTAATCCAGATGCTGCACCATATGCTGGATATTCTAATCCTAGATATTGTGCACTTAGTCTGTTTACAGCAGGACCTCCAACTAAGATTAAGTTGTGGTCGCTTGGATTACTTACTTCTGTATCCTTGACTGCACCAGGACCTTTACCTGCATATGTTGAGATTGCACTTCCAGTTCCGCCAGATCCACCAGAGACTGCTCCAGCAACGCCTTTAATTACAACGTTAGCTTGAACTTGGTCTGAAGGAATCATGAATTCTACACGATCACTTGCACCATTACTCTTAGGGTCTTCTATAATAACACCATATCTTGACCTGTGGTTTTCGTCTTTAGTTCCAATGTTTGTTCCTTCCCATTGAACTTCTCCAGCTTCTTCGCTTGATTTAGTTGCACCAAGATTAACAATGTTTCTACTTCCATTTTCCCAGAAAGTATTTATTGAATCAACGTTGGCTGCTAAATCATCTGTGGTATCTCCGATGGCCTCTATATTTAAAGTCCATATTTCAGTGGCACTTGCATTGGTGCTTGGGTGACCAAGATCTGTATTTGTTCTATTTAATTGCAAGTTAGTTGATTTTGTGTCATCAAGGATAAGTTGACCAAAGGCTACTCCACTTGTTGCGTTTCCTGCAAATGTCTTCTTTCTTGAATCTTTATCTTGATAGAAGACTTCATCTCCAGTTAACCACAATTCTTTGGTGTCTTTGTTAGCACTTATGTTGCTAAGTCCAGCTCCACTGCTAAGTAATTTAATACCATCGTCTTTTCCAGCCTTAACATGTACTACGTTAGCGTTTGCTAAACCAGGTACTTTTGAATCTGAAGTTAAATCAATTCCTTCAAGTAACTCAAAAGTTAAAGACATGTATTGGTCATCACCTGTAACAGTTAAACTGTCTAAACAAATACTTAAGTAATTGTTTGGTAGATCAAGACATTCTCCAATTCCTATGGCATCTTGGTCACTTCCATCCCTGTAATTGTGGTCTAATTCTATACCTAATGATGGTCCTGAGTTAGACGCATTGATTTCTGCTGTTACCGCATTACTTACAGTTGTAGCTGCATTTGAATTTAGATTTCCAATGTCCCAAATCCAGGTTGGATCATCTGTATCTTCTCCAATAAATGCATCTCCATCTAAGTAAGTTTCTACTGCATCTCCGCCAGCAACCAACCAAGATGCTGACTTCGCGTCTGTTTTTGTTGTGTAGAATGTATCATCGTTTTTAATTTCAACACCATTAATTGTTTTTGTAGCATCAGCTGTAATAACATCTTGTACTCCACCAACACTTATAATAACGCTTCCACCACTACCAACATCTACTAATTTTACTTCTTTACCTTCTACAGTTACGGTGTCTCCTACTTGTAGATAGTATTCTGCTCCAACAGTAGCTGTGAATTTGTTAGCTGCGTCAATTGTTGTTATCTTTAAAGTCTTTCCAAGAAATTTTATCTCTAAAGCATCACTTGATTTGGTCTTATTAACTTGGACTGTCTCATCAAAAGCATAGTAGTATTTTACAGCATCTGTAACAACTTCCATGACAACGTTGTCTGCATAATCATCATCTGTAGCTGTTAAGCCTGTTTCTACACTTACATTGTTTAAGTTAAACACACCAAGTTCAAAATGTTCACTTACATCATAATCAGAACCTTGAAAGTTAACAGTTCCATCTAGTAAACTGCTTACATCTGAATCTGTAATATCTTTTTCAAGTTGGTTTTTCTCAGCAATATTGCTTCCTAAAGGAATATCTTCTGAAACCCCTCCAGCAACACTTACTGTTCCGCTACCGCCACTAGTTCCAGGAACTTTTGTTGCGCTTAAACCAGCTGCAATGTCTATCGCTCCAATTGTATCATCAACTTTGGAGTCTGCTCCTAAAACCATTAAATAATCATATGTTCTTGCTGTTGTATCAACAAATGGCGCAGGATAATCATTTAAACCAGCTGCCAATGCACCTGTAACAGTTGCACCAAGCATAGCTGCACCAACAGAAATAGCACCTATTTTTTTAATCATACTCTTTATTTTTTGCATTTACAAAACACCTCCATTTTGTGTTTTATTTTTTGTTTTTTTCTGAGATATTTTTGATATGATTAATATCAAATATCTTAGAATTTAATAGAATTAATTGGTTTATAAACTTTTCTCTGGTTTAGAGTATAAGATAATGTTAAATATTGAAAATTTTTAAGTTTTAAGCCTTATAATTAAAAAAGTCTTTTGACACTTATGTTTAAGTCTACTTTAAGTTTATCGAGGGTAAATTTAACATATCTCAAATGTTATTTTAAGGTTAGAATAAGGAATTGGTTCAGAAGAAGCTGCATAAACATTTTTACAACTTCCCTTTTCTAATAAAATATTTCCTACTTCAAATTTATAATTTCTTGTAACGTTTAAAGAATCTTCAATTATTTTTTTTATGATATTATTTAGTTCATTACAATTAATATTATTACATGTTGTAAAAGAATTTTGATTACATGTTAGAATCTCATCTCTTACGTTTACATTATTACAAAGATTAGTTTTTAGCAAAGTGCTTCTTAGGTTATCTGCGTTTAACTGTAAATATCTATCGTTTAAGTTAGTATTAGAAGGTTTGTTTGCAATTTGTAGTACAAAAATTAAGATAAAGGCTATTAAAACTACAATAACTACTAATCCAATTGTTTCAATTTGAGATTTCTTCATTTTACGAGTATGATTTAAGTTCTAAAACCCCTGCCTTATACTCATCTGAATAAGGATAGTATAATGAAATTGGAATAGAGATTATCTCAACACTATTAACCTTAATTGGTTTGTTCTCATACACTACGTATTTGTTGCATTTTGGATAGTTATTTTTACTACACAATTTATCCTCATTTTCTGGATAAATTAGCTTAACATTTATTTCTTTAAGACCAAGTTCATTTAGGTTGTTATCAAGTAGTTTTATTGTATCCAAAGCATTTTTTTCATCACCCAAATAAGAATAACTTAATTCTGGTGAGTTTTGTAAAGTTGATAGTAAAATTAAATTTCTGTTTTGCCCTAGTTCATACCTATAATCTTCTATGGATTTAATTTGGAATTGGTAAAATGTGTATAAACCCATACCGATTATTATTGTAACTATGAAAATGACCAAGATCGTTTCTTGCATTTGTAGTTCTGCTTTTTTCATTTTAGTATAAGACCGGACATCCTTTTCTAGCTAGCTCATTGTTTAAGGTTGTGATTGAAGATGAAAAACTAAGATCTTGTTCTTTTAATTTATCTAGATATGGAATAAATTGAGCATAGTTACATCCTGACCCCCTAAGAGTTAATGCTTTGTTTTGATATATTTCAACTGCTTTATTCATTTCTTTTCTTAAGTTAGAATATACGCAGTCAAAATCATCTGAAAATATTGCTGCTAGAACTAAATCTTCATGAAGAGGGTATTCTTTATTATTAAAAGCAAAAGTGTTAGCTTGTTCATTTACTTGGACAGAAACACCAACTATTTTAGAGTTGGGATTATTATTTAGAGTAATTCTATTATTTAAGTTCTCTGGAAGGTTATTTTTTATAGCTTCAATGTAGTTCCTTGAAGCTTGATTTTGGGCGAAAACATTGATATTTGCATTTGAGTTAGCTATAAAGTAAAAATCTGTTATTTTAAAAGGAGCTTTAAATGCCTTATAGTATATAATAATTTTATCATTGAGATCACCTTGAGAAAATAATAAATTTTTTGTTTTAAAGCTTTGATCGCCAATTTTAATATTATCGCATGTAACTTTAAAATTAACTGGAAGGTTTATTTCATCATAAGTTGTATAAGGCGATGTTTTTAAACTTGTTAAAGTATTATCTAATGTATTTAGCAATTGTATAGAAGTTTTTTCTTCTTGTAATGTTTTATATTTAAACGCAAAACCAACGAAGAAAGCAAATATAATTATTCCTGCGACTAAGATAAATACCCAATTTAATTCTGATTGAGCTTTCATGATATCTCGACTATTGTTTCTCCATCAACAATTTTATTTTCTAATGTGAATTTTAAGATGTTATTTTTTACAGTTATACAGTTAACAGATGTTCTTAATTTATCGACGTAAAATGTTTGAAAATATTCAGAACTAGCTTTAACTTCTCCGTTGTCATTAAAACAAACCTCTTTAACATCTATGGGAAGAGAAAGTTCATAAGAAATTTTTGTTCCTGGATTTTTCAAATAAACATTATCGACATTATTTTCAAAATCAATTTTAAATTCAACAAATTTAGATTTTTCTTGCGTATTTTTTAATTTGCCGATTATATCCATTCCGAAAATTAAAATTAGTACAACAACGATTAAAACAAAAACATAATAAAGTGGGTGGGCCATTAATTGGGCTTTTTTCATATCATCTCCTCATAATAATTCTTCTCATTTTATTTATCTCATCGCTTGAGAGTTTATTAATAATATCTTTTATCTTTAAAACATACTGGACGATTTGTGAATAATTGATTACAACCTCTTTATTCTTTAAATAGTATTGGTTATCGATTCTTAACTGCTTATCCCTTAATAAGATGCTCGAATAACCTTCCGGTATGATTCTCTCTTTTTCCAAAAGTTCTGATAATTTGATTGTGCATTCATGAATCTCTGATTTAACCCCAATCTTCATTAGAAGAGCATAAATTGCAAAGTACTCACAATAATATTTTGTTGTAGCCAGCCAAACATTTGATTTGTTTTTTATTATTCTTAAAACATCTAAAGTTTCTTCTGCAGTTTGAATATATTCTTTGCATAAATTTTCGTTGGGTTGAATTAGTTTAATACCTTTTTTTTGATTTTTGCACCATTTAAGTTCAACCATATAGCCACCTCAAAAATTCTTCTGTTGAGTTGATTATTAAATGTCTTTTTAAAATTTCGTTTTTTAATGAGTTTGAGATTTTTTCCATTGAATTAACTTGTATCGGGTGTACCTTAAGATCATATTTTTTAGAGAAATCATTTAACTTGTTCTCCTCGATTTCCCCCACAACAATTAAATCCAAGTCGTTTGCATTTTTGTAGTCATCGACAAAAGACCCGAAGACTAAATATTTATTTTTATAATCATAATTATTTAAATAAAATGCCAATTCCTTAAGCAATAAATTACTTTCCAGACTTTTTATAAGTTTGAATTTTTCTGCAATAAAAAGATATTGAATTAAGTTTGGATTATTAAAATTAAGGGAATAGAGTGTTAGTCTTCCTTTAATTTCTTTTTTAACTATTCCTAACTTCTCAAGATAATTAAAATGCTGCCTCAACGTTGGATGTGGTTCCTTAAGCTCTTTAGAAAGTTGAGAAAGATGCAATGCTTCTTTTGGATTTGATAAAAAAGGTTCTAGGATGTTTAATATTGTTAATTTTATAACCATATCGTTATAATAATAACGAATAGTATTTAAGTCTTTCTATTCGTATTTTCTAAGGATAAATTCTATAGACTCCTGAAGGTGGTCCAAATTTATCAGTCCTATCATCTTTACATTTAATATAGATAACATCTGAGTTAATTTGTACTTGTTTTAATGTTCCAGCATTTCCAAGGTCAACCATTTTATTGCTTGTTTCATAATCAAATCCTGGCTCTGTAGTTGAATAATGACATTCTGCGGGATTATTTAAAACAATATTCAATAAGTTCTGGTTTTGTATTCTGTATACTCTAATAATTTGAGGATATGCTTCGTAATTAACTGTAAATGAAATTGGAGTTTCTTCTGTTCTATATTGATCTGTACATATAATATTTAGGTTATAGGTAGTTCCAGTTGCGATTAAAGGAAGTTCTTTTTTATGTATTGTTATATCATTGGAAATTTCCTTATCATCGTTAATGTAACCATTTAAATCTCCTTCATACCTACATGTTGTGTCTCCATTTCCTTTTATTCCACCAGATGTTTTAACTTCTAAAGTAACTGAGCCAGTATAGAATGTTTTTCCATTTGGTTGAGCATCTTCTATGATTAGTTCAGGTGTTGTTGTGTGGAATTCGACTTTTGCTGAATCTTCATTTCCAGCAACATCTCTGCACCACAAATAATAAATATAATCCTCTTCATTTTGCAAACTTAATTTAGTTTCATGCATATTTGAATTTGTTGAGGTAAATTGAAGACCAGAAGAGCTAAATGTTAGATCTTTGTTTATTAAACTCTTTAAGCCACCAGCATAGAAACATTTTGCTTTTCCGTTTTCTGCTCCATCTTGTGTTGTTATAGTTAGGTTAACTTTTGTTGCCAAAACATCTCCATCTGGACCTTGGTCAACTATTTTTAATTGCTGGCTTATTTTTAATTCTAATTCTAAATTATCTGTATTTGTATATCTTCCTTGTGATTTATCTTGGCATGCAAAGTAAAATTTGTTATCTTGATTTGAGATTAGTTTTAAATTTGTTGAACAAGCAAATTGCCCTTGGTTTGCTCCTGAGCTTATTCTTGTTTGCGAACAGCTCATGTTGTTTTCCATTAAACTATAATCTTGATCTATTTCAGAATATTTACATCCGCCATTTGCATTTACTCCAGTTCTATCTTCATAATACAAAATTAAATTAGTAATTTGAGATTGATCATACTTTATGTAAGACAAGCTTGGAATATTAAATCCTTTTAATAATGGGGGACTTAAATCTGGACCTTCTGCAACATTAACCTTGATGAAATATGAATTCGCATTTACATTATCATTTACACTTTTACATTTAACATAGAAAACA
>Ga0209542_10000767_pt1 | contig 77396 bp, 72 predicted proteins | sample RifCSPhighO2_01_FD_184028 | JGI IMG/M metagenome (GOLD analysis project Ga0209542, IMG submission 184028) | Soil microbial communities from Rifle, Colorado - Rifle CSP2_plank highO2_0.1 (SPAdes) (version 2) | ecosystem: Environmental > Terrestrial > Deep subsurface > Rock core/Sediment ...
CTTCCTTAGCAGCAGCTCCGGAAGATTTTTTAAGTTGGACAGTAATTTTTCTGGCATATCTCGACTTTAATCTGTTGGCTTTGTTCTTATGTATTACTTTTTCTTTGGCAGCTTTATCTAAAGCCTTAGCCAGCAGAGACAACTCTTTGTTTAGTATATCAGCGTTTAAGTTTTTAGTCTGCAAAAGACGGGAAATTTGTTTTCTTACATCCGAAATTCTCTTTTTCCAAAAAAGATTGTGCTGTCTTTTTTTATTTGATTGTCGCAGAGCCTTTGCGGCCGACATTGTATTTGGCATATCTCCGGCGTATGATAACATACTACATTGTATGGTCAAGTCCGATTTCTTAATGAAAACTCAGAATACTATTTTGTCTGCGGCATTTGTTTTAGCTTTATCGGCAGGTTTAAACGCCGGATTGGGATTTGTGAAAAGCAGGCTTTTAGCCGGGCATTTCGGCGTTTCCGAAGAACTGAGCATTTTTTACACGGCGGACCGCATCCCGAATCTCATTTACTCCGTACTGGTTATAGGTGCTTTATCAACAATATTTATTCCCATTTTTAACGGGCTCTATAAAAAAAACAAAGACAGCGCGTGGAAAGCGGCTTCATCGATCATTAACGCCAGCGTGTTATTTTTCATGATCATGGGGGGAATTATTTTTATATTTGCCCCTCAAATCATGCAGGTTCTTTCGGTAAACAAATTTACACCCGAGCAAATACAGCTTGGGGCGAGTTTAATGAGAATCATGCTCGCCGGCCAGTTCATACTTATAATCAGCAGCTTTTTAACCAGCCTGCTTCAGTCTTTTAAGTATTTTCTAATACCTGCGGTAGCGCCGGTTATTTACAGCCTGGGAATGATTATTGGTATTGTGTTTTTATCGCCGACGCTCGGAATATACGGTCCTACATGGGGAGTAATTTTGGGTGCAGTTCTTCATCTGGCAATTCAACTGCCGTTATTAAAAAAGATTGACCTGAAATACGCATTTATTATGGATCTAAAAGACAAAGGCATAAGAGAAATGTGCGTGCTGATGCCCCCCAGAATATTGAGCGTTCTTATTGCTAATGTTTTATACACATTAAATAATTCACTGGCCATTTTAATTTCCACACCCTCGGTAATATTCTTAAAATTCGCCAGCCAGCTGCAGTTTTTTCCGGTAAATTTATTCGGTATATCAATAGCTTCGGCCGCTCTGCCTACTTTATCCCTTGAAAGTGAGGATACAGAAGAAATTGATTTGGACACAAAAGCAGTAAGCGGAAAAAATAACTCCAAAGACCCCCTTGAAAAATTCAAAAAAACTTTTGTAACTTCGTTTTTGCAGATGATGTATCTTGTGATACCCGCCGGAATCATGATGCTCGTTTTGCGTGTGCCGATTGTGAGGCTGGTTTACGGAGTGGAAAATTTTCCCTGGTACGCAACACTGGAAACGGCAAGAACTTTGGGATTTTTCAGCTTGTCCATTTTTGCCCAAAGCGCAATTTACTTAATTACCAGAGCATTTTATTCGCTAAAAGACACCGTAACACCGGTTAAAGTAAGTCTGGTAACTATATTTATTAATGTTTTGCTTTCTCTGGTTTTTATATATATCTTCGGTTGGGGAGTATGGTCTATTGCCCTTTCCTTCTCGATTACTTCAATTATAGATATGTCTGTCATGTTCTGGCTTCTATCCCGAAAAGTCGGAGGGTTTGAACTGGGCAAACTGTTCGTTTCATTTTCAAAAATTGCTTTGTCCGGAGCCTCAATGGCTCTTTCCTTGTATTTATTCATGAAACTGCTGGATTTAACCGTGCTGGATACTTCGAGAACCATAAACTTAGTAGTACTATGCGGAATATCCACCGGAGCAGGATTCGTTTCTTATTTTGCGTTTACAAAGCTTTTTCAGGTGGAGGAAGTTGTTATTTTGTATAAACTGGCAAAGAAATTTAGAATTAAGGGGCTAATGGCAGAGGAAAAGCCTTCGGTTATTCAAGAAAAGTCGGTTGAATAAAATAGAAAAGGCACCCAACCAAACCCGCACAATTAATCTGCACGAATTCGGTTGGGGCCCGGCGGCCATCATGGAATCAAAACGATGGCCGCTACCACCGCCGCGACGATCACACCGACGACCAGCACTACAATCGGCTGGGTTACAACGTAGAGAATTCGTCCAAACATTTTGACTTCTCCTTCCCGAAAAGTACGCGTATTATACCCTATAGTGTATATAGCTTGCAACTACACTTTACAAATTCACCTAACTAATACTATTAAAAATGTTAGAATCCCATCATAACTTCAGAACCAACACCAAAAAAGAATATCCGCGATTTCTGCATAATCGCACACGTTGATGCAGGAAAGTCCACCTTGGCCGACCGTCTGCTGGAAATTACCCACACAATAGACAAACGCCATCTCAAAGAACAGTTCCTGGACAGCATGGATCTGGAAAGAGAAAAGGGCATAACCATAAAACTTAAATCGGTCCGGATGTACTACAAGCTTCCGCACACAACCACACATCAGCATCAAACTACAGAACACAAGGAAGAATCCCATACATATCAGCTCAACCTCATCGACACCCCAGGACATGTGGATTTTTCGTACGAAGTTTCACGGTCGCTTGCCGCATGTGAAGGTGCAGTACTGGTGGTTGACGTTACTCAGGGAATCCAGGCCCAAACAGTTTCAAATGTATACAAGGCGCTGGATGCCAACTTAAAAATAATTCCTGTTTTAAACAAAGTTGACCTTCCCGGTGCCGAAATAGAAAAAACCTCCGAAGACCTTTGCAGAACATTCGGATTTTACCGTGATGAGATTTTGCAGGTTTCGGCAAAAACCGGTGAGGGGGTGGAGGAGCTGCTTCATAAAGTAATAAAAAAGATTCCAGCGCCAGAAGGAAACGCCGGCCTCACTGCAATCCCGCGTGCACTCATATACGATACTTTTTACGACGACTTTCTGGGAGTAGTCGCCGCTATAAAAGTTGTGGACGGGACTTTTTCACTTCAAAACCCTCAGATAAAATTTCTAGCTACTAAAGCTGTTTCAACTTTTCAGGAAACAGGCATTTTCACTCCGAAAAGGAAAAAACTCGATCGTCTCATGACGGGAGAGGTAGGCTACATAGCAACCGGTCTCAAAGACATTCATGCCGCCCGTGTAGGAGACACCATAACATTAGCCGACGCCCAAAATGTTGAACCTTTACCAGGATACAAAGAGGTCAAACCGTTTGTTTTCGTTTCCATATTCCCAATAGACAACGATAAATTCCCCGAACTGCGCGAGGCTCTCGAAAAGCTGTCTTTGTCGGATTCTTCTCTGAGTTTTGAACCCGAATCGAGTACCGCTCTGGGTTTTGGATTTCGCTGCGGATTTTTGGGTCTGCTCCACGCGGATATCATTCAAGAAAGGCTTGAGCGTGAGTATGATTTGGAATTAATTTCTACAATTCCTACCGTTGAATACAAAATAGATAAAACTGACGGCACAATGATTTCGGCAAAAGCCGCATCGGACTTTCCGGCCACAACTCAAATAAAAGAAATTCAGGAGCCGTGGATAAAATTAAATATTGTAGCTCCCAGTGAATATGTTGGAAATATAATTACTTTATGCGACAGGCGCCGGGGAGTAATGCTGAAAATGGATTATCCCACCGAAAACAGAGTGGTGTTTGAATACGAACTCCCCCTCGCCGAGCTCGTTTATAACTTTTTTGACGATTTGAAAACGGTTTCTTCGGGATTTGCGAGCATGGACTACGATTTTTCCGGTTACAAAAAAGTTATTGCGGTAAAGCTGAATGTTCTTGTTCATGGTGAAGTAGTAGAACCATTAAGCCATATTGTTTTAAAAGACAAAGCGGAGGATTTCGGCCGGGAGCTTTTGAAAAAACTTAAAGATGTAATTCCGAGGCAGCAGTTTCAGGTGGCTTTGCAAGCCGCAGTAGGAGGAAAAGTTCTGGCGCGTGAAGACATTCCGGCTATGAGGAAAAATGTACTGGCCAAAATGTCGGGGGGCCACCGCGAAAGAAAAGACAAACTTTTGGATATTCAGAAAAAAGGCAAACAGAGAATGAAGCGTCTGGGCAAAGTGGACATTCCTCAGGAAGCCTTTAGACAAGTTTTGAGCGCTTAAAATAGCGTGTTAATATGCTTTTGTACGATATGAAACATATAGACGAAACACATACAGCAACAAATGAGCAGCCAGTGTGGGAGTTGCTCGGACCTTACCTGGAAATCGGAGAGGTTATCAAAAAACATCCTGAAGCAGAATTGGACTTAAGAGAAGAATTAAGAAAACGGGATTATACTGACAGTAAAATCGAAGAACTGGTAGACAGATTCGGAGAGCGGGTCATAGCTCTTCCTTATATAAAAAGAAATCCCAAGGGAAGCGCTAAATACGGCGATACTGCCGTGGAAATTATGTGGGACAATCCAAGATTTATTATTTCAAAAGAAGAACTATACAAAAAAATTCCCGATCCATTGCGAAAAGAAACATTCCCAAACGCATTGGCCGGCGGAGGGCAAGGGATCCTAATTGATGCATATGACATGAATTTGGAAGCAGACGTAGTGGTAAAAGCTACTAATCCGTTTTATTACTCAGGATTTAAACCCGGTTACCTTAACAGCCGCCTAATAAAGGAAGCAATCACAACCGCCAAACGAAGACTTTTAGATGAAGATGTGTCAATAGTAACTGTATATGATGGCGGGATCCTGCCTACTGTTGACGACAGAATTATGATGTCCTTTTTCGTTATGGAGAAAATTGACGGTTTTAGTCTGGATGAAGCCGGAAGTTATAAAATTAATACTGTATTAGATATCACAAGTAAACTATCCCGCGCCATAGACAATTTAAACGCTGAAGATATATATCATCGTGATATAAAACCGGGCAATGTTATGTTAGACAGATACGGAAAGTTATTTTTGCTTGATTGGGGCATCTCATATGAAGCTTTTGATGAATATAACCTCACAGGTGAACACGGAACTCGAGAATTCCGGGCGCCCGAACAGGCAATGGGCGAAGTGGTTAATAATACGGATCAGCATGCTTTAGCGGCAACCGCCTGGTGTTTAATTAATATAGAACCACCAATATGGAACGCATTATTTAAAATTGGATTTCCGGAAGATAAAACACATGAATATGAGCACATAGACGATAAACAGGCGTTGGTTAAACCCGCGGACATGCCGGATGAAGTTTACAGAGTTTTTGTAAAAGCAATGTCCTTTAACCCGGAAGATCGCTATAACAGCTGTGCCGAATTTGCACAAGCACTTAGCTCGGCTTACGAACAAGCCTCGGTACAAACTTCAGAACAACCTCTCGAAAAATAAACTCACCCAGACAATTTAGAGTCCTCCTCCAGTCTCTCAATTCCAGCGTCCACCTCCATAAACTTCTCATAAGCGCTTGTAAAGTTATTTAAAAATCCCTGCGATTCTTTTGTATAACCCACTACTAAAACCAAATCGGAAATCTGCCTGGTACCGGCAATAATATCTGCCACAACTATTAAGGGGACTAAAAATTGGAAAATAGCGATAATATTTTGCAAAGACCCCCACATAAAAAATACAAAATTCTGAAGAAATCTCATGTTAATCAAAACGTTGCCAGCCGAGGATGTTGCGTCTCCATAATTAAATAACTTGGCATAATATCCTTCCGTAGATTCATAATACTTTTCATAAATTTTTTCATATTTTCTGGTCATAATAAAAGTTGTTCCGAGATAGATTAAAATCAACAGCATTTCCAAAACGAAAACCCGAATGTCAATAAAAAACAAAATTACAGGCACGATAAAAAAATGCACAACGCCGGAAATTCCCGTTTCTTTTAAATATAAAATAAATTTATCCAAAGATTGACATAAATTTATTACTGCTTGTACCAATTCTTTTCTCGGAGGCTTTTCGTTTGAACTGGAACTTAGAAGCACTTGATGAAGGGTAATAACCAAACGCGACGAATAAAACTCAATACGTGTTTTAGACAAAAGCCTCAAGAAGTTTTCTATTATTTGCACACCCAGCAAAACACCCAAAATTATTAATATTTCCTCAATACCTTTTTTATTTTCCAATGCGCTGATAACAGAAGCAAAAAGATAAGTAGTAATAAGCGGCCCTGCGGTGCTGAATATTCTGACACTAAACCAAAAAATAAAAAGGCGGTTCTTTAAAGAGTTAATAATGAGGGAGGAAATTAGTTTTTTGGGCATTGGAATTATTATATACAATAGTTTATATTCTTCTTATGGTTAATTACGAAAAAGAAACATTGCCCACGGTAGAAGTGGGATCATTTTTGGAAGCGTTAGACATTCCCAAAAGCGCCATTATAAATTTTAGAGAATACCTAACTTCAAACACTCAAATTAAATCTGATGAAATTGATTCATTAGTCAGAGACTTAGGGGAGTACGTTGTAGCTATGCCTACTTTAAGAATAATGGAACAAGGTGAAGCTCAGGATCCGGATAAAAAATACTTAAAAGCCGATACAGCCCATATAAGGGTGGAGGAAAAAAAACGAATGGGCATGAATATTGGAGAAAGACCGGTCTTCGAGATTGAATTGGAAAACCCAAGATTTTTTGTTCCTTTCAACGCTTTAAACCAAGATATAGAATTCTTCTACCTCAGCAATACTCCTACTACAAAAAGCGGCGGATATGGCGTTGGTTTTATCGGATTTGATGCACATTTGGGAACAAAAGCATTTATAAAAATGCTCAATCCAAACTTTTTAAGCGCGAGCAATACTGAAACTAGAGGACAAGTGAACAGTGATATTGCAAGAGAAGCAAGACTATTAGGAAACTTTCAAGGTCTTCAGGAAACGAAAGCTTATATACCTGCAGTATACGATATGGGGAGTATTCCTTTAAAAGAAAGCCCAGAATCCTTATATTATGCCGCAATGGAGTATGTTGACGGAGACATAATCGAAAATCTCACTGAGCTATCACAAGAAGAAATTATAGATATAGGACGCACTGTTGCCTACGTTTTGGATAACATGCAAAAAAAATACGGTATAATCGGCCATTTGGATATTAAACCTTCAAATATTATGCGCGCAAAAGACGGAAGAATTGTATTAATTGATTGGGGGATAACCGAAGGTACTTACAAAACCGATGAGGAAAGAGAATTAGATAATCATTCAAATATTTCCAAGGGCGCTGCTAAAAAAAAATTTATAATAGGCACACCAAAATATACAGCACCAGAAAGATACATGTATACATCCGACATCAGATCCGATCAGCATTCATTAGCAACAGCAATGTTCAGAATGCTTTATGGAGAAACTCCGGAATGGATATCTGCTAAAAGGCAAAACACGGAAGAGATTGAATCCCACCGATTACGTGAACAGAAAATGAGCAGACCAAGAGGTATGCCTATAAATGTATATGATGTACTGGAGAAAGCTACCGAATATAATCCTGAAAACAGGTACAACTCATGTACAGAATTTATTGAAGCCCTGCAAAAGGCACTTACGTCTTAATTTCCCGGACAAACCCTATTGACACTGTTAGCACTCATATGCTAAAACTGATAAAGTTATGCTTACGGAAAGACAAATAGAGCTTTTGAAAGCCATTATCAACGAGTATTTAAACTCTTCAGAACCCGTAGGATCGGAAATTATTGTTCAGAAATATAAAATAAAATGCTCCGCAGCTACGGTGAGAAATGAAATGGCCAGGCTTATTGACGAAGGTTTTCTGCAGATGCTTCATACCTCTTCCGGAAGAGTTCCTACCGCCACGGCTTACAGATATTTCTTATCGGATTTAATGGAAGAAGAGGAGCTACCGGTGCTGCAGGAAGTGGCGATGAAACAGCGACTATGGCCTAACAGATTTGAATTTGAAAAATTACTAAGAAACGCCGCTGTATCTCTGGCGGATGTTACAAAAGAAGCCGCTGTAATAACAGTTCAGGACGGCTACGTTATAAACTCGGGAGGAGTTAATCTTCTTGAAAACCCGGAGTTCTGGGACATAAACACGGCAAAAGCGGCTTTGTATTTAATGGACAGCTACGAACTGCTGATGCAATTGTTCGATAAATCACTATACGGAGGCGACTTAAGAGTTTTAATCGGCGATGAAATAGGAAACGATAATTTAAGAAGTGCGGGGATTCTATTTTCACCTTATTCAACCAGAAACAAGCAGGGGTTTGTGGCGGTACTGGGCCCGGCAAGAATGAGGTACTCAAATGTGGTCCCGGCAGTAAGATATACAAAAAGGTTATTAGAAGAACTTGGTGATTCCTGGTAAAAAATTCTTCAAAGCAATAGTAATAAATATGCACGATAATGACGATCAAAAAGTTAATAGCGGTTCGGACAGCGCGAATGGCGCAAATAATGCGGGGGGTACCCAAGATTTGGATAATAGACTTAAAGATCTGGAGCAAAAGTTGAGCGAAATGGAAAATAACTGGAAAAGGGCATTGGCCGACTACAAAAATCTGGAAAAAAGAATTGTCGAAGAAAGAATGGAATTCATCGGCTACTCAAACTCCTTATTGATTTCTAAATTACTCAGTGTGCTGGACAATCTGGAAAATCTGGAGAAGCATAATGGGGATATGGGTTTGAAACTGACCCTAAAAGAGTTGAGGCAAATCTTGTCCGAAGAGGGATTAACCGAAATTGATACCGCGGGGAAATATTTTGATTCAAACGTTATGGAAGCAATAGAAACAGTAGATGGGGAAGACGGAAAAGTAGCGGAGATGGTTTTAAAAGGGTATATGCTAAAAAACAAATTATTAAGGCCTGCTAAAGTAAAAGTAGGCCTAAAAAAGAAGGAGGAAAATTAATATATGAGTAAGATTATATGAGCGTGCTCGCTTTGCTGCGCTTCCTCATGTAATTTTATCCATAAATGAATATTTATGTCTAAAATTATTGGAATTGATTTAGGAACAACTAACAGCTGCATGGCCGTTATGGAAAGCGGACAGCCGAAAGTTATTACAAACCTTGAAGGAGGCAATACAACGCCTTCGGTAGTTGCCCCAACCTCAAATTTAGTGGGAGTCCCTGCTAAAAGACAGCAGGTTGTAAACCCTAAAAACACCGTATTCAGCGTTAAAAGGCTGATGGGAATGAGATTTTTCGACCCCGAAGTACAGAATCTGAAAAAGGAATATCCGTACACCATTGTTGAAGGAAAAAACGGAATGGCGTGCGTGGAAATTGAAGGCAAAGTATATACGCCGCAGGAAATATCGGCAAAAATACTGGCGAAATTAAAATCAGACGCCGAAAGATTTTTGGGGCAAACCGTAACAGAAGCAGTTATAACTGTTCCGGCATACTTTAATGATGCACAAAGATCCGCAACTAAAGAAGCGGGCCAGATTGCTGGACTTGATGTTAAAAGAATTATTAACGAACCTACGGCGGCATCGCTTGCCTACGGATTGGATAAAAAACACAACAGCCACAAAATTGCCGTGTACGATTTGGGCGGCGGAACTTTTGACGTGTCCATTCTCGAAATCGGAGAAGGGGTTTTTGAAGTAAAATCCACCAACGGGGATACTCATTTGGGCGGCGACGATTTCGACTCCAGAGTGATTAAATGGCTTATAGAAGAATTTAAAAAAGAAACAGGTGTGGACTTAACTGGCGACAGGCAGGCAATGCAGCGATTAAAAGATGCCGGAGAAAAAGCAAAAATAGAACTTTCCAGCGCAATGGAAACAGAAATAAGCGTTCCTTTCATAACGGCCGATGCCACCGGGCCGAAACATCTAAATATAAAACTAACCAGATCAAAATTAGAACAGCTCGTTGACGATTTGATTCATAGAACTATTGAACCGATGGAAAAAGCTTTAAAAGACGCCGGTGTTTCCAAATCCGACATTGCAGAAGTTGTAATGGTAGGAGGAATGACCAGAATGCCGAAAGTAAATCAGACGGTCAAAGATTTCTTCGGCAAAGAACCTCACAAGGGAGTAAATCCGGATGAAGTAGTTGCGGTCGGCGCCGCAATTCAGGGAGGCGTTCTTGGCGGGGACGTTAAAGACGTTCTGCTTTTGGACGTTACACCTTTAACTTTGGGAATAGAAACTTTGGGAGGAGTAAGCACTCCGTTAATTAAAAGAAATACCACAATACCTACTTCAGCGTCACAGGTGTTTAGCACCGCCGCAGACAACCAGACCAGTGTTGAAATAAATGTACTTCAGGGAGAACGCGAATTTTCGGCGGACAATAAATCGCTGGGCAGATTTATATTGGATGGAATACCGCCCGCCCCCAGAGGAATGCCCCAGGTTGAAGTTTCATTTGACATAGACGCCAACGGAATTTTAAATGTTACAGCAAAAGACAAAGCTTCCAACAAAATCCAGAAAATAACTATTCAAGGCGGAACGGGCCTGGCAAAAGAAGAAATAGAAAAAATGGTCAGGGAAGCCGAATCCCACGCTGAAGAAGATAAAAGGAAAAAAGAAGAAGTTGAGGTGAGAAATTCAGCCGACAATATGTGCTACACGGCAGAAAAAGCCCTGCGCGACACCGGCGACAAAGTTCCAGGAGATATAAAAACCGAAGTGGAGGCAAAAGTAAAAGCAATCAGAGATGTGCTGCAGACCGCTTCAGTAAGCGAGCTTAAAGACAAGACACAGGAGCTTTCATTGGCAATGCAGAAGATAGGGCAAAACATGTATGGACAAGGCGGACCGGGTGCAGGAGGGCCAACCGATGGAAGCGGAAATTCAGGCGGAGGAAGCGGAGGAGGAAGTGGTGGAGGAACGGGATCACAAGGTAACGGAGGCGGAGACAGCGGAGATAAAGATCAAAACGGAAGCGGGCCGGTTGAAGGGGAGATTGTTAATTAATATTTAAAGGCTATTGTAAGGATTCTTTATCTTCCCTTATTTTAAGCAATGCTAAAATCGTATCTTTTACTTTGGTATTAGCTGCCGTTAAACTGTCACTATTTTGTGTAGCTTTAGCTTCACTTTGTTTTGCTAATGCTCTTTCAAGATGAGCGCTTGCCATTCTTTCGGCAGCAGAAACTGTGTCAACATTAATTCTTCCATCTAAATAACCGTTTACCCTTTCAATTCTTGCCTTCATACCCGTAAGTTCTGCATCCATCACAGCTAATATTTTTGTTGCCGATTTACCCGGGGGGACTTCTAAAGTTACTGCTCTCACATTGCTTAAGGCTGCCGCAGTAGTTTTCAAGTAGGCAATATCGCCACCTAAAACAACTGCCACAGCTTGTAATAACCTTTCTTGGTCCAAATCTTCCTCGCCTATATCTGCAACCTCCATCGCACCTTCTAACAAATCTTCTCCATCTACAGAGGTTTTCTCTTCTTTAATCGATGTGCCGTCAGCCATAAAAGCTCCTTTCAAAAAATTTAATGCTCTGCTTTTCTAAACCTATGATATACTAAAAATACAAAATTTCTACTGCCCTTATTTCCGTACTGTTTGAACTTCAACCAAGGGCGGTAAAAAGAAATAACTGCCATGGATATACAAATACTTTTAGTTTTTATACTGGCTCTGCTTACACTCAGTTTAATGGCTGTGGGTTTTTATGTTATCACGGTATTAAGAGAGTTCAGAGAAACGCTAAAGAAATCAAATAATATTTTGGATAATGTTCAGGAAGTTACCGAGTCCGTAACCAGTCCTGTTACAACTATAATGGGGCTTGTAAGTGGCTTGACCCAGGGAATTAAAGCTGTCAAATCCATAACCACTTTAAGAGACAGCGATGAGGAAAAGGAGGATATGAAAAATGTGCAAAAAAGAAAGTAGTTCATTTTTAACAGGAGCGCTTATAGGCGCCGCAATGGGAGCAGTTGCAGGCTTATTGTTTGCGCCTAAACCCGGAAAAGAAACCAGAAAAGACCTTAAAGAAAAAGGACAAAAATACTGGGAAACGGGAAAATTAAATTACGACCGCGCATACAATATAGCCCAGGAAACCGTAGATGAAATAAAAGAACAGGCCGGGCCCGTTTTAGAAGAAATTCAATCGCAGGTACATGAAAAGGTACTGCCTTTGATGCAAAAAGCCAAAGACGCCAGCGATCCGCTAAAAGAAGAAATCAGGGAAAAAATTGGGCGGTTGGTGGACGACGTTGAAAACAAAATAGAAGAAGAGAAAAAAAACAAAAAAAGAATGTTCGGCGGCCTTAAATAAAACCAGTCACCTACCCGTTTCGGAGTACTTCAACTTTTAAAACCATGATATTATTTACGCATGAATAACATAATTCCGCCTACAAATCCTACGACAGACGATCAAAATCCGCAGCAGCCGCCTCAGGACCAAGGACAGGGTCAGGTTCCCGGATATCAACCTTCCTTAATTCCCGGAGGAGAAAAAGGTCTGCCGTTATACGAACCTTCCACAAACGACGCGGAAATCCAGGCTACACCGGAAATACTAAGCAGCCCTGAGGCTCAAAAACCGCAGCCTGCAAGCCCTCCTGCACAAAAATCTCAGGATACCGGACAGCAGCCCGCACAACCCGCAGACAAAGCACTACCCAAAAATGTTGTGGATAAAACAACCAGCAAGGAAAAACTTCATAAAGTGGGACCTCAGGCCGACACCATAACCACGCTGGCTGACAAAGAAGAAGAAGAATTTATTGAACAAGTTGAAGAGCACCATAAGCATTAACTTAAACAAAACTTATGAATTTAACGGAAACTTTATACGCAGTACTAATTGTTACCCTACTGTTTTTGATAGGTATAACACTATTTGTGGGCATTGTACTTTGGCTTCTTTCCAAAAAAAGACAGAAAGTGGAAGAACTTACCGAATATGATCTTACTTTTTTGCAGATAAAACTTCCGCAGCAGAACGAAACCGAAATACAGGCGGCCGAACAAATGTTTTCTAACCTTACCGGCTTGAGAAAATCGGGATTCTCGGCGATACTCTCCGGGCAATACAGAATATCATTTGAAATTGTTTCCAAAAACACAGGCATTGCATTTTACGTTGTTGTTCCGGATGAATTGGCGGGTTTTGTAGAAAAGCAAATAAACGGCGCTTACCCCGACGCGGAAATCGACATAGTAGATCCCAACGAAGTTTGGGACAGGGGAGAGGTAACAGCTCTCGCGGAGCTGAATCTGGCCGGCGCGCCATACTACCCTCTTAAAACATATGAGGATTTAAAAACGGACACCATGAGTTTAATAACCTCCGCTCTCAGTAAATTAAAAGAAGACGAAGTTATAGCCGTGCAATATATAATAAGCCCCGCCGGAGAAGGGTGGAGAAAATCCGGGCAGAAATTTGCCTCGGACATTAAATACAAAAGTGAAAACCAGGAAAAGAAATACAGAGTAGATACTTCTTTGACTGAAGGAGTGGAAAAGAAAATATCCAAACCGGGGTTTGATTCAAAAATAAGAATTGTTTCAATTGCAAAAGATAAAATATCGGCAGAGACTCATTTGAGAAATATAGCAACCTCATTTGAACAATTCACAGACGTTAAATACAACAAATTTGTAAGAAGGGATAGCACTTCCAAAAAACTTGTCGACGATTTTATCTTTAGACGACTTCATACCAGAGAATTATTTATACCGGTATTTGAAATCTCATTATTCAGAAACTGCTCGGTGCTTAACACTGCAGAAATGGCTACCGTTTTTCACTTCCCCAACAAAAACGTGCAGACTCCCAATATTGTGTGGCGGGGAGCGCTTAAGTCCTCAGCTCCCACCAACCTGCCGACCGAGGGAGCGCTGTATCTTGGAATCAATGTGTTCAGGGGAGTAAGTACTAAAGTTCATATGCTGGACAAAGACCGTTCCAGACACTTTTACATAATCGGACAGACCGGCACAGGAAAATCCGAATTTATGAAAACTCTGGCTGTGCAGGATATTCAAAACGGTGAAGGTCTGGCTTTTATAGACCCTCACGGCAGTGCGATAGACGATCTTTTGGAAAAAATCCCGCCGGAAAGAGCGGACGACGTAATAGTTTTCGACGCTTCGGACAACCAGCTGCCCATAGGTTTAAACATGCTTGAAGCAGAATCCGAAGAAGACAAGCACCTTATAATAAACTCCTTCATCGCTCTTTTATACAAACTATATGACCCGAACAGACAAGGTATTATGGGGCCGCAGCTTGAGAGGTCAATAAGAAACGTAATGTTAACCGCGATGGCAGACCCCGGGAGCACTATGGTGGATGTTTTAAGGCTGCTGATCGATGCAAAATATTCTCAACAATTTCTGTCCAAGCTTACAGATCCACTGGTTAGAAGGTTCTGGACCGATGAAATTGCCAAGACAAGCGACTACCACAAATCGGAAAAAATGGGCTACTTTGTTTCTAAATTTGACAGATTTTTAACTGACATAACAATGAGGCATATTCTGGGACAGGAGAGATGCGCCATAAATTTCAACAAAATTATGGCCGAAAAGAAAATACTTTTGGTCAATCTGGCAAAAGGAAAAATAGGCGAGGAAAATTCAAACTTTTTGGGTCTTCTTTTAGTGCCACGCATACTTTCCGCCGCATTTAAAAGGGCTACTCTGCTGGGGAAAGTGGATTTTCCGAACTTCTTTTTATACATGGATGAGTTCCAAAACTTTGCCACTCCCGACATCGCCACTATTCTTTCCGAAGCTAGGAAATATAAACTGAATCTGGTTGTGGCGCACCAATTTATTGCCCAGCTGACCGAAGATATTAAGGATGCCGTATTCGGAAATGTAGGAACCATGGCGGCATTCAGAGTGGGTCCGGATGACGCCGAATATCTGGAGAGCCAATTCCAGCCTACTTTCAAAAAAGAAGATTTAATGAATAACCCCATAGGTCAGTGCTACCTAAAGCTTTTGGTAGACGGATTTCCCACGGTGCCGTTTTCTATGAAAGTAGACTGGGATATGATATTGTCGACTAAGAAAAATTCTGAACTGGCGCACCAAATATTGGAAGCATCCAGAAACAAATACGGAACGCCGGTGGCAGAAGTAGAAGAGTATGTTAATTTAAGGGCAGGATTCAACGAACCGCCCGCTCCGCCTTCTGCCGAAGGCAGACCGAGAATACCTTTTTAAAGGATTAAACTAAAATGGCAAGAAGAACAAGAACTGTAGACGCAACAGCAGAAGAATTACACGAAGCGCACGAAAGAGCAGAGGCTGCCGGTAGAGAAAAAAAGCGCGATGAAATTGCCAAAGAATTCAGCTTGGAAGCAGTTGAACTTGATGACATAAAGGCACGGCTGAACAAAATACTTGAAGAAGTTGCCGGCAACCCCAAAAAGTTCGCAAATGTAACGGACGCCGAAGGAATACCCCGAAGACAGGAGCAGCAGCGGCTTGTAAAAAAATTGGGTGAAGCTCTTATAGAACATTTTGAGGGATTTAATCCGACTAATAACGATGAGGATACCGCGGCCTACTTGAGCTTGTTGTATGTAGATGCTTCCCAATATGCAGGCGCTGAAGAAGTAGAAATGGCCAGAGACAGAAGGCGTGAAGAACAGGCAGAAGCTTTAGATGTCTTCAGAAGAAAAATGCACGAAACAGTAGGGGATCTTGTATGGCTAGCTCAACAAGACACACCGCAGGCCGGAGTATTGATAATAGGCATTATGGAAAGCGCATTATCTCAGGGTGAAGATATAAGCAACTTTAAAAAACAATTTGAGGAAGATTTCGGATACATAGAAGACGACCAAAAAGCAGCCCTTTATGAGGCACTTGAAGAACAAGGCAGACTCGGCCCAATACCGTTCAGAGACTTTGTCAAAAATAACTTCGGAGAAACCCCGGATGACCCTGAAAGATTAAATATCAGCACTACTGTTAGGAATATTGAAACAGATATAAAAGAAGCTCACAGAGAATTCATTGAGGCAGTTATGGACGCGCTCCCCCCACCCAAACTTGGAGAGGAGAGGTGGAATGTAAAACCTGATGTAGCGGAAGTTCCCGATATAAGCACTACAAAAGGATTTAGGGACGCCCAAAAGTGGGGCGAAGACTGGGAAAAAAACGGAGGTCCGCCTGCGGAAATACCCATAATAGAACAAGTTGTAACCAAAAAAGGTAGATGGATTTTTAAACACGATGTTTTTCATCATGATGAACATTACGCAAAAATGAAAAAAGAAAAAAGGCTATGTGTGGAGACGAAGAGAAGACGGCATGCTGGAACAGGTAGAAATCGAATATGCCAGCATAGTAACAACAAGAAAAATGCCTGCCAGTTTTCTAACCGGAGGCCCGCAGTTGGGTAAAGTTATGGAAAGAAGAGATGACATGGTGAGTGTAAATGTGCAGGAATATAGAGCAACCGATATTGTAACAGCTGTGGATTTGGTGAGAAGGTTTCAAATACCTCCAGCAAAAGAAATGGGAAATGGATTCGTAGGAATTCCCAGAACTGTGAGAACCCCCGAAGGTAAGTGGGTAGAAACCTGGGATGTGGTAGCAGACACGTTCAGAATACAAGCTTTGGCAATGTTCCAAAAATCGCAGAGAAACTTTGAAGCGCACGGATTTGACTACGAAAGCGAAAAAAAGAAAAAAGAAATGGCGGACAAACAGCAATACAGATGGAATAACGAAACAGCCCCCAGAGAAACCAGCGCCACCGAATATGAGGTCGCCAGAATTTATGTGAACAAGGAAATGGAAAGGGCGGCGAGGGAAGCACTAGCAGACCCTGAACTGGCTCATTTGGCACCTTTGATAAGACAAGCCCAGGAAGGATTAAACTTGCTTTACAGAAACATGGAGGATTACGGAAGGGTAAGAGTGTACGAAAGGATAGCGCGGGAACGGGCTGAAGCCAGACTTAGAAGTGAGGGGCTAAATAGAGGAAGCGCCGAATGGGCCGCCAGATGGGAAAGCGCCTTGGCGGAAGAATTCCTGCTGGTTTTTGAATATTATACAAGACAGGCGGTAGAACTGAAAAAACTGGCAGAAGAAACTATGGATGAAAGACATATTTACGAGCAGGCAACAACGGAACAGCGCGCAGAAATGAAAAAAGCCCTTTTGGAAAAATACGCCAACCTGGATGTGGAAACTCAAACAAAAGTACTTATAGAAACGGCAGCCGAATCAGACGAAGCCCGAAAAGCTTTGGGTATATTATCAACTAACGAGGCCGTTATCGCCGACGAGATTAGGGCAAAAATGGGCTTGGCCAGAAGACCGACGGAATCTCCGGCTGAGGCAACCAGAAAACTTGCAAATACCAGAGACACTTTCTTGGATACCTCTACTGATGCCAACGAGAATTTAGTTTCCGTGAGTGAACAATACAGGAACGCCATAGCCGGATTAATTCAAACTGAGCTGGAATTAATGCGGATGCAGGGTGCAAATCCCCGGGATATAGCCGACAGGCGGGCACAGCTTTTGCTGGAATATAATAATTTAGGTGCCGCTTTCACCAACCGCTTGCAAAATAACATATACGCCTGGCAGGAAAGACTCTTAAGACAAAGACCCGAAGACTTCAGAAATAATGACATTCTTATAGAGCAGGAATTAATTTTAGCAAGGCTGAATTTACGAGGAAGGGTAACAGGAGGGCAAAGGAACCAATTACGATCAAACCAGGACAGGCAGAATATTGATATAGTAGTGGCCAATTTAACCGACGGCACCGAAACTATAAGGGAATTAATACAATTTGGAAGTAATGTCGCCGACGATCTGGAACTCGCCCAGGAAATAAGGGCTTTCAACGACAGATACGCGACGCTTACTTAAAAAAACAAGTTTCAGCTTTAGAAAACAATCTAGTATAATCTAAATAATGTTGGGTATTCCTGCCAAACCAGTTCCAAATAAATTTCTTACTATAGACATGGATTCAGCGTCTATTAAATGTCTGGCTTTTTTTACTCCCGAAAACGAATCCACCGAATTTACCAGCATCGCGCCGGACACAAAAGCAAAAATAGTGGGGGTCGCCAAACATTATTTGGAACCAGGAGTTATAAGAGGCGGCGTAATAATAGATATTGATCTGGTGGAAAAATCTCTTAGAGAATGCATTGACGAATGCACAATGAGCCAGGAAGAATCAATAAAAGATGTGATCTTCGGAGTCAGCGGTAATTTATCATTAAATACTATAACAACGGCAAAAATCACCAGACCTCCTCATTCACCCATAACCGAAAACGAAATGAATTCCCTTTATTCAAAAATAACCCGGTCCGCTTTTACTGAGATAGGAAACGAAGTACTAAGAATGACCGGTGACAGCGACATTGATATGGAAATAATAACGTCCGAAACCGTGTATTCGAAACTGGATAACAAATATGTGGAAAATCCCTTAAATCAAACCGGCAATGTATTAGAAGTTGCCTATTACACGGCGTTTACTCATTCATATCACGTTCAGGCTCTGCAAAAGCTCGCAAAAAAACTCGGCTTAAAAATCTCCGCAGTTGGGTCGGAAATGCATACACTTGTAAACTATTTAAAAATGGGAAAACTTCCTCATATTGATTGTGTGATCATAAACATAGACAATGATTTCACAGATGTGGGAATTGTTTTCGGCGGGGGAATAGTTTCTACAAAAGCCCTCGACTTTGGAGCCGTAGATTTTGTAAATGAAATCAGCCAGAAAACAGGCCTGAGTTTTATAGAGGCAGAAAAGTTTAAAAGAACTTACTCATACGGAAAGCTGTCCAGAACAGAAGCCGATGTTGTTAAATCCTGCATTACGGAAGTAATAGATACTTGGCTGGAAGGTTTGAAAGTAGTGTTTGAGGAATTTACAGGAGTAAAAACTTATCCCTCAAAAGTTTATTTGGTAGGAGACGCGGCGGAGCTTCCCGATATTCAGGAGACTCTGGACAAAGAACCCTGGACTAAATCGATCGCGTTTAAAGCTCCTCCCACTTATACAAAATTAACTTTGCGCGACTTGCAGGGAGTAACCGACTCAACAGGAACACTCGGATCTCTGGAATATGTGATGAATGCCTCTTTGTCAAAAATTTATATGGAAATGCACGGAATCGAATGACAAAAATAGAACTGGACCTAAGCGACAATGTAATATCAACTATTAAAAAGGTAAAGGAAACAGTTGATGCAGATATTGAGGTTTTAATTCCCGAAGGGTCGGTGATTCTGGAAAATTCCATAAATATAAAACTATTAAACAAGCAGGCGGAAAAGTACGGCAAAAACCTTCGGATAGTAACTTTCGACGAAGCAGGGCAAAATCTTTTATCAATGCTGAATGATGAGGTGGGAAGGGATCGTTATTCCGAAGTAGCACCGGAAGAGCGGGAATTAATGCATGAAAGAAAAATGGCCCCAAAAAGAAAACTTCCCAAGCCTGACTTGGATTTTATAGGCGGGGTAAATCTTCCGAGAATCTCCGTTCCGCGGATTAATTTCGGCATGGGTGGTCTAGGAAAATCAAAAACCGCAGTCGGCGGAGGAATATTATTAATAGCTACCGTTCTTTTCGTGCTGTTCAACTTTTCCAGATCAGTAAAAGCGGATGTAAATATAATAGTTCACTCGCAGCCTCTGGCAAGAAGCATCCAAATCCGCGTGGATAAAAACGGCTTAACAAAAGCTCCCGAAAAAACTTTGAGGGGATTGGCGGTAATCGCAACAGAAAACGGAACTTTAACCACACCTACAACAGGAGAAAAACTGGAAGGAAAACGGGCTAAGGGTAAGGCTAAAATTTATAATTTTACCGACGCAGAAATAGAATTAAATAAAGGTGACATCTTAATCGCAAAAATAGACGGCAAAGATTACAATTACTCTTTGGATGATGATGTAACAGTGGCAGCCGGAACACCGGGAACAAATGCAGAAGGAGAACCGATAATTAACTCTTCAGAGGCAGAAGTAAACATTGTAGCGGCCGACATAGGAACCATATATAACATAGAATCCGGATCCGATCTTGAAGTAAAAGGATATAAAAGATTACAAGTTACGGCTAAAACCTCAACGAATATAACCGGAGGCGAAAGTAAAATAATTAAAACAGTTACACAGGCCGATCGCGATAAGCTTTCAAAAGAATTAACAAAAACCGTAACCGAAGCCGCCCAAAAAGCACTGGAAGGTAAATCCACCAATTCTGTAAAAGTCATTCAGGGAACTGCTTCGGCCGGTGAAACACAGGAAGTATTCAACCACAACCTAAACGACGAAGCGGACACTCTGGAATTAATGACAACAGTTACAATGAACGCGCTGGCTTACAATACAGTTGACTTGGACAAGCTTGTAGAAGATTTGCTCAAAGATTTTGTGCCCGAAAACTTTGTACTTTCATCAAAAGAAAAAGAAGTAAACACGGAGGTGCTGGGCAACTCGGAAACAACCGTTTTAAACTCCGATCAAGCCGACCTGCAGGTAACAATCAAAACTTTTGTGGTTCCGGACATATCGGAAGACGATATTAAAGAAATGTTAAAAGGCAAGGATTCAAAGGAAGCCGAAGAAATACTGGGGGGAGTGAAAAATATCAGGACTTACTCGCTTAACTTAAATACGCCGCTGCCTATATTTAGATCAATACCTACAAATACAGATAATATAAATGTGGTTATTGAAAGAGAGTAAATAAAATTTTTACCCGAAATATGAATGAACAACAAGAAATAATTTTAGGAGTGGACTACGGAGAAAAAACCATTGGTCTGGCCTTAGGAAGAAACGGACTTGCTTCTCCTTTAAAAATCATACAGGACGGGCGCGATCTTACCGCAGTCAACGAAATATATAAAACCGCGTTAATCAATAAATGTAGCAAAATTATTGTAGGCCTCCCGTTAAGTTCATCGGGCAAAGAAACTTCTCTGTCCAGAAAAGTGCGGCACTTTGTAAAATTGATGAAAGTGTATATAAAAACACCGATATTTTTTGAGGATGAGTTCAACACCAGCAAAGAAGCTTTAAAAGAAGCCGCAGCTATAGACCTGTCCAGAAATAAAAGAAAGATGATAGACCATTATTCGGCGGCGCTGATTTTAAAAAATTATTTTAATGGTAAAAACGATATTAATCCTGTCTGAGACTTTCCTTTTCTTTCTTCTCCTCCTGACCTCCTTTACCCTTATGCACAACCACCATCTTCACCTCTTTGGATTCGCACAGCATACACTCAAAGTTTTCTCCCGGCATTAAACATGCCGGACACATATATATACCGTCTTTATATATCAAGTCATCCTGCCTGCAGTGATTGCAGAGAAAAACCACATCTTCCTGGGATATCTCCCCGTCATTCGGGCAAATGAATTTTACATTTTCAGTGTAGGAAGTATGCGTGTCCTGCATGTCAAAAGTATAATAACATAAGCTTTGACTGAAATCTAACCCTCTGATAATCTTTAAACATGGTTATTCTGGAATCTATTATTATTCTGTATTTCTTATTCGGTTTCTTCTACGCTTTATATATACTCCTTTTTGCGGGGGACGCGTGGTACTGGTTTCCGATAAACATGCTAGGGGGTCCGGTAGTGGTTATTATGATTGTGCTAAAAACGCTCAGAGGCAAAAAAATACCTCTTTTAAAATGATTTAAACTAAAATATGTACAAAAATCTTTTTTTAAACAAACAGGCGGCATTCTTTGATTTGGACGGAACAATAGTAGACACTGTCCCTTTGTGGAAGGTGTCAGTGGAAAGAGTATTGAAAAACTTTTTGAATTTTGAAGAAACTTTTAATCTAATGCACGGAGCGTCTATTTATACAAACATGGGTTATCTCATTAAGGAACACAACCTTGAAACAAAGCAGTCCGTAAACGAACTCGCGGACCTTGTAATTAACGAGTTTATAAACATTTTGCAGGAATCTGACCTGGAGCCGCGGGACGGATTTTGGGATTTCACATACGAGCTGAAAAAACAAAAAAACCTAAAACTGGCGCTAACTACAAACACCAAAAAGAGTGTGGCGCAGGCAGTACTTGACAAGCTGGGAATCTCCGAAACCTTTGATCTCTATGTTTTCGGTGACGAAGTATCAAAAGAAAAACCGGACCCGGAAATATATTTAAAAACGTCAAAAACGCTAAACGTGTCACCCCGCCAATGCATAGTTTTTGAAGATTCGATAATAGGATGCAAGGCAGCTCTTAACGCCGGCATGGATGTAGCCGTTATCTGGGATGGAACTGAAGAAAAACATGAATATCCCGACGATGATAAACTTATAGAATTCTATCCGAATTTTTCCGTATTTGTGGGGAATCTGGATATGGATTTCAAAGAGTTTTTCAATAAATCCGTAGAAAGATTTAAAAACTCACCCGAATATCAGGCGGGAACATCAACAGGTACTTCAGCTTCAACAAAATGAAAGGTAATTTCGTGTAATTTAAAATAAGAAGGAGCGTTTTTTGCCCAATTAACCATTTCCCAAAGCTTTTCTTTTTCACCTACAACATGAAGTTCTAAATACAGTTCTGTATGATTTACAAAAGAAGCTGTCTCCAAACCCAACGATTTTAACTTATTCGTTATGGAAATGTTATATAAAAATTTTCGCAGCAAATCTTCAAAAGGAAATCTTTTTTTGAATATCATGTTTAATTGTAGTTTTTTTTGTTTTTCCATATATGTTCTCCAAAAGACCCTAAATATTATCAAGTATATTATTTTTTGTCAAGTAGTAATTTTGGGAGATAAATTTTAATTCAAGATGTGTAAACAAGTGGGAGATGAGATGAGGAGTCTCCCGCTTGTTTTTTGGCTGCCGGCTACCGGATAAAGTAGCCAAAGGCCACTGCGGCCGCCAGAACCGCCAGCTCCACTATCACCTCTACAGTCACTAGAGCTTCTGGGAAAGGTGGCCTAGGGCTTTTCTGCAGCCACGATAATAAAGTGAACACCTTGTTTTCACCTCCTCTCTTTTTCAAGTTAATTCATTAATAACATCTCTTAGATAAACAAACAACAGACCCTATAGTAATTTATACGCGTAGTAAAACGACACATTATACTGTCAACACACCAAAATGTTTATACAATTTATATTGCTTAAATAATGTGGATAACTCCTGTAGAGTGTGGTTGATTAGCTTTAAGTTAAATTGCCCCACAAATTATATGTCTGTTCAAGAAGGAAAAACCGAAATGGATATAAAAGATTTATGGAAACGCGTACTTGCGGAACTGCAGATAACAATAAATCCCAGCAGCTATAATATGTTTTTCGGAAGCACTTACCCTGAAAAAATAGAAAACAATGAAATAACACTTATCTGCTTAAACGGCTTCGTAAAGGAGAATATAGAAAAAAAATTCTTCTCCCTAGTTCAGGAAAGCGTTAACAGAATAGGCAAGGGCAGCTTTAAAATTTCTTTCATAATAAAAGACAGAACAAAAGAACAGATGGAACCCGCCAAAGTAGGCCCGCTGTTTGAAAATATATCTTCTCAACAGACAAAAAAATCCGCAGCTTCAGCAGTTTCTAAGGAATCCTACACTAAATCAAACCTAACTCCCAAATTTACTTTTGAAACCTACATTATGGGAAAAAACAACCAGCTGGCATTCGCCATTGCTTCTGCTGTAGCCCAAGATCCGGGAAAAGTGTACAACCCCTTCTTTTTATACGCAGGAGTGGGCTTGGGAAAAACTCATCTGTTACATGCAATCGGCAATAAAATTCTGGATGAAAAACCTAACTTAAAAGTTATCTACACCACAGGAGAGTCTTTTACCAACGAACTAATAGAGTCCATCAAAAGCGGAAGGGGAGGAGGAAAATACACTTCCTACGATTTCAGGGACAAGTTCAGAAAAGCGGACGTTCTGCTGATAGATGATATCCAGTTTATTGCCGGTAAGGAAACCACTCAGGAAGAGTTTTTCCATACATTCAACGCCTTATACATGAATCAAAAGCAGATTATTTTAACTTCCGACAGACCTCCTAAAGATTTCAAGAATATAGAAGAAAGAATAACTTCAAGGTTCGAAAGCGGGATAATTGCGGATATTCAGACTCCGGACGAAGAGATGAGATCGGCGATATTAAGAAAGAAAAGGGACGATAACAGGGATAATGTCTCCAATGACGTTCTGGATTTTATTGCGGAAAAAATAGACACTAACGTAAGGGAGCTAGAAGGAGCGTACCTGCAGGTTTTAACTTACGTAAAAGCATTCGGAGGAGAAGTTTCGGTGGAAACCGCCGCCAAAGCTCTGGGACAAAAAATCAGGTCCGAAACCAACAAAACAATAAATCTTAATCAAATATTAAAAACCGTCTGCAATTATTATTCGGTAAAAACCTCGGATATAAAGGGTCCGAGAAGAAATAAAGAACTTGTAATACCCCGGCATATAACCATGTACTTAATACAGGAGCTGACCAAAACACCTCTGGTTTCTATAGGAGAATTTTTGGGAGGGAGAGATCATACTACCATTATGCACGGAGTAGAAAAAGTAGAAAAAGGCATTTTAAATCAGGAAAAAACAAGAGAGGATGTTATCAACATCAGAAAAGAGCTTTCGGCTTGAATCTAATAAAAGATGTGGATAAACGGCAGAGGTTATACACAGGATATCCACATAAAAATTTATTGTTTCAACAAAATATAACCCGAAGCACACTGCGTGGTATAAGCAAAAAACACCTTCCGGCGCCAATACTCTTGTCAACAAAGCCAAAAAACAGAAATGCACAACTGCCTCGCCGTTTTTACAAAAGCACCGTTGCATTTAAAACGTTTTACACAAATCAACACCCTCTACTATTACTACTACTGTTTTTATATATCTATATCTAATGAATTTAAGGTGGACAAAGATATGTGGAAACAACATAAAGTATAATTACATTTATAAGATATGTTTTTTATATATTCTCTGTTGGCAAAATTAATTCGGGCGTTTGTATTGCTTTTAAATAGAGGTTCCGGTTTCTCCCTGCCGGGATATGTATTATTAAAATTAAATCCCTCTATTTTGTCTTCATCACGTATCAAGTTTAAAAAAGGGCTGATACTTATTTCCGGTACCAACGGTAAAACTACCACCGCAAAATTAATTACCCATGTGCTAAATTCAAACGGCCTGAAAGTAATTCACAACGACACCGGATCTAATTTGTTAAGAGGAATTGTGTCCGCAGTATTTATGAATACAAGTTTGTTAGGGGGATTTGATGCCGACGTAGGGGTTTTTGAAGTAGACGAGTTTGCATTGCCTGCTTTATTAAATTATTTCAAGCCCTCTGTTTTGGTTCTTCTCAATTTGTCCAGAGACCAGCTGGACAGGTACGGCGAAGTGGATATTATCTTTGACAGATGGAGAGAGGCTGTTTCAAAACTTTCTTCGTCCTCATACATTGTTGCGGATTCCGAACAGGAAGAATTTAAAGAACTTCATCCGGTGTTTCCGGGAATTCTGAAAACTTTCGGATCCGATTCAAGCCTGCTTCATCATACAAAACTGCACGGAAAATTTAACGCCAAAAATGTGAACGCCGCGTATATGGCTTGCTCCCGGCTGGGTTTTGAAAAAGAAAACATAACCGAAAAACTAGGCACTTTTAAAGCGGCCTACGGCAGGGGCGAATCTTTTGTTTACGGAGATAAAAACTTTACAATTCTACTTGCTAAAAATCCCGCGAGTTTTAACAATAACCTTGACCTTGTTAATTCCGGAAAATTTCCGGCGGATACGCTGTTTTTCATTTTAAATGACAACCTTCCCGACGGAAGAGATGTATCTTGGATTTATGATATACACCCCGATAAACTCTTCGAAGCTTGTAAAAATAAAAATATATTTGTTGGGGGTACCAGGTTTTTGGATATGGCTGTGAGGTTGAAATACGCCGGAGTTTTGTATCCTGATGAGGACAAAGAAAAAAATTCAGATAACTTGAATAATGATCTCGGCGTACTGATAAAAAAAATAACAGGCAGTGAAAAAATTATGGATGTTTTGATACTTCCAAACTATTCATCTATGCTGGAAATAAGAAAACTTTTATTGGGGAGAAAAATTTTATGAGTTCTGACGTATGAAATTAAAAATAGGGTTCTTTTATTCAAATCTTCTGAATTTATACGGGGATACGGGAAATGTTGAAATTTTACGCTTCAGAGCGGAAAAACGCGGTATAGATGCAGAAGTAATAGAAGTAAATGCGGACACTAAACTCACCTCAGATTTAATGTCAGAGTTGAATATTATAGTAATGGGAGGCGGCCCCGACAGCGGTCAGAAGCAAATGTACGAAGACCTGCTTCACAACAAAGGAAGTTATTTAAAGGAGTACATCGAGTCCGGCGGTGCGGGAATATACATATGCGGGTCGTATCAGCTTTTGGGTCATTATTATAAATCCGCCGACGGAAAAATGCTCGACGGTTTAGGAGTATTTGATTTGTATACGAGGAGTTTCGGAGTTAAAAGGCCCCGCTGCATAGGAAACATGATGTGCGAGCTAAATCCCGATATTCTGAATGATCCCGTTTTTAGATCAATCTCTTCAAACACCGATTCTCCGAATTCAGGTTATCCGGTTTTTAACTTTATGAGTTTGGTGGGATTTGAAAACCACTCCGGTCGGACTTATTTGGGAGCACAGACCAAGCCGTTCGCAAAGGTAATAAAAGGTCATGGCAACAACTCCGAAGACGGAACCGAAGGGGTCCACTATAAAAACAGCATCGGAACTTATATGCATGGGCCGATATTTTCAAGAAACCCTCATTTGGCGGATTATTTAATAGGCAAAGCACTAAAACTTGACAGTTTAGACCGCCTGGACGATTCGCTGGTTTACAGGGCGCATTCATTTTCAGAAACTTTGCCCCAGTAAAAAAGAAAGGCATTTTTTAAATTAGCGTAGCGAACGAAATGCAGATGACAGAAAAACTTCACAGAAAACTTTTTTTTATAATTATTTTTTTAATTCCGCTTAATCTGGGAAAACATTTCATTTTCAGATTCTCATATGTTAACGGTCTGCTTTCGGACTATTTAATACCCACTTTGTTTGTGACTGACCTCTTAATAGTTTTGCTTTTGCTGTTATGGATTATTGACCTTCTTATAAACTTGAAACCGATTAAATTAAAATCAAATTATCTTTCTTTTCTATTTCTGACGCTTTATTTAGCCTCGGTATTTCTGTCGATTTCTAACTCCGGCAGGCCGGAACCCGGTTTTTACGCTTACTTAAGACTAATTTTATATGTTTTGTTTTTTATTTATGTAATAAACAACTTTGATTTTAAAAGGGATTTTAAATTATTTTTAACGGTAGTGTGCGCTTCGGTTATTTTTCAAACAATTTTATCTATTTTGCAGTGGATCAATCAAGGATCAATATTCAACAATTATCTATTTTTCGGTGAACAGCCATATACTTTTTCTACTCAGGGGATTGTAAGGGAAAATCTTTTAGGTGTTTCAAAAGTGCCGCCCTACGGGACGTTTCGGCACCCTAATGTGCTGGCGGCTTTTATGTCTGTATTTTTAGTTTTTATTGCCTTTACAGGAATTAAATCTAAAGTTGACAGGCGTTTGGTGGCGGTAGCGTTTGTAGGAGGGTTGTCGGTTCTGTCTATTTCTTTTAGCAGGTTTGCAATAATCAGCTTTGCTTTTTCGGTTGCAGGTTATTTTGTTATTTCCAAGTTAAAGAAATTCGGAGCAGTTTTGTGCTTGTTGTTTGTTCTTTTGATTATTTTGGCGGGTATATCCCTTCCGGCCATTCCGTTTAACCAGTTTTTAATCGAAGACCCCTCATTTTCCATTAGGTCGGATCTTATTAAGGCCACATATAAAACTATGGGGGAGAATATTTTATTCGGCGCCGGGCTCAATAACAATCTTGTTCAAATAAAAGACTTGCTTTTAAAAAACGAATTTTTAAGGTTTATCCAGCCGGTGCATAATATTTTTCTGCTGGTTATATCGGAAACCGGAATGTTTGCCCTGGCTTTTTTTGTTTTATTTCTTTACAGCGTTCTATACAAACTTTTCAGCGTTTCAAAATATTCCGACCCGATTTGGAAAGTTCTATTGTTAAACTTCTTTCAGCTTTTAATACTGGGCAGTTTTGACCATTACTTTTTAACAATTCATCAGACTATGCTAATCTTTTGGTTGACGCTGGGAATTTCTTTGAAGTACAATTTAAACACATGAATAGAATTAGACTGACTGCCCTTTTAATTTTGGTTTCATTAGTATTAACTGCCTGTTCTATCCAGGATGTTCCGGTTATCGGAAGATTGTTCGGAGGAGGGGAAGGAGTTGATACTTCAAAACCCGTGACTTTGACTGTTTGGGGTTTGTGGGAAAGCCCTGAAGTTATTCAGGCCCTTATAAATAAATATCAGGAACTAAAGCCCAATGTGACTATTAATTATGATGATCGCTCCATATTAAAAATAGACGATTATAAAGACAGAATATTTTCCAGCGCCGGACAAACTATTGATGCTGATGTTGTAATGGTTCATAACAGCTGGGTGCCAAGATTAAAAGAAACTCTGGTTCCCATACCCGCTACATTAATGGATGCGGGTACTTTTTCCACTAACTTTTATCCGGTGGCGGTAAAGTCGGCGGTTCATGACAACCAAGTGTATGCCATGCCTCTTTACTACGACGGCCTGGCTTTGGTTTATAACAAACAGCATTTTGATGAAGTCGGCCAGTCGGAACCCCCGACCGCTTGGGAGGAGTTCAGGAGTCTGGCGCTTCGTTTAACTGTCAGGGCCGGTGCGGACAATACATCAAATAATTTGAGGAGCGGCGCAGCCATTGGAACCGCCGACAATATAGATTTCTTTTCTGATATATTGGGACTTATGTGGTCTCAGGCCGGAGTGGAAATACCCACCGACTTGGGCACAAGAGCCGCGCAGGATGCTTTGACTTTTTACACAAACTTTGTGAAGGAAGACAAAGTGTGGGATCCTACCATGCCCGAAGCCACTACGGCTTTTGCGGACGGAAAAGTTTCCATGATTTTTGCTCCAACCTGGATTGTTAATACCATTGTGGAAGCGAGACCCGACCTGGATGTAGGAGTTGCTCCTGTTCCCCAGGCTGTACCTGACAGGCCGGCTTCATGGGCGAGTTTCTGGATGGTGGCGGTTCCCAATACCAGCCAGAATTCCGCGGTTGCGTGGGATTTTATAAACTTTTTGGGTCAGGAAGACCAGCAGCTTTTAAGATTTAACGAATCAAGCAATTTTAGGACTATAGTTACTCCGTATAACTCACAGACTTTAAACGCCGATTTAACCTCAAACCCGTATTTGAGAGCGTATGTAACAACTGCGCCATTCGCTTCCGGCGGGGTTATGTCCGCCAGATCCGGAAACAAGCTTCAAATTGACTTGCTGAGAGAAGCGGTAAATGCGGTATTAAAAGGTGACACATCGGAGCAGGCTTTGAAGAAAATGCTTAACCAGTAGGAGTAACAACCTTGTTAAATCAAGTCTTTAGTAACCATTGACACTATAGGTTATATAATTTATAATTCTTACATTCTCAACTAGGAGGCTAACATGAACAGCCTGCAATACACGAGTGGCGGGATTGTAATAAATGATCATCCCGCTGTGACCGGGACAGAGGTTGTCGCGTTTGATCGCTCACGAAAGTTTAAGTGGGCGGCGACAATCTGGACCGGATTGCGTGGCTTTCCCGGTGCCGAAAGGATTGAAGGCACTTACGAGGCCAACGCGGCTGTTGTCCCTATGGACATTGGGGACTTCGCCATGTTCGGGCGGCCCTTGGCCGGTGGGGGTCTCTCCCATTATCTCTTCGAGATTACGGGAGCCGAAACCCTCTCCCCAATGAGGGATGAGCCGCAGCAGCCTTTCCTCCGGGAAGCGTTTCTCGGGAGAGGATGGCTGGAGGAGTACCAGAGGCTTGACATGGAGCTTCCCTGGTACATGAATTAGTCCGATAGGCACAAAAGAGAGAATAAGGCTGGGAACCGGCGGAGTAGTAAAGAAATTCCGCAGCGGGTTGGGAAATGCCCACGGTTCACCTTTTACCTATATCCCAAGTATTACGGGTGCGGGGGTGAACGGACCTAATACCAGTGCAGGTATTGGGTGGAGGGGAACTAATCCAACCACGTATCGCATGAGTCATGCAACTGACCTGATACGTTAAAACGCGGTTCGGCGATGTGGGTAACCCTCGCCAATGACCGATGAACCTTATAAATTCTTCTCTTTTAGGTTTGGAGAAAAAACTCCGTGTTTCCATAAACACAAAAAATAGCGCCCAATGTATTACAACTACGGTAACCATTGGGAGGTCTGTTTTGATTTTAATCAACGGTTAAAATTAAAAAAGACTTAACTCCTTTTTCCATCCTCGCGAACAATAAAGACAATGTAAACATAGGATATAATTCCCTAGTCATGTTAATACTCGGCATAGAAACATCATGCGACGAAACCGCGGCGGCGCTGGTTGAAGACGGTGTGCGTGAAATAAGCAGTGTTATAGCCTCGTCCCAGGAAATTCATCAGGCAACCGGTGGAATTGTTCCGGAGGTGGCGGCGCGCAAACAGGTGGAGTTTATAGTTCCGGTTATAGAACAAACCTTAAAAAAAGCTGCGGATGTTTTGGGGGAGCGCGACAAGAGTATAAAAGGTTATCGAGATGTAATTAGTAAAATAGATGCTCTGGCAGTTACGGTGGGGCCCGGTTTGATCGGATCCCTTTTGGTTGGGGTGGAAGCCGCGAAGGCTTTGTCGGTTGCGTGGAATAAACCTCTTATTCCTGTAAACCATTTGATCGGGCATATTTACGGGAATTTTTTGCGGGAGACTTCCTTAGGTTTGGGTGGTAATTTAAAACCCGGAGAAGAACCCCCGAAAAATATAAAATTTCCCGCCGTAGTTTTAATTGTGAGCGGAGGGCACACCGATTTGGTATTAATGAAAGATCACGGTGACTTTGATTATCTGGGGGGAACTTTGGATGACGCAGCCGGGGAAGCCTTTGACAAAACCGCGCGTCTTTTGGGTTTGGGAAAATATTTGGGTGGGCCGCTTCTTTCAAAAAAAGCGGCGGAGTGTACTCATAACAGCTTAATCGGAAGACTTCCGCGTTCTAAAATGCACGACAACGATTACGACTTTTCGTTCAGCGGATTAAAAACCGCTGTGGTGCGATTGGTGGACTCTTTATCTATGGGTGGTGTTCCCGTAGAAGTAATTGCCTGCGAATTTGAAAATGCTGTGGTGGATGTTTTGGTGCATAAAACCATGCGGGCTGTTAAAGATTATAACGTACCGACGTTGCTTTTAGCCGGAGGAGTGGCGGCGAATATTCAGTTAAGAACGCGTCTGAAAAATGAATGCGAAGAATTGGGAGTAAGGTTTTTTGTTCCGCCTTTGAAACTGTGTTCGGACAACGCGATATATATAGCGAGCGCCGCGTATTTTAATCAGGGCGGTTCAGATAGACCTTTGAGCGAAATAAATGCGGATCCTTCTTTGGGTGTGATGGATTTAAGGTGAAATTTAAATTGACAAAAACATATTACAGTAATAACATGTAATAACCATGGTGTTTAAACAAAAACTAACAAAAATCGGCAATTCAATAGGGGTAATTTTCCCTAAGGAAATCAGGGACTTATTGGGTATAGATTTAGGATCTGAAGTTTATATACAGCCGGGATTGGATGAAAAAACGCTTATTGTAAATGTGAAAGAACCAACATCAAAAGTAGATCCCCAGTTTTTTGAATTGGTAAAAAAGGTAACCCGACAGTATTCAAATGCTCTCCGTGAATTATCTAAAAAATAATAATGCGTTATTTGACCGTTGAAGAAGTTATATTGATTCATGAATATGTACTTCAATTATATGGTGGTGTCCCCGGAATAAGGAGCATTGCCCTTCTTGAATCTGCTGTTCACAGACCTGTCACATCCTTTGGTGGGTCCGATTTATATTTGTCAGTATTTGATAAATCCGCCAGCCTTATTCACGCCATTATTAAGAACCACCCGTTTGTTGACGGAAATAAAAGAACAGCCATTGTGTCCGGAATAGTTTTTCTCAGAATGAATAAATATAAATTAGTTGTTTCCGAAAAGAGATTAATTAAATTAGCTCTTGATATTGCTGATTCAGAAATATCTTTGGACGACTTGTCAGAGTTTCTGAAATCGTATTCAGTGTTTAAATAAAATTTAATTGTTTTAATACCCCGCAATCTCTAACAATTCTGTCAGACCGTAAAGTGATTCTTTCAATTCATTTCTTTTTTTCACTTCCACTTTGTCCCCGGTTTTTTTAGAAACCACAACTCCGAAAAGACAACCGAGCAAGTCCGCGTCAGCAAATTCTCCCCCTTGGAGATTAAAACAGAACTTTAAGCAAAATAAGTGCAGACCCTTCTTTAGGTGTTATGGATATAGAATAAATATTATTATAATAGTAAATGCGGAGTACCCGTCTCTGGGCGTTATTTAATCGCACTAATAATGTTGTAGCTACCGTAATTGCCCGTTTGGATCATTTTGTATCCTTCAACAGCAGATGTTGTATTTACAAATTTCTTTTGAAGACCTAATAGTTTAATTATTTGATAAGGGACCACAGCGTTTTTATAAAAAATCTTTAACATTGGCATGATTCTTTGTGTAGCATCTTCAATAAAGATATTTGTAAATCCCGTTTCTTTTAAAAGAATTTCAAATGTACCGTCCTGAAAGTGGGGAAGCGCGTGCATTCCCGATTCCTCGATTATTAGCTTTCCCATTTCTTGTTGTTTAAGAGTAAGTTTATCCCAATTTCTCAAAGAGTATTCAAAGAGAACAAGTTTTCCGCCCGGCTTCAGTACTCGGTAAAATCCTTTCAGAGCGTCCGTATAATTTGCAACGTGCACAAGAGTTTCCATTGTATATGCACCGTCAAAAATGTTGTCTGCAAATTCCAGTTTGGAATAATCTCCTTGTTTTACTTCTATTTTGTTTGATAATCCCAGGCTGGTTATTTCCTCGTTTGCTTTTTGGAGTGAAAAGTCTAATAAATCCACGCCTTTAATGTTATACCCGTATTTTTGAGCTAAATAGATTGCTACTTTCCCTTCACCGCACCCCGCGTCCAATACTAATGATTCTGCGGGCAAGCTAAGCTTTTCAGCGAGTTTAGCTTCCATTAAGTGTTGTGCTTCGGATATTGATATATTTTCTTTTCCTTCTGGATAATATCCGAAGTGTTTGGTTCCTTTGAGAAAAAGAGTATAGCCCCATTTGGACTCCTTAGTGCTGAAATAGTCGATAACTTTTTTGGTTGGTTGGGTTGAACTTTGTTCATTCATCGTTATATCATTTGGCGTTGTACTATTTGTTCTAAGTCAGTTAAATTATGCAACGCTACTTTATTCTCTCCTCGCCTTTTTACTTCCACTTTATCCCCTGTCTTTTTAGATACCACAACCCTGTATGGACATCCGATTAAATCCGCGTCGGCGAATTTTTCTCCTGCTGTTACATCTTCTCTATCGTCGTACAAAACTTCCACACCGCTTTCCAAAAGTTTTTTATAAACTTCTTCCGCGCGTTTTTTAACCGATTCGTCTTCCAGTCCTATTACTAATAAGTGAACTTTAAAAGGAGAAACTATTTCCGGCCAGACAATTCCCTTTTCATCGTTATAAATTTCCGCAATTGCCGCCATGGTTCTTTCGATTCCGATTCCATAGCATCCCATATAATAGGGGACTTCTTTTCCATTTTTGTCTATAAAAGTTGCGTCGTGCATTTTTTTTGTATAGTGGTATCCTAGCTGGAAAACATTTCCCACCTCTATTCCGAGTTTTTCAACAAATTTTGACTTTCCGTTTTCGGTTAAATAACCGGCCTTGGCTAAAGCAATGTCGGCGAGCATTTCGCATTTAAAATCGCGTCCGTAATTTACGTTTCTGGAATCTGTGGTGTCTTCTTTTTGCCCGCCTATAAAATTTTTAACCGTGGTCAGCGAAAGGTCACCGATATATTTGGCTTTGTGACCCCACGAGTGAACGTATCCGGTTTTTGTTCCCAGCTTGTGTAGGTCTTCTTCGGTTGCGTCTTCGAGCTGTCCGACTAAATTTAGAACGTGTTCGAGTTTTGATTTATTAACTTCCAGGTCACCCCGTGTTACAGCAATTATTATTTCTCCGGTTGTTCTATTTTTGTAAACTACGTTTTTTAAAAATCTTGATGCCGGGAGTTTGTAATGCTTTTGATTATCTTCCATTGTCTGAACCCATTGAGGCTGATCGAAAACTTCAAAGGGCTTTTCTTTTTCGCGCGTGTTTATTTCTTCGCGCTTAAATTTTGCTATGTCCTCATGCGCGCAATAATTTCCGTCTTCGCTTACAAAAAATCTGCTTTCGCCTATTTCGTGTTCTACAACAAATTCGTGGCAGTATTCGCCCCCTATGTATCCGTTGTCAGCGGCCACTATGTAAGTTTTTAATCCCATTTTTTCAAATATTTTTGTATAGGTTTCCGCCATTAAAGCGTAAACTTTTTTAAAGCTTTCTTCGTCGGCGTCAAATGAGTAGGCATCCTTCATGGTGAATTCGCGGGTGCGAAGGAGGCCGTATCGGGCCCGCAGTTCGTCGCGGAATTTGGTGGAAAACTGGTAAATGTTGAAAGGCAGATCTTTGTATGAAAGTTTAAAGTTTCTGACCAAGTCCACGAACATTTCTTCTGCGGTTCCGCCTAATGCGAATTCCGCACCTCGCCTGTCTGTGACTGTTGTAAGTTCGAATCCTGTTTCGTTTGTGCGGTTGGTTTCTTTCCATAGTTCTAACGGGTGCAGGGTCGGGGCGAGCATTTCAAGCGCTCCGGAATTGTTCATTTCTTCGCGTATCACGTTTATTATTTTTTGCCTTACCCGCATCCCGAGAGGGAGCATAAAATACCGTCCGGCAACATTTTCTCTAATAAAACCGCCTTGGTGCAAAAGTTTGTGAGAAACAGCCGTTATATCTTTTTTAGTTTGCTTAATTGTTTTTCCGAACAGATTTGAGTATTTCATTTTTTTTAAGGGTGTTGAGTAGTGAGGTGGTTTTTGTGTTTTTTATTGAACCGGTAAATTTTTTTATAACAAACCGATCTTTTTAAAAACAAAAAACCCCGTCATCACCAAACCTTATGTAAATTAATTCTACTCTCGCTAGAGAGAAGGGGCTATGAACTTTGTTCATGGCCCTTACACTAAGCTTTGGCAAGGACGAGGCTTTTAAAAAATGCCGCGTGGTACCACCTTGCTTTGCCTGGATGTTGCCGTCCAAGCCTTTGTAACCGACCTCAAATGTATCGGCCGCCTTATTTTTATTAGCTTCGGTTCGGCTTCCGAAAGAAGTTATTTTTTGCGGAGAGCTCCAGCAAAAATTTCCTCCCTTGCTCCGGAATGGGATTTCCTTCAGTGCAAGCTTTTTTGATTTTATCTTTTGGAGGGGATTTGTCAATATTATTGTTGTTAATAATGTAAATCCAGTTTTATTTTTTTTAATAATCCAATTATTTGATTTGCTAAAGCACTGCGAGCAAGAGTTTAAGGTATACGTTTGGCTACGTACTTTCATCCACCATGGCGAATGCTTGCTACCTTTCTGTGGTTACCCGCCGCCTTGTCCTACTAATAGGGCGACGAGAATGAGGATGACCACAATGATAAGGATGACATTGGAGACTTTCAGTTGTCTCCTTCCAGTGTTGACCTTATCTTGGTCAACAATCGTTTCGGTCGACCCCTTCTTATCAACGCCGAAACCAAGCTGAGATCCGATAAAGTTGCCTGTGGCTCTGTTTAGAAGCCACAGTCCGCTAAGAGCAGCCAGTAGAGCTGCCGCCAGTATTTCTAGATTCATCAGAGACCTCCTGAAGGATATTAGTTTTGTTAAAGCATTTTATTACTAAAAAGTAAATAGGTGGGTTTTTATATATATGTACTAGTTGTGAACTTGGCGAGTTGTATCTAAAGCTTTTGCAGAATTTATAAAGAGTTTTGAATGAACACACCGGGTATTAGGGTGAATTACCCGATGTGTTCAGTGTCAGCCGTCGACCTCCTCCGGTCTTCTTATCCGATATTGGGAATAGATCCCCCCCTGACACTTCATGATGCTTATTACTGCCACACCACGGTCGGGGTTAATAACGGAGATGCTTCCCTTATCCCCGTTGTTGGCGAGGGTTTTCCCAAAAGAAATTACTTCCTCGCTAATTGGCCACCCCCACCCGGTATTGTTTGGGTCCATCAGCGCCAGCCTCACGGTCGCACTGCTGGGGCTCTTGAGGCTGTCAAGCTCGATGGCCCATAAAAACAGATCTCCCTCAATGTTGAAAAGAATGTCGATGGAATTTCCTGCAATAACTTTCCATCCATCCTTCGTGGGGTTGATACATGGTGAAATGGAGGTCGGGGCAGGCGCAGGGGTTGCTGTGGGCGTAACTGGTACCGAAGTTGATACGGACGCCGCCGCTGCTGGTACCACGGATTCCGAAGCACCGCAACCAGCCACCAACGTGAGGGCAACGGTTATTGTTATGAGAAAAGATACTTTTCTCATTGCTACTCCTCTCTGTTTGTGTATTTGTTGAAGTTGGGGATTAGTATACAATTATTTAACCCTATAGCAAGTGGTTTTTTTATGAGTATAGTTTTGCAAAGCGGAAAGATGCCGGTACAGATTTCCGCTGAGCTTTCTTGTGTCGATATTCAGCCGCTAACGACATTGGAAGGTGCTTGCCTCCCGAAAAATGTCGTGCCGCAGCTGAAGATTTCGAAGCTTGAACCGCTTGGGAGTTGAAATGTTCTTTTTTCCCCAGCTGGCGGTGCGTTGACGTACCCTCGGCCTTCGCGTCTGCCTTCTGTGTTTTGCCAGATTAATTCGAAGGTTCCGTTATTAGCTGGGGAAAGAACATCATTCCCGGCGTAAACCCCGTTTTGGTAAACGGGAACAGAAACTTCGACTACAATCTGGCTCCAGCCGGATTCGCCCTCTGACGGCGAACAGGCTTGGGATTTTTGCTGAGGTTGTGAAGCCGCTTGCGGTTCGGGAGAGCCGGTGCTCTCCTGACAGCCAGCTAGTACAATAGCTATCAAAAGCCCGGTGATAGCTATGAATAGTCTCCTTTTCATGCTCTCTTCTCCTTATTTCTAGCGTTTAATTGCCATTATAACTAACAATAGACGTGCAATCAAACGTAATCATATAACGTACATTGTAATAATTAAACCTAATTATATTGCACATAATTTCCGTATCTAGTACAATCCCTATATATCCAAAAAGCTTAAAGTCCGGAGTTAATGTCGCCGGGCGATGCTGCGGAAAGAAATTTGAAATTAATATATTTTCATCCGGAAATATTTAATTTCAAAAACTAGAATCCGCCGGGAATGCCCGTGACAGCTGTTAATTTTCGTCAGTAAAGCTGGCGGGCGCTCGTGAAAAAACGAAAGAGGTTTAGTAGCATTAAATTCTTTCGATAATTAAAGAGTGTGAGTATTATAAGGTTGGTACCTTCCGCAATAACGGAGCCTCTCGCAAGAGAGGTTTTTTTGTGGACGCCGTTTTCTAATGGTGTCAAAATGGAGTTGAATAATATGCTTGAACCAAAGTTTGATCATAAGTCAATAGAAAAACGAATATATGAGATGTGGGAGAGTGGAGGATACTTTACTGCCACACGTGACCCGGAGAAGAAGCCCTATACAATATTGCTTCCCCCTCCCAACGCCAGCGGAAAAATGCACACGGGAAATGTGCTCATGATTGCTATAGAAGACTTGTTAGTCCGTTGGAAACGAATGCAGGGTTACAGCGCGCTTTATGTTCCCGGAACGGATCATGCGGGTTTTGAAACTCAAACAACATTTGAACGTGAGTTAAAAAAAGAAGGAAAGTCCCGTTTGGATTTTGATCGAAACACTTTATATCAAATGATCTGGGATTTTGTGCAAAAAAACAAAAACCTCATCGAAAATCAAATCCGTGAAATGGGAGCGAGCGTTGACTGGAGCAGATACACTTTTACTCTCGACCCAAAGGCGGTTGAAGTAACTCTAAACACTTTCAAAAAAATGGAGAAGGAAAGTCTAATCTATAGAGCCGATTACATCGTTAACTATTCTTTTAAATGGGGGACTACTTTTTCGGATGCTGAAATTCAATATACCGAGAAGACGACTCCTTTGTATTATGTAAGATATAAATTGCTTGACAGAAAAAATGACGAGCCGGAATATTTATCGGTGGCGACGGTACGTCCCGAACTAATTTTTATTGATACACATTTGGCAGTAAATCCAAAAGACAAAAAGAAAAATAAATTGATCGGAAGAAAATTGATAAATCCTTTGGCTGGCCATGAAATGGAAATAATAGGAGATGAATTTGTGGATCCGAAATTCGGAACAGGTTTGGTTAAACTTACTCCTGCACACGATAAAAATGATTATGCAATCGGCGTGAAGCATAACATTCCAATATTGGGTGTAATAAATTTGAACGGAAGAATAGAAAATAAATCGAGTGAGGGGGAACCATTTACAAAGTATAACGGCTTGACAATGTTGGAAGCGCGTAAAAAAGCCGTTGAAGATTTGAATGCTGCCGGTGCAATAGAAAAAGTTGACGAAAACTACAAACACGTAATGCCGGTTGATTACAGAAGCGGAGACTATGTAGAAAATCTTGTTTTGCCTAATTGGTTCGTAAAAGTGGATGCGTTGAAAAAGCCGGCTTATGATGCAGTAAAATCCGGAGTGATAAAAATATATCCAAAGTGGCGAGAACTAACGTATTTGAGATGGGTCGAATCAATGCGCGACTGGCCGATTTCACGTCAGATTGTGTGGGGCATAAGAATTCCCGCCTGGTATAATGTGAAAAAGAATCCGAACATTGTGGTGATATTTTTGAGCGGTGGGAAAATTGTCACAGGATTAATTGGAGAACTGTTAAAGCAATATTCATTTGAAGAAATAGAATCAGGATTGCAAAGACTCACAGCCTCAAAAGAATGCTCATATGTAATAAGCAAGGAAAAACCGGGAGAAAATTTTTTGCCGGACACCGATACATTTGATACTTGGTTTTCTTCTGGGCAGTGGCCGTTTACAACATTAAAATATACCGACTCAGAAGGTTTTAAATATTTTTATCCGACAGCAGTTTTGGAAACAGGATGGGAACTTGTGACAAGATGGGTTTCACGAATGATTATGTTCGGTTATTACTTAACGGGAAGAGAGCCTTTTAAGGATGTTTATCTGCACGGGCATGTGAGGGCTTTAGACGGAAAGAAAATGAGCAAGAGTTTAGGGAATGTAATAAACCCGGACGACTATATTGCAGAATTCGGAGTGGACGCATTAAGGATGGGAATGATTTCCGGAACGGCAAACGGAAAAGATTTTAACTTTCCGCGCGACAAAGTTATAGCTTACAGAAATTTTGCGAATAAGATATGGAATATGGCGAGATTTATGCTGATGATGGAGGAGAAGTTTATTGGGGGAGGCGGAAGTAAAATTCCAAGCTTTGAAACCGCGAAAAGTTTGGAAAAAGAGTTTAAAGGAAAACTGACTGACGAAGATAAAAATATATTGAAGGAGTTGGAGAAGTTAATTAAAGAAGTAAACAGAAATCTGGAAAAATACAGAATGGCTGATGCGGGAAACGCGATTTATCAGTTTATGTGGCATGATCTGGCAGATAATTATATAGAGCTGGTAAAAAAGAGAGAAGAACAGAATGACCGGGAGGCAGCTTTGATTATATTGCGATATGTTTATACAACTTGTTTGAAATTATTGCACCCTTTTATGCCTTTTATTACCGAAGAGATTTGGGGGAGTTTAAGGGCAGATAGCTCCGATAAAAAACTTTTGATCGTGTCTGAATGGCCTGTTGTTTAGGAAAAAATTCCAAAGTATATAGGATTTGTCCCGTTACAAAAGAAATATAGAACTGGACTAACTTTACAAACACAATTCCCTATAGCATACTGCTATCAACTAAATCGTCCAACGGACGTTAAACAAGGAGAATAGGCAATGAACCGGAAAGCAAGCTTGTTACTGGTGGTTGTGCTTGCGCTGGGGGCAGTCTGGATGTCAAGGCAGATCGCTACCGCGCAGACGGGGGAAGGGGAAGCGGACCTCCACGTTTTCAGTATTCAGGGGATCAAGATCACTGAGGCTCAGGAAAGGAAGCAGGTTTTTCCACTGAGCCAAATGACAAAGTATTTGGGTATTGGTTCCAGCGTAGAGAGTACAACCACGCAACCCATGACCTACACATTCACCCCGGGTGATAAGTTGGGGTTGGTGTGGGGAGTCTGGAATGAAGGGCCGGGTGTTGCAGCAAGTGTTCACTTATCGAAGACTACACTCGGCTGGGAGATACTACCTCAGATGACGTCAGATCTGGGTGATATGATCCCTGGCTTTTGGGGGAGCTGGGGTGTGGCGGCTTATTTCCAGGTTCCAGATAATGCGGAACCAGGGATATATGACGTAACATTCTATGCCAGTTCCTCGACGACAGATCCAGATCCTGCGGACAACAGTGTTGTGGTGCACATTCGGGTTTCACCAACGTTGACGAACTATGTGTACCTGCCAGCTCTCATGAAGCCCGAAGGGCCTGAGAACTTTGGGTTGTATTTCACACGAGATCACGAACAGGACCCGCGCGCGGTCTGGCTCCATCTAAGCAACCCGCTGGCAGCTAACCAGCAAGCGGATTGGAGTGTGTCGTGTGTGGGTCGCGACCCGTGGCCAAATTGGTCGTACTACAACCCAGTGCAGTTCAATGCCCAAGGCGAAGGTCAGTTTCGATGGCCAAGCCTTCACGGAGGCTGGGAGGACCGCTGGCCGCACGAAGGTCACGATCAGTACGGAGATTGTTCAGTGGTTCTGTCTTCAGCGGGTTGGACTGTGACCCAGTCGCTGTACGTTGACAGGACCACGGTGGCTTATGTGTCACCATGGCCCGATCCGAACAAGGATTGGGTGCCGCCTGGTACCCAGTCACAGGAGTTTGTGGTTTGGTCGCCGGACGTCACCCTCTACGGCTTACCCCTTTCCGAGGTGATAGATTTCATCCTCGTGGACGGATCCTATGGGCAGGTCAGGCTCACAGATGGGATCTGGAGGCAACCCCTGGGGCAGCCTGTCAACGGTAGGTTCGAGGTTGCTGTAACAATGGATGGGGAAGCCTTGTGGGGATACAAGACGTTCCACAGCCGTATTGTCCTTCTCACCAGCGACTCGGACCCGTGGCCAAGCTCAGCTATGCAAAGTCGATATGGGCTCATTGGGCTGGATGAAGGAGGTATCTACCCATAGCGTCTCGACCGCTTAGCCTTCAAATCAAAAACACCGCGATGTTCCCCCAGCACCGCGGTGTTCACTAAAGGTTTTTTACATCCATAAATAAACAATAAATATTCAATAGAGTTTTTTAGGTTAAAAAAGAAAATAATTAAAAAAAGTTACAAATTTTTATAATAATATAAAAGTATATAGCAACTTTATGTGTAACCTATAATATTGAATACTTATTGTGGTTGTATTATAATGTTGAAAATTCAGCTCAACCAAAATTATTACAAACCTGATACAAAGAAATCTTTGGGTTTTGATTAAAAAACGGTTAACAATACAAACAACTTGTTGTTTGCACTATTTGGCTGTTTTTAAATTTTTTATTAGCAGCGAGATTTTTATTTCTGTTTCAAACTCTTCGAAACAGATCTTGTACTTTGAAAAATCGGTTGGTTAAATTTTATTGAGGGAATTTGTCCCAAGTAGGCGCCCTATAGTCTATCACTTATTGAGTTTATAAGGTTTGGCTGATTGTAGAGCGTTTCCTTGGGTACATACATTAGTTCGTATGGATTAGACATATGTTTGTCTAAGCACATTGCTGCAAGCGCAACTGTGTCCCATGAGGGAGGAAATGTCGAACGAAAGACTTGCGAACAACAACCAACAAGGAGAACAACAATCATGAAACGTCATACGTTTCTGATCATTGCGGTATTACTGCTGACCGCATTGATTGCAGTGACGAGCAGTGCTCAGTCTGCGGGTTGGGAGGACAAGATCGCTCCGGATCTCATGGCCACCATGTCCACAATGGAGTCACAGAGCGTCGCCGGCGAGGTAACGTTCATGATCGACTTCGGTTCGGAGATGTGGCCGCAAGCTGAGCTTGATCGCGCGAAGGGCGTGCGGAACTGGGATGAGCGAGGCGAATACGTTTACCAAACGCTCGCTTCCGCTCGTGTCGTCCGCGAGAAAGTGATAGCAAGTGCTGGACTACAGGCCAACTGCTTTCTGGCTAGCAACATCTGCCAGGTTAGTGGCGGCAGCATGCAGATTCAGGCTGCTGCTGAGCTCAGCGAAGTGGCTTACCTTCGGCTGCCGGCTGTCGTGCAGCTCGATCCGATCGAGTACATCGCTGCCGCCGGCGCTGATAGCGAAAACGTCGACGACGTCCAGTGGAACCTTGCCGCAGTGAGGGCCGATGAAGTCTGGCCGCTGGGGGTGATTGGGACTGTTGTTGTCGTCATGAACAATGATACTGGTGTCGATATCACTCACTCGGCGCTGGCCGCAAAGTATCGCGGTAACAGCACTGGTAGCAACGACTACAACTGGATTGATCCGTCGGATGTGTGCGGTGGAACCATCTGTGACAATGACGGGCACGGCACACACACGATGGGAACCATTGTAGGCGACAACATCGGCATGGCTCCTGGGGCAAAGTTCATTGCGGGGAAGGGCTGCGAATACAGCTCCTGCTCTGAATATGCCCTCCATTCGGTTGCAGATTGGGCAGTAGCCCCGACGCGGATGGACGGTTCATCGCCACGCCCCGACCTTCGTCCTCACGTAATCAACAACTCGTGGGGAGGGCCTGGCGGGAGTAGCTGGTACCAAGCTGATGTAGACGCTTGGATTGCCAGCGGAATGATCCCCGTGTTCAGTGCCGGAAACAACGGCGCATGGGGATGCGAGACGATGGGCTCGCCGGGCGACTATGCGAATATTCTCGCCTGGGCAGCTGTGGATAGCAACAACGCTGTGGCATACTTCAGTTCGCGTGGGCCCCGTCCAAATGGTAGTACCGGCCCCGATATGTCCGCCCCCGGCGTTGGAGTTAGGTCGTCGGTTCCCGGTGGTGGCTATGCAGAGGCCTCCGGGACTAGCATGGCGGCCCCTCATGGAGCCGGTGCGGTGGCGCTCCTTCTTTCCGCTCGACCTGATCTCGTCGGCAACTTCGACACAGTCAGATCGCTCATTTTGTCCTCGGCATTTCCACTCACAACAACGGAGTGGTGTGGTGGGGTGCCGGGCGACAACGTACCGAACAACACGTTCGGGTGGGGACGGCTCGATGCTTATGAGATGATCGAGCTGGCGGGCGGAGTTAACTATGGTACCCTGCAAGGTACTGTTGTGGACGTAACGGGCAAACGGCTTGAAGGCGCAGAAGTGACCGCCTCCTCTAGCTTCACCACCACATCCATTACAGACCAGTACGGGATGTACTGGATGAGGTTGGGGCAGGGGACATACACAGTTCACGTGAACTCTTGGGGTTACCAGTCTGCCTCGGTCGTGGTTGATGTATCTGAGGACGAGACCACGGAGCTGAATTTCTGGCTCCTCGACGAAGAGCTCTACGAGATGAACGGCATAGTGAGTACTCGTCAGAACGGGGTTTGGGTACCAGAACCTGGTGCGGAGATCTACCTCGAAAGCGGTGGCCCTGTAGGTGCGAACGGTTTGGTGGCAGTGACCGACCAAAACGGTCAGTTTACTGCTTTCCTGCCGGCTGGCACTTTTATGCTTCGCGCACAGACGCCGCTTTGCGCAGGTTCTCGTTCTGAGACGATCACAGTCGCGGTGCCGACGGCTGATCCAGTGAGTTTCCAGCTGGAAAATGGTACCGGGCCATATGGTTGGTCCGATGCTACATTCAGTTGGGTCGATGTCAGGTCTCTAGGAAGACTCCTGACGGACTTGGCCAACTGCGACGACTGCGTAGAGCAGGTTACACTGCAGACACCGATGTCGTTGTGGGACACCGAGCTCTTCACGTTGACGGTGTCCAGCAATGGGTGGCTGGCGGCGTTTCCTTCCCCGGACTTAGTATTCCGGTATCGGCCGATCCCCCTCGGGACGGAAGATACGAGTGGGATGTTCGCTGGGCACTGGCTGGACATTGAGCCTTATGGATCTGGGCCCAACTCGGGTGTCTGGTTTGTTGAAACCGCGGAGTATGTGGCGTTCGAGTGGGCTGCGTTCCAGTTCCCTTCGGACCGAAGCGGTGTGTGGGAAAACTTCGAGGTGATCGTGTACAGGGACGGGACGGTGAAGTATCAATACCGTTCCACCTCGGGTGAGTACTACTGGTCCGGTTCGGCATTGTATGCCTTGGTTGGTATGCAGGGCTTGAACCTGGATGCCAGTGTCTGGGGTGTGAATGACGCGCCGGATAGTGATCACGCGCTTTTGTGGACGCCGACAACCAGTGGATGCCACGTTTCGGATCGGAGCTACTTGGTCATCGTGGCCAAGAACGCAAGTTTCGAACCCGTTCCGACGGAGCCAACTCCACCCGGCGACAATACGCCTACACCGTTTCCATCGGCTACCGCGTCGGCTTCTCCAACGGCTCCATCCTTCGGTACCCGGACGTATACGCCGACGCCATCGAACACGCCTACAATGACGGCGACGTCGACTCAGACGTATACGCCGACGCCGCCGAACACACCAACCGTAACGCCTGAACCTACTAAGACGCGTCATCCAACGCATACGCCGCGGGCAACGCGCGTACCGTGACGTTTCCTAAGTATGACTTGAAGAGCCAGAGGGTTCCCCTCAAATCCTCTGGCTCAGTCTGTTTTTTTAATTTATTTCGCAGTTCTTTGATTACATAACTCTCTTATCTACTTTTATTTCCTGATTTTCTATTTGAACACTGTATAAACCATAAAAAATACCCTAGAATCATATTTGCCATGAAAAAACTCCTCTTAATAGACACCTTCAACTTTCTTCACCGCGCTTATCACGCGCTTCCCCCAACATTCCGCGACCAAAACGGAGAGCCTACAAACGCGGTTTATGGGGTTACTTCCATGATTATTAATATTCTGGAACAGCTTAAACCTGATTATGCCGTTGCCGCTCTCGACGGAGAAAAGCCAACGTTTCGTGTTGAAGATTTTACGGGATATAAAGCTCACCGCCGCCCCATGGAAGATGATCTCAACAGCCAGATTCCTAAAGTGATTGAAATTCTGGACGCTTTTGGAATAAAACGCATTCTTATTGACGGCTATGAAGCCGACGACATAATCGGAACTTTGGCGGAAAAGTACGGAGGAGGGAGTAAAAACACTAAAGCCGGTGATGCTGAAGGTGTTGAGGTTGTAATAGTTTCAAACGACAAAGATTTATGGCAGCTGGTTAATTCTCATGTCGCTATAATGATTCCTACTACTACGGGAAAAGTTGAATGGCTTGGTTCAAAAGAGATTGAAGCCCGCATGGGTTTTACGCCGAAACTGATTGTAGATTACAAAGGTTTGCGTGGGGATCCAAGTGATAATATTCCGGGTGTTTTCGGAGTAGGGGAGAAAACCGCAAAAGATTTGATTCAAAAATATGGAACTGTTGAAGATATTTATAAAAACATAGACAAAGTAACGCCTAAATCTTTGCAGGAAAAACTTGCAAATTGTGCCGAGCAGGCAGTAATGAGCAAAAAACTTGCGAAAATTCAAACAGACGTTCCTTTACAGGTAGAACTTTCCGAGTGCAAGTACACAGATTTTAATAAACTGCGGGTTGTGGAGATTTTAAAAAGATATAATTTTAAATCACTTATTAGAAGACTTGGATTTGGTGACGAGGAAAACAGCAGAAAGAAAAAAGAAGAAGTGCCGGAAAATCAGCTTGGGTTGTTCTGAACTGAACTAAACGCGCGTATCAAGTTTTTATCTATAGATATCAGTTGTGCATTTTTTGCATAGCTTAAGCTCAGATAGCTAGCGTCATAATAGGTAGTATTATATTTTATAGCTAGATGTAATGTTGTATGTAAGTCCACCTCAAATATTTTTAGCGGCCATTTCAAGAAAACTTTTATAAATGCTTTTGCTTCTGGGAACGACAATCGTCCGTTTTTTAGAGAAGTTCTCAGATTGTTGCCAAACTCATATCTTATAATGCTTGGGCAAAATAGTCTGTTCTTAGGATTTTTTATTATTGCTGTTATTATCTGTCCGTGTTTACTTTCTCTCTCATCTTTGTACAGTGTGGAAAGTAATGCCGATGCGTCTAACACGTATTGATTAGTCAAAAGTTCTGGCATATCTGTATGCTTCCTGCCAGGTTATAGGGTTTTCTTTCTTTAGGTTCATCTGTCTAAACTCTTCCATAAGTTTTATTACTTCCTTGCGTTTTTGAGCTTCGGTTTTTTTCGTTTTTTGCTTGCCTTGTGTTTTAGGTCTTTTTATGTTTTTCATAAGTTAACTATTGCACTTCAAGCTAAATTATTCAACGTATGACACTCTAGCTATAATAGAATATTATTGTTTTATCCTTATTATGGGTGTTAATGTAAATATACTATTTAAAAAACGAAAATACATGACACTGTATATAAAAAACGAAAAGAAATTTAAAACTGAAACAAAAAGCGACTTGAGATCACCCGCAATTCAGATTGCCAAGATTTTAAAAGAACAGCACCCCAACCCCCGCACCGAACTTAACCACAGCAACGAAATGCAGCTTGTGGTGGCTGTTATGCTTTCGGCCCAGACCACCGACAAAAAAGTAAATGAAATCACTTCCAAATTATTCGGCAAATATAAGTCATGGCAGGATTTTGCAAACGCGGATCTTATGGAGCTTCAAAGCGATATCAGAGGGGTCAATTTTCATCTGGGAAAAGCCGAAAGAATAATCGCTGCTGCGAAAGTTATATTAACCCAATTTGGAGGAAGTATCCCTAAAACTCTCGCCGACCTGATTAAAATTCCCGGAGTAGCCCGTAAAAGCGCGAATGTGATTATGCAGGAGCTTTGGGACATTGCCGAAGGAATTGTTGTGGATACGCATGTTACCAGAGTTTCCAACAGACTGGGATTAACTAAAAATCAGGACGCGGTAAAAATAGAAAAAGATCTGATGGAGATAATACCAAAAGAATATTGGAGAAATATTTCCGGCGCGATGGTTTTGCATGGAAGGTATGTTTGCACAGCTAAAAAACCTAAATGCGCAGAGTGCGTGTTGAATAAAATCTGTCCTTCAGCTTTTAAAGTTTAAGGAACTATTGTACCATTTTATATTCAATTTATAATAATTGTCCCGCCAAGTTTTTTAGTTGTTTCCTGATAAGTCCAATAGCCGGTTTTATATAATCTTAGTTCGTATGAATTTCCCGGTTCAATTACTACTTCATTTTCCAGTTCGTCGAACTTTTTTATTAGCTGTTTTATTTTAATCTGCACGGCGGTTTTGTTTGTCCATTTTACTATCTGTCCCAGCTTCGCCTGGGCGTTTCCGGACTTAAATCCCTGGTCGGTAAATTCTATATTAATAGTTTCCAGCTGCTTTTCGGGTTCTGTCTTGGGTTTGTCTATCACTGTAACAGCCGGAGTGTTTTCGACATTATTTGTAAACGATTCTTCCGCGGCTTTTTTTGCCTGTGCATCTTTAATTGCGGCATCTATCTGCTCCTCAAAATCTTTAAAGCTGCCTATTACCATTTGTCTGTTGTTTAAGTAAAATGTAGGAGTGGAGTTAACCCCCAGCTTTCTTCCGGCATTTAAATCCTCCGTCACGAATTGTTCATATGTTCCGGATTTCAGCGCGCCTGAAAATCTTTCCATATCCAGATTCAATTCTTCGGCGTATTTCACCAAATCTTCTTCGGTCATGTTTTCCTGATTCTGAAATAAAAGTTCGCCGAATTCCCAAAACTTTCCCTGCTCGCCTGCAATTTGTGCGGCTTCGGCAGCCTTTTGAGCATTCTTATGCTGGGGAAGGGGAAAGTGCCTGTAAATGATTCTTAAATCCTGAGGGTATTTTTGCGCCAGACCTTTTACTACCGGGTGGAATGCTGCGCAAGCGGGGCACTGAAAGTCGGAAAATTCTACCAGAACCGTTGCGGCATCTTCATTTCCCAAAAAGTAGGAATGAGGTGCGTATAACTGCTCGTCGCTGACTTCGGTTAAAACGGGAGAAATGGGAGGCTTGTTCTGACCAAGCACAATTATTCCCAAAAAAACCAGAATAGTTAGTCCGCCTATTACCAGTACGGGCATGTTTCGTTTTATAAAATTCATATTCAATGTTATTAACACTTAATACAATTATTATTGTATTATTGTGTGTTTATTTCCTTTCATATAAATTATTCTCTCAAAATTTCCGAACTTGTATTAGAACTTCTTTATTCACCAAGTTGACCGGCGGTTTGTTGTTTACTAATACTTCTACTACATTTTCAGCCGCCATTCTAGCCATTTGTATTCGGGCTTCTCTAGTTGCGCTGGCCGTATGAGGAGTCAGCACAACATTATCAAGTTCCAATAAAACGGGATTTATTTCCGGCTCGTTTTCAAAAACATCCAGCCCTGCCCCTTCAATCCATTTTTCTTTTAGAGCAACTGCCAATGCATCTTCTTTAACTATGGCGCCGCGGGCAGTATTTATAAAATAAGCCGTGGGTTTCATCATTCGGAGTTCCCGTTCTCCAATCATGCCGCAGGTTTCGTCGGTTAAATTGCAGTTCATGGAAACTACATCGGAATTTTCGAGCAGATATGGTATTTCGCAGAACTGTGCTCCGGTTTCTTTTTCTTCTTTTTCTTTTTCGCATGCGTCATTATACAAAATACGCATATTCAACCCGAATTTAGCTATGCGCGCCAGGTGCTGTCCGATTCTTCCGAATCCTATAATGCCCAATGTCTTTCCCATAAATTTGGGGCCTAAATATATCATCGGGTCCCAATATTTAAATTTTCCTTGTCTTATATATTTGTCCCCTTCTACAATATGTTTTCCCACGGCAAACATAAGAGCTAAGGTATGTTCTGCTACCGACTCTGTAAGATCGCCCGGAGTATTGGAAACATACACACCCAGTTTTGTGGCTTCTTCGATTTCTATGTTGTCATATCCTACAGCGTAATTTGCCACAAGTTTTAATTGGGATCCGGCCGCTTTCATTATGTCTCCGGTTATAAGGTCGGGGATTACCGGAATAATTGCATCAGCACCGCGGACGGATTTTTTTAATTCTTCATCTGAAAGGGGAGGGCCTTTTCTGTAATCAAGTTGTAATTCAGAATGACTTTCCAATATCTCAATTCCTGACTGGGGAATTTCTCTGGTTATGAGAACTTTCATGTTCAAATTTTATCACAAAAGAGTTTGTACTTAACGTTCTTGTAAATTCAGGTTTTTAAAATTAAGAAAATAATATTGCCGGAATAATTGGTTTACAGGTATAAATTAAATTTTGCCAATAAATCTTTGATAAAGTTTGCAATTTGGGTTATCGGATTGTCGCTTGGAAGATTACCGTAATCTTTTAAGAGCTCTATTCCGTGTTTGTCATTTCTGAAGTCAAGAAAATCTGTCTGCTCTTTTCCCATCGTATCATTTTTAAAATTCTGAGCATAAACCTGTATTATCTGTCCAACGTGAGGTTCGTATAATGGGTCGGTGTAGAAGTCTTGTTTGTTTCCGTTTATTTGTACAGTAGTGGTTGAAGGAAACATTTGAACGCAGGAATCTTTTTCGGTTGCCGGAACGGCCTCGCTTTTTGAATCAAGGAGAGAGATTTCTCTTTGGGCTTCAAAAATTTTAAGTGTAAAGTTAAATGTCAGCTCGGTGTTGCTTATTCTAATTATTTTTGCTTTCAGTTCGCAAACAGGGCTGAAATTGTAAACTACCGCTCCGGTATAAAATAAGGTTGAAGATAATATAAAAGCTGATACGGCTGTTAATAACTTTAACGATGTTTTGGCAGAGCTCGTAAACGTCATAAAAGATCTCTTGACAACTTTTCTATTTCCTCTTTGTTTAGAAGTCCGGTAATTCCTCCCGGCGTTTTAACATTATTTGCTGCATTTACGGCTCCCCACGCCATTGCGGTTTTTAAAGGTTTTCCGTAAAAAATTGCGGCTAAAAACCCGGCGGTGTAGGCGTCTCCTGCGCCCGTTTTGTCTACAACATTTTTCCCGTTCCCGTAAATACCCATTTTCACAAGTTCTTTTCCGTCATAAGATGTTGACCCGTTAACCCCGTCGGTTATTACGGTCAATTTAGGCCCGAAGTTCCTTAATTCCTTGTGCAGTTTAAGCATATCGTTTTTCCGGCTGTTGGTATCTGCGTTCTTCATGCCCAGAAGCATTCCTGCTTCATCTTTATTCACGAATAAAATGTCGGTCACCGATAAAATATTTTTTAAATTTTCCAGGCCCGATTTCAGCTGCAGTGTTCCGGGATTAAATGCCACTCCTATTTTTCCGTTTTTTTTGTCGGTGCTGCTTAAAGCGCTTTTCTTAATATATTCCACCAGTTCTTTTTGAAAAGGCTCAAACCCTTTTGCCAGAGATGAATAAAATATCCATTTGGGAGTCTCCCATTCATAAAGTTTATAATTTCTTTTTTCATGGTAAGTAAAAATAGTTCTTTCGCCGCCGTAAACAACTACCGCGTGTACGTTTGTGGGGGAGTTTTTATTTTTTATGCAGTATTTAGTTTCAATCCCGTATTGTTCAAATTCTTCTATAAATCTGTCGGCGTTTTGGTCATCCCCAAGTTCGGTATAAATAGAAGTGTTCATGCCAAGCAGCCTGCATCCGACAGCCACATGGCAGGCGTTTCCGGCGGCGGAGGTGCTGAATTTTTCCACCTGAACTTTGCTTCCGTGATAAAAGCATATTTTAGGCGCGGCAGAATTATCGGTAACGATATCCTTGCCGTCTACGAGCATATATAAATCTATGGAAACATCTCCTATTGTGAGCAGGTCCGGTTTCATTTGAAAAAAACTTTCAGTAAAAAATACTTCTCCTGGAAACGTCGGTGATGACCGGGTTTACAATCCAGACAAATATAATAAGTTTGGCCATTGAATAACCTAAAATCGCGAGAACCGTGGAAAAAATAAATTTGACATGGGTTTTGCCTCCGTAAAACATTTTATGAACAATAAGATAGGTTATCATTATTACAAACATTACCATCGCGAACTCTATAACAGGGAAAATAGAAGACCCCGAGACAAAAGAATGAAATTTTACAATAAGTTCTTTCATATAGTAAGTAGGTTCCGGCTACTTAGGCTTTTACTGTCTGACCATTGCCGCCAAAAAACTTTTCTACCTCTATAATAATACTTTTAGCACTTAATTTAAATTTGTCCAGCAGTTCCTGATACTCTCCGGATTCTCCGAATGCATCATTTACACCTACACGCAAAAGCGGGGCGGGCATTTTCCCGCTCAAAAGTTCCGAAACTGCACTTCCCAGCCCTCCGGTAATTTGATGTTCTTCCACGGTTACAACCTTTCCGGTTTTTTTGCATGACTTTAGTATTGTTTCTTCGTCTAAAGGTTTTATGGTTGGGGAATTTATGACTTCGCAGTCAACCTCTTTGGCAGATAAGAGTTTTGCGGCTTTCACGGCTTCGTAAACCAAAGGGCCGCACGCGACAATAGTCAAGTCACTTCCTTCTTTTAATATATAAGCTTTTCCAATTTCAAACTGGGTTTCTTCTGTGGTCACGACCGGAGTGGCCTCCCTCCCGGTTCGTATATAAACCGGCCCGCTGTATCCGACCGCGGCTTTTACGGCTTTTTTTGCCTCGTAATAATCGCACGGCACAAGCACTGTCATGTTTGGGAGAACTCTCATAAGGGCTATATCTTCCAAAGCCTGGTGGGTGGCGCCGTCGCCTTCGTCTGTGAATCCTGAATGAGATGAAACTATTTTTACATTGGCGTTTGAATAGCAGACCGCCACCCTGATCTGTTCCCAGTTCCTTCCCGGACTAAATACTGCATAAGAGGCCATGAACGGTGTTTTCCCGCTTAATGCCAAACCGGCTGCGATTCCGGCCATATTCTGTTCGGCAACTCCGACCTGGATAAATCTGTCGGGAAATTCTTTTTGAAATAAATCGCTTTTAGTGGATTTGGATAAATCCGCCGTCAGCACAACAATGGTACTGTTTTCTTTTCCGGCTTCCAAAAGCCCAACCCCGTAACCGTCTTTTATCGGCATTTTCTCGCAGTCCGATTCAAGAAGACGCGGGTTGAGTTTCAGGGTTGAATTTAGTTGCATTCCTGTGTTTCTTTTACGGTTTCAAATTCAATTTTACTGTCGGTTTTACCTATTGCGGCTAAATCTACCGGAGCGTTAGGATCAATATCATACGTACACGAATCTCCGGGCTTGAATTGTCTAATAGATACTTTCAGCGTGTTTGAATCTTTGTTCACATATACTTTTTTAATCTTTAAATCATTTCCTTCTGTTTCTTCTGTTTCGGAGCTGACTCCCAACAGATATTCTTTTTCAAAATCTATTTTTTCGCCCAAAGCTAAATTTCCTTCGGGGTCCGCGTTTCTGAGAAAAGTTTCCAGTTCTTTCTGGCTTTTTATAACAACTCTTTGCTTGGTCAGAGGATCTTTTGTCCAAACAGTGGTAGGAAATCCTTCCAGTCTTCTCACGTCCAAAGTGTTGTCGTTTTTCATCCAGGGAAGTTTTACTTCGCCTTCAATTAATAAATATCCCGCCCCGAAAATTAAAACCAAAATCAAAATAATAGGTAAAAAACTCATGCTTAATAATTTTTGTTCACTTTTACTCATATTGTACTCAATAGACGGCGTAGACGTAATATTGTATTTTCAATAGAAGACTTAGTCGTCATATTCACTCCTTATTCGGCCTTCAAGCGTCCTCAACTGCTTTAAAGCTTCTTCGGCTTGTTCTTGAGAGGGGGGCTTTCCGTGCCATTCAAATTTATACTGCATAAAATCTACACCCTTGCCTGGTATGGTATGTGCAATTATAACAGTTGGGCGTTGAGAAATCGTCTTAGCCATATTGCAGGAATTTATAACTTCTTCAATGTTGTGTCCGTCTATCTCAATTACATACCAGTTGAACGCTTCAAGTTTTTCTCTCAAAGGCTCCAAAGGCATTACATCTTCAGTATACCCGTCTATTTGAATATTATTTCTGTCTATGATCCATGTCAAATTTGTTACCCGCTTGTTGCCGGCAAACATTGCGGCTTCCCAAGTTTGGCCTTCATCCAGCTCTCCGTCGCTTCCCATGCAGTATATTCTGTATGATTTGTTATCCATTTTTGCGGCGATTGCCATTCCTATTGCCTGAGACAATCCCTGGCCCAAAGGTCCTCCGTTACTTTCAATTCCGGGAAGAGTTCCGAGATGTGGATGTCCCTGGAGGTCGGATCCGGTTTTTCTTAAAGTTTTTAGTTTCTCTCTTGAAAAAAATCCCCGGTGAGCAAGGGCTGCGTATAATATCGGACAGATATGTCCGCTCGATAGAACCAGTCTGTCTCTGTCTGGATCGGAAGGGTTTTCCGGGTCTATGTTTAAAATATCCCAGTAAAGCGCCGCAAAAATATCGGCGGTTCCCATCGGCCCTGCGCTGTGACCGGACTTGGCTTCCAGAAGCATTTTCACTACGGACTGCCGGAGTTCATATGCAGTTTCTTCCAGGCGCTCTATTTTATGGGTATGAGGCTTGCGGTTTTTATATGTGGGCATTGAAGTACAGTATAAAAGTTTTATTTAAGTTTCTCAACTTTTGTATTGCAGCAAATCTTGTGAGTTTTATAGATTTTTGGTTCTGTTGTTTATAGGTTTATACTTGAGGTAAATTCCTATACTAAGATGGAAAGGAGGGTCGTCATGGAAGAGAAGTGCACCTGCGGAAGGTGCCCTGTTTGCGGAAAACTTTCGAAAGAGTTTCGAGGATGCGAAGTGTGCTCCGGCGCCGGGCCGGAACCGGGCAAGGTTTACGACTTGAGATGTCCGGTGCACGGGCACCCCGAGATTCCAACCCCGGAGACACCCTTAAAGTAAGCGGGTACGGAATCTCCTTACTTTCCGGCGTGAGAATTGATGCAATTTTCTGACGCCGGGGAGTCTTTTAAAAGATTTCATATTTGCAAATTCTGTCATTATCTGCCCCCATTATTATAGTTTCGAGAACTTTGATAGAATGGGCTCGATATGAATTTCTTAATAAAAATCCACTCATTGTGGATATTTGGAGTTTTTTTGTTTTTTGTCGCATTTGGGTACCTAATTTTTAAAGAAGAAAGTGAGTTGTTTTCACCTGTATTGGGTTTGAATATTGATTCCGAGACATCTTCAACTATCGAGGGATCAGCTGTTGAGGAAAATCCATTCTCTTATGATGAATCTTTCACTCTGGAAAAAAATTTTTCAAACAGAAGAAAGTTTACATATATAACAGACTTAAAAGCCGACGAAATACTTTTAATTACTACCGGGGATGTTATTCCGTCCAGATCCGTTAACCATATAAGCGTTAATAAAAATAATTTTAAGTGGGCGTTCGAAAATGTGGCACCTTTATTAAAAAGCGCCGACATTACATTTATAAATATGGAAGCTCCTCTTATTAAAAACTGTCCTTTAACAGATGAAGGTTTTATTTTCTGCGGGGACGAGAGGCATTTGGAGGGGCTTACATTTGCCGGTGTCGATGTAGTTAATTATGCCAACAACCACATGGGCAATTACGGAACTGAAGGTATAGATAACACTAAAAAACTTCTTGATTCGGCGGGTATTCTATCGGTGGGATTAAGCACCGGCCCGGTTTATAAAACCGTAAAGGGCGTTACATTTGCTTTTCTGGCATACAACTCGCTAGGAGTTCCAGAGCCTCTTCTTTCGTATGCTGATAAAGATAAAATGAAAAGGGAAATAAGTGCGGCGGACAAAGCCGCAGATGTGGTGGTTGTGGGCATGCAGTGGGGCGAGGAGTACACCACACGTATTACATCCTTGCAGAAGGAGCTGGCGCACTTGGCTGTAGACAGCGGTGCTGATTTGGTAATAGGCAATCATCCTCACTGGATTCAGCCGATGGAGATTTATGAAAACGGAGTTATTTTATACGCCCACGGGAATTTAATATTTGACCAAATGTGGTCTACGGAAACCAGGCAGGGGATTATAGTCGGATTTATTTTTAAAGGAAAGAAATTAGAGGATCTGGCGTTTACTCCTGTTTTAATAGAAGGCTACGGACAGCCCATAATTCTTGACGGACCCGAAAGCGAAAAAATATTGAATAAATTTTACGAAGACACCCTTAAACTTAAAAACACTCTTTGAACGTCATACACATTTAAGTATTTCTTTTATTTAAACCTTCAATATATTCAAGGACTTCCTGAGGAGTGGTGCAGATTTTAAGCAGCTCTACTTCGCCCGGCCTCAGTTTCATATGTTCCTGAAAATCTTTTATAAGTTCTTTCCAAAAAGCGCCGTATAAAATTATTGGCTTGTTGTCGCCTTCGTGTATTCTGGAGCTCGCCCACGTCATTCCGAATTCGCTGATGGTTCCGGTTGCCCCGTTAAAGAGAATATGCAGGTCGGTGTTTTGAAGCATTACTTTTGTTCTGTCAAAATAGTCAAGAGTGTATACTTCTTCATCAAAGTGATTATCTTTGTCAACCCCCTCGTAATTTTTTTTAGGTTTGTTTGGATGATATGTGACTGCCAGAACTTTTCCTCCTCCGTCGTGGGCTCCGTTTGTTGCCGCGCGCATTACGCCGGGTCCTCCTCCGTTTACAACTTCATATCCGTTTTCGGCCAAAAGTTTTGCAACGTTGAAAGAGTCCTCATAAGTTTTTTCACCTTTCTCCCAACCGGCTCCTCCCAGAAATGCTATTTTTTTGATTATTGACTTATCCATAAAAATTCCTTTCGCTTTGTTATTAAATTTAGTAGCTTGTCCGAATCAGCGGTTTCTGTAAACACCCATGAAATATTCTAATGCTTCTTTGGGATTTTGGGTATTAAAAATATGCGAGGTGATTACCGCGTCTATTGCGCCTGCCTCCAAAACTAGCGGTAAATAATCTTTGTCCACCCCGCCATCTACCTGAAAAGGAACGGAAGGATAATCGGTTCTGAATTTTTCAAGTTTTTCCAGAACTTCTATTTGAAATTCTCTGCCGCTGCCGCCGGGGCGGATGGTAAAAAACTGCACGTAATCCAGTTCATCCAGATATTCTTCTATTTTTTCCACGGGGGTTGAAGGTCTTAATGACAAACCCACTTTGTATTTAAGTTTTTTTGCTGTTTCTATAAATTTTTCAATGTATTCCTCGGCGTCGATAAGCATGCTTATCTTTTCGGCTTTTTGCACTTTTTTCTCCAGATATTTTATCGGGTTCTGCACCATTAAATCCAAGTCAAATTTTGACATAGTATCGATTCCGTCTAGTTTGTATATATCAGTGAATGTTTTGCCGTCCACTAGCTCGCCATCCGCAACGTCTACCTGAATAAGTCTTGCTGCTGAATCCACCAGTTTTATTTTTCTTTTGATTTCTTCAAAATCGCTTTCGAAAATTCCCGGGATAATCATTTAAAAAACTCCTTCACTCGGTGTTTCCTGTCGTGAAATTTTATTTAGTCTCCTGACGTGTCTTTCGGCATTGCTGAAGGGTGTGGTGAGCCAGGTTTTGGTTATTTCCCACGCTTCGTTTTGGTTTATATAGCTTGCCGGTAGCGCTAAAACATTTGTATTGTCGTCGTTTCTGGAAGAGGAGGCGTGTTCCGGATTCCATGTTAGCGCTGCCCTAATACCGGGGAATTTGTTGGCAAGAATTGAGGCGCCTACGCCGTTTTTGCAAATTACGATCCCTCTGTTTTTTTCATTTTCCATAACCTTTTTTATGCAGGGAATTGTATAGTCGGGGTAATCGTCTTCGGGTTCAAGCTTATCGGGACCCATATCTACAGCTTTGTAGTCGTTTTCTTTTAGCATATCTAATATTTTATTTTTTAATTCAAAACCGCCGTGGTCGGATGCTACATAAATCATAGAATTTTCTCGTGCGCAAAATATGTTACCGATATAAGTACTATATTAACAAAAGAGAAAACGCACCACATGCAGATTGCTTCAATTACAAACACTTCTAAAAAAGTAAGATAGGAAGAAAATCCCAGTCCCCACAGTATACCTAAAACCGCGGCTCCGCGGTAATTCTTAAAAAAGCATAAAAACAGGAATAAATAATAAAAAGCGCCCCATACCGACACGGGAATTCCCAGTAAATCAGAATAAATACTGCTTTGAACTTTTCCGCAGTCACCGAATCCGCAGATTAATGGGTTATTTGTGTATTTTGCGTAAACTAGGTACATGGAAATTAAAACTCCCACTACGCTTAAAGTTAGCAATGCTGTTCTGGTATTTTTTTTATTTAATACTCTTGAATGTGAATTTACGAAGTCTTTAATTGTCAGCAGTTTTGTCATTTGAATTTAGTTTCCTTATTCCGAAAATCCCCGATAGTACTAGGAGTATAGATATAATTTGGGCGGTATTCAACCCCGCGATTTTCCAGGCGTCCAGCTTTAAAAACTCCATGAAAAATCTGATTAACCCGTAACCGGCCAAATATAAAAAGAAAACGGAACCTTTCTTTAGTCCGTCCGCATTTTCGAACGTCCCTGTTTTTTTGTTAAAAACCCAAAGCAAAAATAAAAACAGCATTAAGTTAAGAAGCGATTCGTATAAAAACAGCGGATGGAATTTTTCATAATCTTTAAATATTTCCGGCCTTTTTTCAGGCGGTATGTATATTCCCCAGGGCAGGGAAGTAGGAGCACCGAACAATTCCCGGTTGAAATAATTTCCCCACCTTCCGATAGCCTGTGACAGTGGCAGAAGCAATCCACCTAAATCAATCCAGTCAGTTATATGCTGTTTTTTAATTTTTAAATAAATCAAGCCCGCTGCAACGCCAAAGATAATAGCACCGTAAATTGCCATTCCTCCTATTCTTAAGTTAATTATTAAAGCCGGATTTTCCGAGTAAAAACTCCAAAAATGCACTACATGGTATAAACGGGCTCCGATTATTCCGGATAAAATTACCCAGAACATCCCGCCGTACAAAATATCCGAGTCGAGGTTTTTCTTTTTAGCCAGTTTGGAAGCAAAGAATATGGAGACCGCAATTGAAAAAGTAATTATAAATCCGTACACGGTATTAAATTAAAAAATACTTAAGCAGTAAACAAGAATACCCAGAAGGACAAATGCAAATATTCCCACGCCGTTGTTTTTCGGCTTGCTTTTTAAAGCCCAAAACCATTCGTCTGTTTTTTTAAGCAGGTGCGACTCATACATTCTGTAAATAGAATTTACAAAGGTGGAAAATACCAGAGCTTTTATAAAGTAAGGTGCATCTGAAGAGGCAACAAATACAATCAGACCGCCGAGAACTACTTGGAACAGTACACTGTTGAGGGTTTTGTCTTTGATCTCGTCCCTGTGGTAGTAAACGTATGAAAGAGCGTTTCCCAAATCTCCGTGCTTCATAAATCCGGTCAGTGTTTTTGAAAAATCCGAAGTCGGCTCCAAAAAGTAAGCGTGAATAAAATAGTCCAGGTCAAGTATGAAAGTTCCCAGGAGAGTGCCCAGAACTATAAGGCCGATCTGAACGGGCTGGGTAGTTACTTTTAATGCAATCAGAACTATCGAAAGTATTATTGATATGAATAACTGAGTTTTATACTGCCTGGCAATTTTTAGAAACATATAATTTCAAATAAACTCCGTTAACAATATTCTAGTATTATTTTGCCTTTGAGGGAAGTTTTTTCTTTTTAAGTTCGGTGAGCTTCCACATGAAAAGCTTTCCTTTTGTTGCAGCTTTTTCTGATGCCAGTACATATTCGCGCGCCAGATCGAGAATTTTTCTGTCCTCCTCTTTGGCGAGCTTTATGTATAAAGCTCTGTGCTTGGTGTCGCCGAGCTCTTCGGCGAGCCTGTTGCCGTAAGCCTGAAATTCGTATTTGTTCCTTTTATCGGACTTTATACTTTTGAGTTTTATGATTTCCTTGATTTCTTTCATGTATAAGTGTTAAACGGGGCAGGGCTTGTTTATAAGAATAATCATTTCACTAGAATTGCTGATTTTATTTGGTTTCTTCTCGGTTTCGGCTTTCAGGTGTACCGGACGGTTTGTATACTTGGTCATGGGCAATTTTTCCCAAAAACGGAAGTTCGAATTCTACTTTATTATAAGCCTTCCACATGAGAAAAAACCAGCATACAGCGATTAAAATTGAAACCACCGGCTCAATCAGAAATCCGATTAATATCAGTTTAAGGCTTTGCGCAATACTCCAGGCCCCAAAGGCGACAACTCCGAACAAAATCGATTGAAACGCATGGAACCTGACAAATTTATTTTGCTTTTCCATTATAAAAACGAAGACGCCCGAAAATGGCGAAAGCAAATAAGAAAGAGCAGCTTCAATGTTGGGTTCAAGGTTATAAGGCTTTTGGAATGTCTGTGTGTTTTTGTCTTCCTGCGTCATATATTTCCTAAGACTTTACGTACCCGACGATACTTAATTAATAATATCCACGTTTTTGCATGTTATGCAAGGTTTTAATTTCTTCTATGCTTGTTGAATCGGTAGGTTTTTTATCGGTTCTGAATTTTATCAGCCTGGGAAATCTTAAAGCGTATCCTGCTGTATGAGTGGGGGATTTCGATATTTCGTCCGCTCCCACTTCCACCACTATTTTCGGCTGTATCCAAACATCCGGCTCCAATATTTTGTTTACCTCAACATTTTTAGGCTTCTCTTTGGTTTTCAACTTGTCCGCTTCTTTTTTTAAATATATCCAGTCGTCTTCCTTTAAACCCGTGCCTATTTTGGTGATCGTTTTAAACTTTTGGGCTTTTTCGTCATAGACTCCTACCAAAAATCCGCCGATCCCGAACTGAGCTCTGACACCTTTACCGTAGAAATAGCCTAAAACCACGCAGTCAACCGTATCTTCGAGCAATTTTGTGTCGGCTTTTTTCATTTTTACCCAAGAAAACGAGCGCGCACCCGCCTGATAAACCGATCCGGGTTTTTTTAATATCAAGCCTTCCAGATTTTTGTCTTTGGCTTCCTCAAAGTATTCTGTAAGCTTTTCTGCGTTGTCGGTTTCCACATAAGTGTCGATTATTATTTCCTCATTGGGTTTTACGGCTTTTTTCAGCAGTTCTTTTCTTTCAGATAAAGGCAGATCTATAAGCTCCTTTCCGTTTAAATATAATATGTCAAATACAAAATATTTCAGCGGAATGTCTTTGACCATTTCAGCCACTCCGTGCTTGCGTTTTCTTTGAATCGTTTCCTGAAAAGGCAAAAACTCTCCGGTCTTTTTATCAAAACCTATAGCTTCACCGTCTAAGATGACAGAATCAGCCTCTATAAGTCTGTCCGCCGCTTCTATAATATCCGGATATTGATGAGTAGTTTCTTCCAAGTTTCTTGTATAAGTTTTTATTAACATTTCCCCGCTCTCACGGTCAAACAAGTCGTTTTGTTCCGTATCTTTACTTTTTGGCTTGATTTTCCTGTTCATATGGAGCTGAACCCTGGTTCCGTCGAATTTAAACTCCGCCCACACACGCCCCATTTTTTCTATTACTTCTTTTGGGTCTGACAGCCTTTGACATCTTTGAGCCAGTATAGGTACGCCAGGTTCAATCTTTATTTTCTCTATACCTTTGAGACCTTCTTTTTTGATTATTTTTGTTACAAGTCCGATGTCGGGGTGAATGCTGTATCTGTTTTCTATTTGGGCGGAGGCTGTTTTGTCTCCCAGAAACTGAGCTAATGCATCAATTATTGTCAATTCGGTGAAACCCAGCCTTATGGTTCCCAAAATAATTCTGACCGCGTATTTTGCCGAGAGGGGATCAAGCTTTTTCAAAAGCTCTGCGGACTTATTAATTTTTAAATCCTGCGATCCCGAGCCGGATACTTCGGCAATTTCCTGCAAATCTTTATAAACATCGTTTAACCGTGGATTCCCGCTCTTTTTTGTTTTGGATAATTCAAACGCGACGTCCCCCAAATCTCCCGACTTGGCGTAATGACTTTCTATAACCTTTTTGTCGGTTTCAAAAGACATTTCAAGAATCTTTATCATCATTTTTTCGGCGATGTTGAATTTTGGGTTTTCGTAGATGGCTTTTAGATATCCGAGCGAAAGGTAAACCCCTATTTCGGCTTCTTCCTGGTCAAGGTTTTTTATTAAATCGGTAAGAATGGAAGTTATTTCGAGCCTTTTTGAAGTTGATTCAAGTTTTTCTAGGTATTTGGCGAAATCTTTGAATTTCATATGTTTGTTATGCTTAGAATACTACTAAATAGGTTGGTTTGTCATGGTCTAACTCAATTCATACATTGAAGACTTGGTACTTCCTGTTTTTACCACAATTCCCTGGTTCAGCAAAACCTTTATATCCCTCAATATTGAATCCTCAGACACACCGGGAAACAGCTTGGGGAAATCTTTATTCTGCATAATTCCGTAATCCTGCAAATGTTCTATTATTCTTTCCTGTCTCGGCGTGAGCTTAACTCGTCCTGATGCTTTTGCCAGTTTAGTGTCTCTGGCGAGAAGCAGAATTTTTTCTTTGGTGTTTAATACTTCGTGGGCGATTTCTTCGGTAAAATATTCCAGCCAAAGGCTGTAGTCCAGGTCTTTTCCGACGGTAGAGTATAAGTATTGATCATAAGACTTACTTGTGTCGGTATAGCGGGATTCAAGGCTGATATAGTTGTTAAAAGCGTATCCCGCATTTTTTAGAATGGTCCTTACTGTTATGTCAGCGACTATATTATTTCCTGAATCGAACGGCTGGATATTTTCTATTTGTGCCTTTATTATTCCTGCAACTATTATGGGGTGGGTTTCTTTGGCATACAGGCTGTAATACCAGTCGAACAGTTCCGTAACTTCAGCAAGGATTTCTTCAGGAAGAGACGCTTCTGCCACCTTTTTGCTTCTAAAAGATACAAACTGAACGCCGCCTTTGTCCGAGCCGCTTTTTCCGTGAAAAATCAGGCGGTGAAAGAATTTTAGGCTTTCTTCGTCCAATTCTTTCTCAATAACTTCATTTCCGGCGCTGTTGCTTACATAGTCAAGGCACGCCGCCAGGTTCATAATTTCTTTTGGTGAGCTGCTTTCCAAACCGTCAATATATTTTTTTACCAAGTCTGGGCCGGCGTTTAAACGCAGAGATTTTAAGTCAGCGGCTATAGTTTTTATCCTAGCTTCCTTCTCTATTTGTTTCTGCCAGGTCGGGAGAATAGTTGTACTTTCAATCACACCTTTGCAGTGCTCAATTTCGGCTATTCTACCAAGTGTTTTATTTGTAATAGTGAACTTAGGGAGAAACATACGCAATTAATTCTTGCATATTTCCCGCAAAGGTCAAAGGTTTATAACAAAGGCGTTTTTAACGGGCAATTCCGTGGAAGTTATTACAGTTTGCTGCTTAGGAACCATATTTATTAATATTTCTCTGTGTTTTTTGTCTAATTCTGAGAATATGTCGTCCAAAAGGAGAACCGGAGTTTCTTTTGTTTTTTCTTCTATATAATCTGTTTCGCACATTTTTAAGGCGACCAGAACGGTTCTTTGCTGTCCCCTGGAGCCGAAGTCCGATAAGCGATAATTATTGTACTCAATAACAAAATCATCCTTGTGGGGACCTATTAAAGTGGACTTGGCGGCAATTTCCTTGTTTCTGTATTCGGAGAACCTTTCTTTGGTTATCAAACTCTTTTTATATTTTATTTCGATTTCGTAATATCCGCTGTTCAGAGTTTTTCCGTACACCTTGGCTTTTTTGTCGAGAAAGTCCAAAAGGTCGCTTCGCATTTTATGTATATCAGAGCCGGATTGTTCTAATATATTTTCCCAGTATTCCAGCTGATCAAACCCTTTTCGCTCTTCTCTTATCATTTCTAAAAGCTTATTTCTTTGTTTAAGCGCCTTTGTGTAATTGTTATGGGTGCGTTTATACGTTTTATCTATCTGAAAAAGCACTGAATCGATATATTTTCTCCTTTCGGCGGGGGAGCCGGTTATTACATCTATATTTTGGGGGGTAAATAAAACGCTTTTAAATATTCCGGTAAATCCGTGGATGCTTTTGGGCACTCCGTTCACTTTTACCTTTTTTGTCGAGGTGTGGATTTCGTCTTTAATTTCGGGCCGGCTTGAATACATTAATTCGTCGTGATTAAAGCGATCCCGGTCTCCGGCCGGCGACCTCCTTGAAATCTGCAATTCCAGATCATAATTCTCTTTATTCTCTTCGCCTGTTTTTATTGAAGCTTTTATTGTTGAAAACTGCGCAGGGTAGTTTATTACATCACTGTCATATCTGGCCCTAAACGATTTTGACGTGGATATCATATGCAGGGCTTCGAGGATGTTGGTTTTTCCTGCTCCGTTGTCTCCGATTATGAATGTGGTGGCATAATCAAACTCCAAGCTCAGGTTTTTGTGATTTCTGAAATTAGTTAACTTAATCTTATTTACAATCATAGAACCGGAGGTTTTTTAGTTCCTTCCAACAGAATTTGGCAGAACGAACAAAAATATGTACCCCTCCCGTTTATCTTTTTAACCGAGACTTTGCCGCTGCAGTTAATGCAGGTTTTTTTCCCGTATATTCTAAAATAATTCTGGTGAGTACCGGGTTTTCCGAATGCATCCACGTACATTGCGTCTTCCAAAGTAGAACCTCTATGCTCAATACCTTCGTTTAATATTAGTTTTGCCGCTTCCAGCAGCTTTGCCGCGCTTTTTGTGTCGATGTTTTGAGTTTTGGTTTCCGGATGTATTCTGGCCAAAAACAAGCTGTCGGTAGCGTAAATGTTTCCGAGTCCCGATATAATACTTTGGTCCAGCAGAGCGTTTTTTATTGTTGTTCTTTTGCTGTTTAATCTGTGTGCGAATTCTTTTGCGTCTATGCTGCCTTTGTGGGCTTCCGGGCCGTATTTTTGTTTCATTTTTTCGAGTTCTTCCTTGCTATATAAAACCGCTTTGCCGAACATCCTCATATCGCAAAACCTTACCTCCACGCTTTTATTGTTTTTTTTCAGAGTAAAAGTTATTTTTGTCCATTTGTCTGGTTTTTGGTTTAGAGCTCTTATGAGGAGCCTACCGGTCATGGCCAGGTGAAAAACCATGAAATAACCGTTTTCCAGTTCAAAGACTATATTCTTAGCGATTCTATTTATTGAACTTATCTGTACATTTTTTGTGTGTGCCAGGAAAAACTTTCTGTCGGGGTACACATTGTACTCTCCGGATATTTTTACGTCATCAATAGTGGAGTTTTCAAAATACTTCTTTAAATCAGATGTTATAGTTTGTACTTCGGGTAATTCAGGCATTTTCCTTACTTTTGCTCGGAAAGAAATTGATTCCATTTATTTGCTACGAATGCTTCAAATTCTTTTTTGAACCTGCTTACGGAGTATTTCTGAACATGGTCTTTGATTGAATTGCTGTTGTACACGCCTTTTTTAATATTATCATCAAATTCTTTCATTTTGCTTACAAAATCTTCCAAGGTGACTTTGTCAAAAAACATACCGTCTATGCCGTCTCTCACGCTTTCCAGGACTCCTCCCGATCTGTGGGCCAGTACGGGTTTTCCCTGCGACATTGCTTCAATCGGAACAATACCGAAGTCTTCTTCTTCGACCGGAAATATAAAGCCCAGACATTCATTCATTTTTTGGAATTTCACATCATCAGAAGCTTGTCCCAGAAATTTTATATTGTCTTTGGCCATTTTTTTTAGTTTTGCCTCTTCTTTTCCGGTGCCGATAATTTCCAGCTGCAGCCCGAGTAAATTGAAAGCCTGAATAATTAAATCAAAGTTTTTGTATGCGGCTAGCCTTCCGGCAGCCAAATAAAAAGGTGCTCTCAAATTGTCTAATTCGGCTGCAGATTTTGCTTCTACATCCACCGGGGGATAAATAACGGCGGCTTCGCGCCTGTAAAACTTTTGTATCCGTTTTGAGGTTTCGTGTGAATTTGTAAGCAAAAAGTCCGGTCTTTGGGCGCTTATATAATCCCAAACCCTCAAGGAAGTGTCTATAAAAGAGACAAAAGGCTTATAGTACCAGTTGTTTCTGTTAGTGCTTTCTACCGAGTACTTGTATAAAAATCTTGGGGGAGTGTGGACGTAACTTATATGAAGCTGAGTAGGTTTAGTTAAAACACCTTTAGCCCAGGCATTGCCGCTGGAAATTATCAGGTCATAATTTCTGAGATCGAAATTTTCAAAATACAAGGGCATTAGGAAAGTAAAGTATTTAGGCCACTTGGATAGAAGGGAAGTGCCGGGGCTGATTATTTTTTTTGAGTTTAACTTTTCGGAGAGCAGAGCCGGTTTATATATTCCTGTGAAGATCTCGGCTTCGGGAAATATATCTGACATTATTTCAAGTGTTTTCTCCGCGCCACCGTATTGAACCAAATAATCGTGTATAAATGCTACTCTTGGTTTGTCCATGGCAGAATTATATCAAAGATGTGTTTATGTTATTGACATAGCATGTAATTCATGAGTACATATCTATATGTTTCATCGATTGTTTTGCACGTATCAATAAGCAAATCTGCGAAGCAATCAGGATTAATTATTATGAGAAAAGGGATAGCTGCTCCTACAATTTTGCTCGTTGTAGTTCTTTTTTCGGTTGCCGGAATTGTTTTATTCTCCCTGGAAAACAATAAAGAGAACGATGTAAAAGGGACTTCCAATAAAAAAACGGCTGAAGAAAAAGCCGGGTTTGTTTTTGAAGTAAATTCTTTATCTACCTGGGAGCTGCTTGAATACTTGTGTACAACCGAATCAGAATGTAAATCCGGTCCCGACTCGGGCAAAAGATGGGGAACAGTAGGAGGAGGGCAGGCATCCATGAAAAGTGTTTTGGTACCTTACCAAGATGAGTGGTCAGCCTACAAATACCTTAAAGTTTATATGAAGCCCGGACTTTCATCGTCGGGGGTTATATTCAAAGTCAGCTTGCTGAACTCCGACACCGGTGCGCAAAATGCAGTTTTGGGAGATGCCGATTCAAAATATGAAGCGGTTTTAGTGCCGCTGGGAAGTCCGGTTTCAGGTCAGGTAAAAGTTGCTTCGTTCAACGCCGAGCGTTAACTCAGTAAAAAAATTCTCGTCACATTATTTGCAGCCTGTATTCAATTATCAAAAATAAAATATATAAACCAAGTAAAAACACCGCTTCCGGTTTGTCTATTGTCCTTTTAGACCTTACAAATTTGAGAAATACCAGCATGGCGATAATAAATATAATTATAGACTGCAGTCCGAAGGATGTGGGATCTATTCTCAGGTCTATAGGATGAATTAATACCGTTATTCCAAGCACAAGCGTTGAATTTGCCACAATGCTGCCTATTACATTTCCCAGTATTTCCTGATTATGATGGTATTTCAAATTAACAATTGTGTATGCAATTTCGGGCATCGAAGTTCCCAAGGCTATCAAGGTTAACCCAATAAAACCTAAATTCCAGTCCGCGGCTACGCTTAAGCCTTCGGCAGCTTTGACTATAACTTCGCTTGCTCCCAGAACTATCAGTAAAGAAAATAAAAAGAGGGCCGCTTCTTTCCAGAAGTTTATTCTTTCAAAACTTTCTTTGAGGCGTTCAAGGCCGGTGCTTCTTTTTAGAACCGCCATAATATATATGGCATATGTGGCTAGCAGAATGACTCCGTCAAATCTCCCCAAATACCTGTCCGTAAGCAGCACTATCGGCAAAAAGGAGAAAAACACCACATAATAAATGTCCCTGTTTTCTACAATACTTCTGGTGGTAATGGGATATGCAATCAAAACCGGAATGGCGATAATTAAAGTCAGCAAGGCTATATTTGATCCTATCGCGTTGCCGAAAGACAGTATAGGATTTTTGTCAATTGCGGACGTAATTCCTACTACCGTTTCGGGAAGGGAAGTAGCAATGCTTACGAGTAGAAAACTGATTGTATAAACGGAAATGTGAAAATGATGGGCAATTCTGGATGTTGCTTTTACAAATAATGTAACTGCTTTTAATAGCGAGAAACATCCGACTAGGATTAGCAGTAAATAAAACAGAGCAGTCATTATTTATTAATAATATTGGTTTGTGCGCGAAATCTCAAACTTTTCATGATTTCCGAACCAATAATGGTGAAAAATGAAACTGCTACGCAGACAGCTAAGAGGTTTAAAGGCAGAGGTACGGTTTTTAACAATAAATTTCCGGCACCGGTGTAAACAATTATAAGCTGAAGCAGTCCTGACGCTATTACGGTACTTCTCAAATACATGTTATTTAAAACATTCTTAGAGAATATCGAGTGGGTTTCGGATTTATTGTTTATAGCATGCAGAAGCTGGCAGAAAGCCAAAGTAATTAAGGCTGCTGTCTGTCCGTGCGGCAGCGATATCCGCAGCCCCAACCTGAAGGCAATAAAAGTAGCGAAAGTTATAACTACGGCTTCAACAAACATATAAAGCCATCTGTCTCTGTTTAAAATACTTACATTTCTGTCCCGCGGCCTGCGCGACATAATATCGGCTTCGCCTTGTTCCATTCCCAAAGAAAGCGCCGGCAAACCGTCCGTAACCAAATTAATCCATAATATATGTATAGGCAGCAAGGGGAGAGGCATTCCCGAAAAGATGCTGATCGCAATCAATAGAATTTCCGAAATGTTGCAGGAAATAAGATACCTGATGGATTTAATTAAATTATCGTAGACAATTCTTCCTTGTCTGATCGCTTCCACTATTGTCGCGTAGTTATCATCCTGAAGCACCATGTCGGAAACCTCTTTTGTTACATCCGTGCCTGATATGCCCATGGAAATTCCGATGTCGGCGGTTTTAATAGCCGGCGCGTCGTTTATCCCATCTCCTGTCACGGCAACTATTTTGTTCAGTTTTTTTATAGTTTCCGTAATTCTTAGTTTTTGTTCAGGCGAAACTCTGGCGAAAACTTTTATATTTCCCAAAAGAGCTTTTATCTCGTCGTGGTTCTTATCTCCGAGCTCGCTGCCGTCAATTACTTCGTCCGAATCATTTATTAAGTTCAGCTCCATGGCAATATTGCTGGCAGTTAACTTATGATCGCCGGTCAGAATCAGTGTTTTTATGCCGGCAGTTAACGCGTCGTTCATGGCCGTTTTTACTTCCGGTCTTAGCGGATCTTTCTGAGCCATAATTCCCAAAAATCTGTGATAAGTGGATAATGCGCTTTCGGGATTTTCCAGGTTTAAAGCATTCTCAAAATCTTCTTTAGACATTTCTTTGGAGGAGAAAGCTATATTTCTAAGCCCTTTTTCGGCAAAACTGTCATTCAACGCGAAAATTCTGTCATTGTTTTCGGTTACCATCCAGGAAATTACTTCCGGCGCTCCTTTGGCCACTATGGTTACCAAATATTTATTTTCCGGGTTTTCCACTACGGTCAGCATTTTTTTGCTGTCTGATGAAAAAGGAATTTCATAAATCCTTTTGTGTTTATTTTTTATATTTTGAATGTCCAGGCCGAAATCCGCCGCACAGGCCATTAAGGCCGTTTCGGTGGAATCGCCTACAAAGTACATAACGCCTTTTTGATCTTTATTGATAATTGAGTCATTGCATATTATGGCAGCTTTTAAAAGCTCCTCAATGTCTTTTATGTAATATTTGTCAAACGCTCCTTTTTCATCTCTTTCATATATTTGATCTAAAGTAGCAATTGTTGTAACAGTCATTTTATTTTGTGTAAGAGTACCGGTTTTGTCAGTGAGAATATAGTTCACCGATCCCAGTGTTTCCACCGCTTCGAGCTTTCTTATAATTGCTTTGCTCTTGGCCAGTTTGGAAACTCCTACTGCCAATACAATAGTAACTACCGCCGGCAGGCCTTCAGGAATGGCCGCGACTGCCAGGCTTACGGAAACCAGGAACGATTCTTTAACAGAAAGGCTACCCAAAGCGTAGGAGGCGACAAAAATGATAAGCACTATTGCGCCTGTTATCAAAGTCAGCCTTTTAGCTACCTTGTCCAGTTCAATACTAAGAGGGGTTTCATTTTTGGGTGCGGTCTGAATAAGTGTGGAGATCTTGCCGATTTCAGTGTCTTTGCCCGTTCCCACAACAATACCGCGGCCTCTACCAAAGGTTACGCTGGTATCTTTAAAGGCCATATTTATTAAGTCTCCCAAAGGAGTTTTCTCGTCAAAAATCGCATCCGGATCTTTTTTGGCGGGTTTGGACTCGCCGGTAAGAGCCGATTCATTAATTTCCAGGTTGTAAGCTTCTGTTAAGCGCAGATCTGCCGGAATTTTATCGCCGGTTTCAAGAACTATCAGGTCGCCCGCTACAACTTCTTCGGAATTAATTATTTCCAGGGTACCGCTTCTTAATACTTTTGTCTGAGTTTTTGATAAAGTTTTCAGGGCTTCAATCGCTTTTTCGGCTTTTGACTCCTGAATATATCCCATGAGGGCATTAACAATTACAATAAATAAAATTACCGACGCGTCCAGCCTTTCTCCGAGCACAAAGGAAACTACAGCTGCCGCCATTAAAATTAATACCAGCACATTTGTAAATTGCTTAGCGAATTTGGCAAAACTGCTTTCTCTCTTTTCTTCGGGTATAACGTTTAAACCGTATTTAACTAGTCTTTCGGCGGATTCTTCTTTTGATAAACCGTACGGGCCTGTATTAAGTTCAGAAAATATTTCTTCAACTGTTTTGGTTTGAAACATAATTAGGTATATATAGCATATTATAAATAGTTTATCATTGTGTAATATTAAATTATGACCGGTTTTGATAAAAAACTATTATTCAAATACCTTCAGGAAGAGATTAAAGGACTGGTCCAGGACGGTCTGATTCTTTTATCTCACGCAAAAGACCACGAAGGAGAAATTTCCGATTTTTCTTACTTAGTATTTCCTTTTTCCAAAGCATATGAGGGGTTTCTAAAAAAGTTTTTTCTGGATTTGGGACTAATAAGGGAGGATGAGTATTATAGCGATGAAATAAGAATCGGAAGAATTTTAAATCCCGGATACCTTGAAGAGCATAAGTCGGTTTATAAGTTTTTGAGCCAGCACGAAAAAGGCGGAGAAGTTTTTACCCGAAGGCTTTGGGAAGTGTGGAGAAAAGGAAGGAACCAGGTATTTCATTATTTTCCGCACAATTTTAGAAGGTTGAGTTATGACGAGGCAAAACAGATAATAGACGAAATACTGGACATTATGAGCGAGTGCGTTTCCAGGTGTTATATAGATGCAAACAACAGGCATATTAGTAAACCCGTGAGCAGTATAATGTAACCCGAAACTTAAACCTATTTGCATGATATACTATTATTCTTCAATTTCATTAATACTTAATTTGTAGGTATTTATTATGGGTAATTTGAGTAAAAACAAGTTAAAAGTTGCTGTCGGTTTAAGCGGGGGAGTGGACTCTTCTGTTGCGGCATTTTTGCTTAAAGAACAGGGATTCGATGTTGTAGGCGTGCACATGTGGTGCTGGGATCAAAGGGGTGACGGGTGCACTGCTGATCAGGACAGGTCTGATGCGGCGGAAGTTGCCGGAAAACTGGGAATTAAATTTGTAGTTCTGAATTTCGTTAAAGAATATAAAGAAAAAGTAATAAATTATTTTTACTCCGAATATGAAAAAGGCAGAACACCCAACCCCGACGTAATGTGCAATAAAGAAATTAAGTTCGGGATGTTTTTGAATTGGGCGGTTGAAGCCGGATTCGACTATGTTGCTATGGGACATTATGCCCGGATTCAGAATAACAGCGGTGTATATAAGCTGCTTAAAGGTGTTGATCAATCTAAGGACCAGTCTTATTTTTTGTATCTGCTGGGGCAGGAGCAATTGTCTAAAACATTATTTCCCATCGGTGATAAAACCAAAAAAGAAGTGAGAGCTATTGCAAAAAAAGTTAATCTACCCACACATAGCAAAGCGGACAGCGTAGGAATATGTTTTATCGGAGACATAGATGTAAAGGAATTTCTTAAACAAAGACTCCATAATAAAGAGGGGAATGTAGTAAACAGCAAAGGGGAAGTTATCGGAAAGCATGAGGGAATCTGGTTTTACACCATTGGCCAAAGGCACGGATTTTCGATTGATAAATATCAGGGACTTCCTTTGTACGTTATAGGTAAAAATGTCGGGAAAAATGAATTAGTAGTAGGATTTGCCAAAGAAGCCGTAAGAAAGTCATTTGAAGTGTCGGACCTGCATTGGGTTAGCGATGATTTATTGAAAAGTCATATAAGTATTTCCTGTGATGTGCGTATCAGACATTTAGGAGATTTATACAAAGCAGTGCTGACAAACGGAGGCAGGAAAAGGAAAGTTTCATTAGAAAACGGAGTGTTCGGAGTGGCGCCCGGCCAGAGCGCGGTGTTTTATATTGGAGATGAATTGGTTGGCGGGGGGATAATTAAATAATACTTAATTCTGTGACAAAACAAACGAATTCTGTTTAATTTTTATAGTGCTTTCCCATTTATTTTGTGCATTTACTCTAATAAGCTCGTCTTTAGATTCTTCAGTGTTGTCGGCGAGATCCATAGATCTGTACTGAATGGTGAAAACTCCTTCCATTTCGGGCGAAAAAGGGGCCGTATATTCCTCCCAAGCATTATTATCAATAGAATAAAAAGATAAATCATCCTCAGAACCGGTTGTTAAAATTACTGTTGGCAGCTCTTTATACCATCCTTTATTAGAATAGCCGGTTAGTTCTATATTTGTGGTTGGGGTTATACTGTCGAATTTTTGACCGAAAACCGCAAAATAGGATAAATGGTCAGTAGTAGTGTAAATTTGGTTGTTTGCAATGTCTAGCGATGTTACCATTTGTTCCCACTGTCCGTTTAAGGGGTTCCAATAGTAAAAATTTAAAGATTCGGGAATAAAAAAGTCTTGAATATCAGTTATGCTGAAAGTGATTTTAATTGGCTGCAGAAGGTTTGCAATATGGTTATTAAAATAATCTATTGCTGTTAAAATAATTGAACTTTCGGGCACATATGAGAAACGAGTGTAAATTGCCGGAATAGAAAAAGGTCTCATAATTAAGGAAAAATGGTTTTCGAAACTGTTATTCGGTATTTCCAGCTTGTGTGTTTCATTTTGTAGAGTTGTTGTTACATCAGCAGTGTTTTGTATGTAGTCGCTGTAGCTTTCTGTTTCATAGTTCCATAAGTAGGTGCTTTTTGATCCTTGGTGCTGTCCGGAACCGTCAGTCCATGAATAACTCTCCCACGGATCTTTTGTTTTTATATCTAGCCAGGAGTACGGATCTACCCTTCCGTCCGGGGTGTCATCGAAAAAACCATTATTATTTTTGTCCTGTAATACGGCAAAGTGTAAGTGAGGTCCGGAAGTATTTCCGGTCATCCCAACCTTTCCTATAATGTCGCCCTTTTTTACCCACACAGTGCTATCCGAGTCCGTAACCAGGCCGTTTTTTTGTAAATGCATATATGTTGACTCATATCCGTTCAGATGGTTGATTTTTATTGAATTTCCGCAGGGTTTGCAGTAGTTATATTCCGCAAAGCCGCCCGCGGGAGCTAAGATGTTTGTTCCGTACTTTAAGGAAAAGTCGTATCCGTCGTGCGAGCTGTAGTATAAAAACGGCTCTTTATCTCTTAAGCCGAGAAAATTCAGAGTTGTACCCGCGTTATTTAGGGGTTCTGAATAATATGTGTACTTAAGGAACGGGTATTCGTGGTCAAAATAAGAATAAATCCTGGTAACGAGTTCGCGTTCCGTATTAAATTCCCAAGGTATATCTAAAAAGCCTGTGTCGCTACTTCCTCTTGGAAAGCTGTATTTATATATTTCATTTTCGGTGGTTAAGACAAAAAGAATGTTTGGATATGAAAACAGGCCAGCCAAATCCATAATTTGGGCAAAAGTATTTTTGCTTAATCCCAAATCGATCAAGGTGCTGCCAAAATCTTCCGATTCGTAAATACTTAAGTAGTTTGGAGTAGCTGAACTTTTTCCAAAATACAATTTATTGTTGAAAAGCTTGGTAAATGTTATACGCCCATTATTAAATTCATTCATGAGTTCCCATGAGCTGCCATTGTCATTTGAAATATAAATCTGGGCGGGGGATCTGGTTGAAACTGTAATAACGTTTTTAATTAGTTCGACGCTTTCGATTGTTTTATTTCTGAAAGTGTCTATTAAAACCCAATCACTGCCGTTACTGTTGCTTTTGTATAGATCGGTATTGGTTGCCGCCAGAATAACATTGTCAGATCCCTTTAATAAATTTATTTGAGGCCCGAAAAAGCCATCGCCTATTTTTTGTGACCATGTGGAGCCTCCGTCATTTGAAACCCATAAACCATGGCTGAAAGTTCCTACATATATATTGCCATCGCGGGCCCATGTTTTATTAGACGAAAAGTCGTTTCCAATGTGGGTCCATGTAGTCCCGTTATCCGCGGATTTAAAAACTCCAACATGGCCGTCGGTAAAGTAATAAGTGGCGGCATAAATAGTTTTGTTTTCGGAATCATAAAACAAATCTTTAATGCCTGTGGAGCTGAGACCCGCTTCTTTCCAGGTTAACCCCAAGTCCTCGGAAATATAAACTCCGTTATATGGATACTGCCAGGCTCTTGTGTCAAGTTCTCCGGCGATAATCCCTTTATGGGTAATTTCCAGGCTGGTTATTTTTTTGTTAAGAGGAATCAGCTCCCACAGGCTTTCCTGCGCACCGGTTTTTAGCACAGGTGTAATCATGGTTGTTATAACCAGCAAACTTCGGAAAACCGGAAATAACGATTTTCTATTGAAATGGAAAATGGATGATTTACCGGTGCGCATGATTTTAAAATATATTGAAAAATCCCGTTAGTTAACGGGCTTTTCTCTAATTAAAATAGAAATAGCTTATAATGTACCAATGCTTGAGATAGTAAGACAGCTGAAAAAAACAAATCCAGACTTGAAGGAACGCGAAATAGAGGGGGTTCTTTTTATTCTGAAAAATAATTTGGGATACGGCGCGAGGTCGGAAAATAATTCCGGAAGCAGCTTCGGATTGAAAAATAACGAATTAATAACATTAACCGGGCTACCAAAGGAAACTCTCAAAATTTTTAAATCTTCGATGTCAAATCTTCTGGAGAAAAGTGAAGAGTATATTAAGTTGAATGAAGAGGGGATCAGGCAGCTTTCATCGCTGGACCTCAGACCGTATTTATGGACGCTGGTTGATATAGGAAACCCAGAACTCGCGGAAAAAATTCAGCAGATCAGGCAAGGCACTTTACTTAAAGAAAAAAGAGAATTCGATCAGTTTTTTGCCACTTATAAAACCACATCCTCAAAAGCGGCGGTGCTATATGAAAAGGGAATGGTTGACGGTAAAAACATTGCCATCCTCGGAGACGATGATCTGGTTTCGATTGCGCTGGGAATTAAATATCCCAACTTTAATAAAATCACTGTATTTGATATCGACGACGCTGTATTGAACACCATAAAAACATTAGCTTCCGAACTGGGATTAAAAAATATCGAAACGGTTAATTATGATGCGCGGAAAGATCTTCCTCATCTTTTTGAGGGTGCTTATGATGTGGTTGCCACAGATCCTCCGTATACATCCGGTGGCATTTCTTTGTTTTTGAACAGGGGAATTCAGCTTGTAAACAAAACGAGTGCGGGCAGATCCAATGACTATTCTGGAAAATACATTTTCCTTTTTTACGGAAACAGTTTTAAGTCTCCCGAAAAAACTTTAAAAGTACAGGAATTAATGTTAGATTACGGACTTTTAATTGAAGACAAAATCGACAAGTTCGCGAGATATTCCGGAGCGGAGTCGGTGGGGAATGCGAGCTCGCTGTATGTTTTAAAACTTACTCCTTTTACAAATAATTTGTCCGTGCTTTCAAAACCCGAAATCTATACTTTTGAAAATGTTAAGGAGGAAAGATTTCCGTTTGTGGACCACTATACTTTTAAATTATTTAAAGTTCCGAAAAACCTGCTGATGTCGAAAAAAGATTTGGCTAAAAGTGTGGAAAGTTTCTGCGCCGCCCACAAGTTAAAAATAGTGGATACTAAAATTACGAATTTCAAAAAGTCCGGATTGAGTTTGACTTTTATTCTTTCGACTTCTAATTTGCTTATGCACACCTGGCTGGAGTTTTCGGCGCTTCACATAGATTTAATTACCTGCACCCCTATTTATAATAAGGAAAATATGGTTAAAACTTTATTAAAAGAATTCAGCACTTCAAGCATCGAAGCGAGAAAAATCGAATAAATTATACAAGTCAAAATCAGATGAAAAATGCCTCAAATTATTTGCCCTTGTACAAACAATTGCAGGAACAGTAGTTTATGTTTTAAATACGCTCTAAATCGTAAGTTGATATATTGACTAATGATAAATAAGTTGCTATTGTGCCCATACCGGCGTTAAAAACGCATTTTGCAACGCTATCAAAGTACTGCAATTCCGTGTATACTAATCTGCCGGATTATTTCGCATCTTCCATAAGAAGCGCAAATTTAAATTTGCACATTGAAATTTTGAATAAGCATACAAAAGAGTTCAAATGCCAACCTTTTATCTAAACCCGCAAGGGGATATTCAATGGATAGAAGGCTGAAAGAATGTTTTTTTGAGAATTTGATCCTAGTTCAGGGTGAACGCTAGCGGCGTGCCTAAGGTATGCAAGTTGAACGATTTTCCGCCAAAGCGCAAGCGGAGGCGGATTATAGTGGCGAACGGCTGAGTAATACGTAGGAATCTACCTTCAAGTAAGGGACAGCCCCGCGAAAGCGGGATTAATACCTTATGTGACCGCAAGGTCAAAGATTTATCGCTTGAAGATGAGCCTGCGGCCTATCAGGTAGTTGGCGGGGTAAATGCCCACCAAGCCTATGACGGGTAGCCGGTCTGAGAGGACGGACGGCCAGAGGGGCACTGAGACACGGGCCTCACTCCTACGGGAGGCAGCAATCGGGAATCTTGCACAATGGGCGAAAGCCTGATGCAGCGACGCCGCGTGAAGGATGAAGGCCTTCGGGTTGTAAACTTCTGAAAATAGCACCGGCTAACTACGTGCCAGCAGCAGCGGTCATACGTAGGGTGCAAGCGTTACCCGGATTTACTGGGCGTAAAGAGTTCTGTAGGCGGTATTGTAAGTCAGGGGTTAAATCCTCCAGCTCAACTGGAGAACCGCTTCTGATACTGCATTACTAGAGACAGTTAGGGGGCAGCGGAACTTGTGGTGGAGCAGTGAAATGCGTTGATATCACAAGGAACATCAAGGGGGAAGCCAGCTGCCTGGGACTGTTCTGACGCTGAGAGACGAAAGCGTGGGTAGCGAAACGGATTAGATACCCGTGTAGTCCACGCCGTAAACAATGCCTGCTAGATACCTGCATTTGTGGGCGTCGAAGCTAACGCGTTAAGCAGGCCGCCTGGGGAGTACGGTCGCAAGGCTAAAACTCAAAGGAATTGGCGGGGACCCGCACAAGCGGTGGAACATGCTCTTTAATTGGCTGCTAACCCAAGAACCTTACCCAGGTTTGACATGCAGATGCATACTTGCTGAAAGGCAGGTAGCCTTTGAGGGTTCTGCACAGGTGTTGCATGGCTGTCGTCAGCTCGTACCGTGAGGCGTACCCTTAAGTGGGTTAACGAGCGCAACCCCTACCGTTAGTTGTATCACTCTAGCGGAACTGCCGTCGCAAGGCGGAGGAAGGTGGGGAAGAAGTCAAGTCAGTATTGCCTTTATGCCTGGGGCTAGAAGCATGTTACAATGGCGCGTACAGCGAGGAGCAAAGCTGCGAAGCTGAGCAAATCTCTTAAAGCGCGTCTCAGTTCGGATTGAAGTCTGCAATTCGACTTCATGAAGCTGGAATCGCTAGTAATCGGCGGTCAGCTATACGCCGGTGAATACGTTCTCGGGTCTTGCACACACTGCCCGTCACGTCAGCAAAGCTGGAGCCACCTTAAGTCTCATGAAAATGGGCCCAAGTTGG
>Ga0209542_10000769_pt1 | contig 77333 bp, 73 predicted proteins | sample RifCSPhighO2_01_FD_184028 | JGI IMG/M metagenome (GOLD analysis project Ga0209542, IMG submission 184028) | Soil microbial communities from Rifle, Colorado - Rifle CSP2_plank highO2_0.1 (SPAdes) (version 2) | ecosystem: Environmental > Terrestrial > Deep subsurface > Rock core/Sediment ...
CTCCTTCATGATTCCGCCGTTATCGTTTAAAATACTTTTGGCCAATACTGCATATTTTTCAATCTCAGGATTAGGAACTCCTTTAGACAATTGGGTTAGAGTAAATTCTTCAATTTGTCTTACCCTTTCTCGAGTAATACCATAGCTCTTACCTATAGATTCAAGGGTTTCTTTCTTGCCATTTTTAAGACCAAAACGCCTGGAAATTATGTCCTTGTTTCTTACTGATAAGCTTTTGACTAAGTTTGCGACCGTTTTTGTGACTGCGCCCTGACTGACCGGGCTTAAATTGTTTTTGCTCATACCTATAAAAATCAGCGATTCCCTACTTCGGTTTCAGACTGAAACCATCGCCTACATTAAATTATTTTTAACAACTATATATTGATTAAAATAAAAGAATTACTTAGCGTTAATAACCTTATTTCATATAATAGCATGGCTATTATATGCCGTCAATACATTCAACTTCGTTCTGCATTGACCCTGAGCTTTATTGAATGGATCAACTAATCCCCGCCAATACGTCCACTACTCCACCAAACCAACAACGGGGATGCAACAAATATCGAAGAATATGCCCCCAGAAAAATACCCATGATCATGGCCAAAGAAAAGTACTTAATACTCTCCCCTCCAAATAAATAAATGGCCACCAAAGACAATAAGGTTGTAAATGTCGTATTAAGAGATCTGGTCAAGGTTTGCATTATGCTTTTGTGAACCACGGTTCCAAAATCTTCTTTAACACTTCTTTTTAAAACATTCTCTCTAATTCTGTCAAACACAACTACTGTATCCGAGACTGAATATCCTAAAACCGTAAGAATCGCAGCCACAAATACAGCACTTATTTCAACTCCGTAAAAATGACCCAGTAAAGCAAATACACCTATCGGTATAACAACATCATGGACAAGGGCAATTATAGCCGAAAATCCCATTGCCCAACCGGGCAACACGCCTGATAGTTTTCTGAATACAATTGCTATGTAAATAATCACGCCCAACAATACTAAAATTATTGCGGTGATACTTTTACTTTTTAATTCATTCCCAATGAAAGGTCCTACCGAGTCAAATTTTCTTTCTTCCAGTCCGGAAGAAGGAAAGGTTGTCTTAAGCTCGCTCAATAGAAGCTGATGATTCTGTTCCGATAACTCTCCCGTTCTGATCATAAGACCGTTTGTGCCAGAAGGGGTCAGTAGTAAATCTTTAAAGTCAAAAAGAGATTCTTGAACGGCTTCAATTTCTGGTCTCCCGTTGGCAAACTCCAACTCAATAACGCTTCCGCCCTTAAAGTCAACTCCCAACTTCAAACCAAACACCGAAACAATTACCATGGCTAAAACCGCCAAGAATATAGAAAACCAAAACATTATTTTATATATCTTATGCATATATCAAAATAGCCACTTTTTATTTTCCAATTTCGGTCCGTTAAATAAATTTAAAAAGGTTCTCGTCACAACAGTAGCCGTAAACAAACTGGTCAAAACTCCAATACCCAAAGTCAGGGCAAATCCTTTCACTATTGATGTTGTAAATACATATAATACAAATGCGCCGATAAGAGTCGTAACATGACTGTCTCTGACAGAAAGCCATGCCCTGGAAAATCCTTCATGTATTGATGCTCTTAGTGACTTACCGGCGTGAAGCTCTTCTCTCATTCTGGCAAATATTAAAACATTAGCATCTACCGCCATGCCTAAGGACAAAATAAATCCCGCGATACCTGCCAAAGTAAGAGTAACTCCTATCAATTTATAAAAGGTTAAAACGATAACCACATATATACCGAGGGCTAATACCGAAACAACCCCAGGTAATCGATAAAACAAAATCATAAACAAAGCCACCAATATTAAACCATAGACACCCGCCCTTAAGCTTTTTGAAAGCGACTCCTCTCCCAAGGACGCGCCGATGGTCTGCTGGGAAACCAAAGAAATCGGTACGGGTAATGCACCAGAATTTAATCTCGTAGCCAAAAGTTTGGCCTCAGTTGGAGTAAATTTTCCAGAAATAACAGCATTGCCGTCAGAAATTTCAGATTGAACTACGGGGGTAGATATAGGCACTCCATCCAAATAAATCGCAACAATCTTGCCTAAATTTTTCTTAGTAATTTCGGCAAAAAGTTTAGTACCCTCATCTGTTAACTGTAAACTAACTTGTGGCTGATAAGTCTGTTGATCAAACACAACCGTAACACGTTTTAAATGTCTACCGTTTAGACCTGTCGATTGCAATGGATCTTCGTCTAATCTCTGGCCCTTTTGTTGGGCGTCCAATATCGCCTGCGTATCGACTTTTGTTTCCTTAAATTCTAAAAACGGAGTTGCTCCGATTAACTCAATAGCCTGACTGACATCGCTTATTCCGGCAAGTTCCACTATCAATCTATCGCTTCCGCTAATCTGAACCAACGGCTCGGTAATTCCAAAAAAGTTCACCCTTCTCTCAATTACATCTCTAACGCCTTGCATGGCATCAGACTTGTTATCTGACTTAGAAAGGTCGGCTTGGTACACAAGATGAGTTCCACCAAGTAAATCTAATCCAAGGCGAAAGGGCACATTAGGAACAGAGACCCACTTATTAACTCCTTGCGGATAAACAAAAACAAAAAGTAACAGAGCCCCGACAACTATTCCGATGAGTAAATAGTTAACTTTCACAGAAAGTATTTAAACACATCTAAATTTTGAACGCAAGTATACTAACTTAATTTAAAATTAAAAAGAGTCACCCGGACTCTCTATTAAAGGTCAATTCCATAACTTGCCAGTTTATTTAACAAAAGTTGCACTAAAATATTATCCCCTCTGTTATATATATCTCTGATATTAAGAACGGTTACATCTTTGCCGGAGACATCAAATCCCTCATTGAGCTTTGCAAGGTGGCCGTCTTCAACTTCATTCATCAAAAAGATTCTATTGGCCCAATTTACTAATTCCTGAGTCAAAATCTGACCACTCATGCTCATAATGACGAAACCGGCTGACTGAACCTCATATTTATCAGAACTTTTAAACAAGTCCTCCGCTGTCCGGCTTCTGTTTATATTGGCAGTACAAATGAACAGTATTCTAGGCTTCGCCAATTGATACCCCCCTTCAACAACAAAAAACTGTTGGTATTAAAACATGTCTGGAACTTGAGTGCAATAGAAAAATTCTATTTTGGTTATTCTTCTGGAAAGTTCAACCTTTCTCTTCTCTTCTGGGGTTTGTGCTGACTGAGCCATTCTTTTATCAGAAGAGTGGCACGAACATCATCTTCGTTATATTTCAAAATCTTTTTTAATATAGAATCGTCTTTTTTATCTAACCATTCACTGAACCAGACGACTGATTCCGCTCCACCCGCATCCGGAGAGTTCCAATTGTAGCCGAAATATTTAGCAACATCTTTCAAACTATAAAAATATAAAGGCAAAACCACAGACTCTACCACTTTGAGATGAAGGTCAATCGTATTCTCTTTGAATTTGTTAACCAGGCTCGCCGGCGCACCATAACGCAAGACCAGACGATCAAAGACCTGTCTTTCATAAAAAGCATAGTGATAAATTACAAAGTCCTCCAAAGTAACAAGAAAATCAAGAAATTTTTTCCAAATCTCCGGCTCTTCTTCTTTGCTTTTTGCCAAAAAATATTTATACTCAGGTTCAGAATTTTTTGTTGTGTCCTTAACCACTATTCCAAGAAGGTAGTCTATATCCTTTGTGGGATCGCTTTCTATGTCAAAATAAACTTCATGCTTCACCTCCGGAAACTCCGGCTTTCTTGTTATCATCGGCTCATTGGAAATAAGCACCTTGGCCTGGTTGTTAAATCTAACCAATTTATCAAATGACCAGTCCTCAAGTTTTGTCTGCAAATCGTTGACGTCAGCATTCGCCATATCTTGAACCGTTGTAATGCCGATATCATAAAGCCGTCTTTGGTCAGCTTGGCTTAGTTTGTATATTAACGATACATCATTACAGCCCTTCGTTTCTTCCACGCAAAGAGAATACCAAGGAGTTCTCTTGCACCCTGACTTCAGGAATGGTGGTGGTTTTTGACCATCCAAAATTTTCTCTATCTGGAGACGGGTCAAGTGAAATTGTTCAACAAAGTCTTCTACCAAAAATGAACGCTCATTTCCTTGCGGATCAATGGCATACGCTTCTTTGGGTCTTTTACCCTGTAAGCGTTCTAAAATTAGACTATAAAAAATAAGTTGAAATTTATTTTCGTCTCGCAACTCAAGAGAGCTTTGAGCGTCATAGACAACATATTCCCAATCACCAAACTCAGATTTACCAGGTCTGGCTTCAAGAAGGTCGGGAATGCCTACCCAATTTTCAGACATAAGGACACCGTGATAGATATTCTTGCCCTGCTTCATCATTTCAAGAGTTGTCATGAAGGCTTCGTCCAAGTCTCTAAAAAGCTCAGGCTTTATCTCTTCAAACTTTTTGTGATTCTTGAGAGTGTTTTGAGCTCCTACCATCTTGCCTTTGTAAATCATATCCAAAAGCGGAGGCACATGTTTCTTCTGCTTTGCGTCACCGTAAATGTCGTACCAAATCCAATGCGGACATTGGAAAAATTTATAAAAATGTTCAGCGCGTAATATTTCTGTTAGCATACTTAAATACTATAAGTAAATTATGATTCTGACAAATCAATCGCTCACACAACCACTATGCATGCTCCCTCTGCTGGTTGCTTGAGTGAATAGACTACAGCTAGCAATAGAAGTTCAAGGTAATAAATACCGCTCTGTTATTTTTATGTTTAGGTTGACAGATATTGATATTAATAGTATCTTATTAGACGGTTCGTTGAAAATAGGGGGGTGTTTATGAATGATATTAGGAAAAAATAGTGAGTTAGGAATGCAACTTTCTGCCATTCAAACTCATTGCCCACATCCGAACGAAGAAGTGGACTCTGAAGGAAGTATGGAACTTCGCACCTGTAAACTTTGTGGCCGTTCACGAACACTTAATTACTCCACCTCCCATCTACACGGAAAACTGTAATATAAAAGTTCCGCCTTTATGAAGGCGGTTTTTTGTTAATTAAAAAACGCCCGGATGGGGCGTTAGCGACCGAAATCAAACCAGAAATAGAAACCCGGACGAGGACGATATCTAGGAACATTGCAATAACCTTCAATCCAGACCCAACCACCAATCCATGAATCCCATTCCCAATATCCAGCAACACAAATGTTTGGACGACGCCAAACTCTAGGATACGGACGCCAGTAATAATATCGTCCCCCGTGCTCCATTCGATTATAGGGACCATATCGGGGATGAGGGCGAGGATGTGGCCGGGCTCGAGGAACCGCACGTTCTGGATATTGATCCCTGCGGGGTCCAGCCCGTTCTCTTTCTTGTCCCTGTCCCCTTTGTGGAGGATCAGGCGCTCTCCTACGTTGCCCTGCTTGGCCTTCAGTGGAAGGAGGCGGGTCAGGCGCCCTGCGACGACGAGCCCTGTCCTGAGCAGTCAAAGGACTTAGCATCAAAAAAGAAAGAGTCAGCACAGAAAGCAAAAGGGGCGATTTCTTCACTTTTTACCTCTTTTGAGATATCAAAAAACCTTTCAAAGCATACACCAAACCACTCACAAAAACAAGACTAAATATTCAAATCAGGAATGGTTTTGAATTGACTGGCCATTTCTACAAAATGACAGTGGTCGCAGTGGCCATTCTTTCCTGATGTGCCTGATGCAGGAGGAGTATCGGAACGGGCAAGCTCTATGGCATTTTCAAATGTCGGCCCAACCCACTGGGTATTAACCTTAACTGGCCGAACTTCTTCCGTAAATTTTAATGAGTTATAAAAACCAGTTTCTCCTTCTTTTATCACTTTATAAAAAACAAAAAACGCTTCGGGATAAATTTCATATCCTTTTTGTTTTAATATGTAGTTATAGACATCCATCTGCTTCTGATAATCATCATAAATGGTTATTTCTTTTGCCCCCGAAGATTTGTAATCAATAACCCCGAGTGAGCCGTCTGAAAATTCAAGCACATCGTCAACGGCACCATAAAGTATCGCATTCAGTTCTTCATCGAAATAAGACACCCCCTTAAAATTATTGCGCCATTCTGACAATTCTTGCCCATTAAACAATTTACAAGTCTGACTTGTAAAAAACTTCGAGAATATGGGCGGAAGGGTGCCCTTTTCACGATAAGTATCAAATTCTTTTTTAACTAAATAATCCACTGCTATTGAAAGTGTAAATGGATATCCGGGAGGTCTTTTGACTTTGTGATGCACATCCAACCAAAAACATCTCGGACAATCAAGAAATAGTTTCAACCCACTTCGGGAAATCTTTAGGGTATTAGTAAATTTCGGCACAGTGCTTGTATATTAAAACAATTTTATCAAAATTAAAACTCTCCTGAAGGAGAGTTATGAAATGACAACTTTCACGTTTATAGGAGTTCTGATTGCCTCAAGCATTCTCTGTCGATGTTCGTTGTTTAGTTTGGTAGCACGAAGCTTATCCCAATCTCCATCAAAAACATCGTCGGCAAAACCCCACTGCTTTGCTTCGTCAGTACTAAGCCAAACATCAACTTTTTTCTCCATTTGTCTCTGGAGCATTTCCCGGACCCTATCTGTCGACCATCGTTTGAATTTACCTTGCTCTCTTAAACGTGCCAGATATATTCTAAGCATCATTTCGCGGGTCCTTACTAACTCAATAAAATTAGTTTCTGCTTCTTGGGTCAGTCCCTCAAATCTGTAAGTGCCGTGATGAAACATATACTGCGCAGGAGGACGTATCACAAATTTGTCAGCTGCCAACGGGATAATTGACGTCATTGACCTGGCAAATTTTGTCACAAGAATGGTAATTGGATTAGAACAAGTAAGAATAGCGCCAAACATTTTCATTCCCTCTTCCCAATCTCCACCATTACTAGACTGTTTAATAAGAATTGGACGATTAGGATCAATACCACTTAGAATCCCCAGATTAAGTTCAAATCTGTCCGCCATGTTGTGTTCAACTCCAGGCTCCTCACTTTCTGGATTACTGCTGTTAATTTCTGTCGGTTCACTACCAACATAAATAGTAAAAGTGTGACGATCAACACGATAAAGCTGGATATCTTCAAGAACAAAGTCTCCACGAAGACCCTTGCTTATCTCAGTTTCAGACGGCAAGTTCTTTTTCCCGTAAAGTCTCTTCCTTTTACTGCTAGTTGTGCTGGGCATATAAAGTCCTTTTCAAAAAACTATTCAGATATCATATACCAGCCACGTAAATTGTCAAACAAATTAGGCGTTGATTTGTTTAATAAATAGTGTTTAAATTATGAAAAGTTTTTTTACAATCAGGATAAATAATGACCCAGTTAGGAGTAACTGAAACTCAAGACCTGTACCCTGAAATTCAACCTTATAATTCAGGGTTTTTGCCTGTTAGTTTTGGCCACAATCTTTATTTTGAAGAGTGTGGAAATCCAAACGGAAAACCCATTCTATTTCTTCATGGCGGACCTGGGGCGGGCTGTAGCGCCAGAGACCGTAGATTCTTTGATTCTCAAAAATGGCGGGTAATTCTTTTTGACCAAAGAGGAAGTGGAAGATCCTGGCCTTTTGGAAGTATCGCACAAAATACAACTTGGCACCTTGTCGATGACATCAGATTACTGATTAACTTTCTTAATATAGACAAGGTGGTTTTATTCGGTGGTTCATGGGGCTCAACACTGGCATTGGTTTTTTCTATTTCCCAACCAAGCAAAGTAAGTGGAATGATTTTGCGTGGAATATTTCTCGGAGAAAAAGAAGAGATAGATTACTACCTCAAGGGAGGGGTTGCTAATCACTTTCCTGAATCGTGGAAACGATACGCTTCAATGGTACCTCTTGAACACTCAATGAATCCGGCGCCCTATTACCGAGAAAAAATAATTTCGGGCACAACTCTTGAAAGAAAAGTATTCTCCCTAGAGTGGGCCCGTTTTGAAGAGTCAATTCTTCACCTAAAACCATCCGAACCAAACACCACCGAAACAGAAATAAACGATTGCCCATTTGAGTCACTTGCCATTATGGAGTCGCATTATCTACTTCAAAACTGTTTCATGGAAGATAGGTTCATCATCAAAAATGCAGACAACATTCCAAAGGTTCCAACAGTTATTATTCAGGGCCGATATGATATCGTTTGCCCACCCATCAGTGCCTATCGTCTTGCCGCCGTATTGCCTCATGCGAAAACATGCATGGTCATCGCCGGGCATTCTTCAAGTGATTCAGAAATAATGAATAAATTAATATCTGAAACAAACGCAATGTTTGAAAAAATTTAAAAAGCCTTATGGGCTTTTTTATAACGAGTAAACAATCCTTCCGTTTTCAAAAATGTGAAAAGAGTCGTTTTCTTCGGAAACTGTGAGTACAGTTGTGCCTTTGAAAATATATGAGGCAGTAATTGCCGAGAGATGCCTAGAATGAACTTTGCCCTTGAAACCAAACTGTTCGGAAAGATCTTTGAATTTACCGGGATGAATTTTGTTAGCAATAACTTTGGGCCGTAAACCTTCAATGATAATTCCCGAATCCAAAATGTTGCCCTCTTTATCAATCAAAATTGCCCCGTCAAAATCCAGAGTGGATTCAACCCTATAATGCTTGCCTTCTTTTATAAGGTCTTTCAGATTCACATGGTGTTTTTTATAAATATCCTGACCACTATCAGGAGTATCAGTAAAACTATTCCATTTATCATTCCAGCCCAAAATAACAAACAGACCAAAAGCCCTGCGTCTGTTCATGGTATTTAAAACAATTTCGCTTAATGCCAATTTAATATTTAAAGAAACTTTCATTTTTGATTGTTTGAGTGTTTTTCTTATCTTCGTAAGAGTTTTGTTTATATCTATCTGCTTAGCCCTATTTAGGCTTCGGATGTAGTTCGCCAAAAGCCATGAACTATAGTGAAAGTTGCCTCCATGTCCGACGTTAAAAACAATTTTACAGCCTATTTTTCTACATGCTTCAGACTCTGGAACATCTTTCAGATTTTTTCTATCGCCTCCTTTAACAAAAATGTCGGGCTTGATTTTTAGTAGCTCGGCAGAAATACTCATGTCTTTAGGATTTACTGAATGACCACTAACAATCACCTCGTCAACCTCTTCAATGGCTTCAAGAATCTCCTTGCGCTCCTTTTGATGCATAAAAACATGGGTCTTTTTATTTTGAAGCCAGTTATCATTATTCAAAATCACCACCAACCTGTCGCCCAATTTTCTAGCTTCTTTAATCAACCGAATATGTCCAATGTGAATTGGATCAAACGCGCCAGATACGGCAACTACAATTTGTTTTTTGTTTTTTGTCATAAATTAAAGTTTATATGTGTCTTCCTTTTTCCGACCTACTTTCAAAACAAATACATGGTTGTTTCTAATCTGATAAATTACCCTTATGCGGCCTTTTTTAACACGAAAAATATTTTCCACACCTTTAAGTTTTTTGGTATTTAAGTCGTCAAAACGCTTCGTTCGAAGCGCTTTGGCAATTTCTCTAACCCAGTTCTTTTCTATGTCTGTAAATTTTCTAATCGCTTTACCTATCTTGTCCATATTACTTTAATCGAGCCAATAATTCTTCGGCAGGAATACCGCCTTTTCTAATTTTAGTGAAATCAATAACTGTCTCCCAAAGTCCTTCATCTTCCTCAACAGCAGAAATCTTAAAAAACGGCTTTGACTTTTTTACAATAATAAAAGACTCGCCCTTTTCAACTCGAGAAGCATATTTTTGCATATTTTCTCTTAACTCCTTAAGCCCTAAAATGTGTGTTTTCATAATATAATAAGTTTATCTTAAGATAAACTTGTGGTCAAGAGGGGGTATTGATAAATGTTTTTAAACTCTGGGGGTTTTAGAAATTTCTAAGTAATCCATAACAAATTCGTGTATAAGAATTATTGTTTCTCTGGCATAATCTAAGTGCTGATGCGCCGTTTCCATTACTCCTTTATCTACAAATTCGTCTTCAAATGCGCACGAAACATACCCCATGCTTTGTCCACGATATTCAGCGTGATCTAATAGTTGTCGGATCATCGGGTTATCTTTAAATTTATTTCTATGCTTTTTTATCAACTCAAAAGTAAATGGGTTTATTTTAACTTCCACATTAATAAAAACTCGACTTATCCGATCGTCTAAGATTCTGGTCTGAATAGAAAGGTCAACTTCTGAATACGGGCCATCTTCGCCCCAAAGCTTATCTAATTGTTTTTGACTAGGTTTTTTCATTTTTATTTTATACTTTGATATTTCCATATATCAAAGTATTTGGAAATTTAACACCCTAACGACTATTTTTCTTTACCAAACAAGTTGAGCAGGAAAAAGTGAAGAGGATAACGTTTACGCAAGCCCTTAAACGAAAAGGGGTCTATGTATTTACTGTCAGCTTTGGCTTGCCGGGTATTCAATTCTTTTTCTAACTTTTTCACCACTTGCTCATATCCGCTAGCTTCGTCGGCCAGCCAACGATGAACCCTGTTTATGGTGTCTGTCCCGACATGCAAATCTCTGGCAATCTGTTCATACGATTCTTCTTGTAAAAGTTTTTGGGCAATAATAATCCTCCGACCTAGCATAATTCTCTCGCTTTCAGTGAGTAAGTCCCGCAAAAAATTCTTAACTTCCTCTCTGCCTTTGATCAAAGATACGGAAGTGTAAAGCGCGTCAAGATATCTGATCTTGTCTCTTTTTTGCACTTTTCTAGGTTTGACTTTCATGATTTAATTTATGCTTCATTATCGCTTTTTGCTATAATTTCTTAATTTTTACATTATACATCATACTTTGATATATGGAAATATCAAAGTATGATGTATATCATATCTTTCTACGCCCCATGACACTTCTTATACTTTTTACCAGAACCACACGGGCAGGGGTCGTTCCGACCCACCTTTGTTTCTTCGTCTCGGTGAGCAGGTTCATTAATTACCGGCTGATGGGTGTGGTCTTTGGAATCGCCGATAATGTCAGGGCGTTTTTCTTGAATATTAAATTTTTTGGGCTGTTCAACAAAGCTAACCTTAAAAATAAGATTCGCCACTTGAGCCCCAATTGAAACCATCAACTGATTATACATATTCTGTCCTTCTATCTTATATTCAACCAATGGATCCCTCTGGCCATATGCCCGTAAGCGAACTGAATCACGTAAATATTCCATCGCTTCAATGTGGTCCATCCACAATTCGTCAATCGTACGAAGCAAAACCAATCTTTCTAACCGCCTCATATTTTCAACGTCCATTTCTTTTTCTCTTGCTTCGTATAATTCCCCGACTTTTTTGATAATGAATCCTATTAACTCATCTTTGTTCCCCAGTTTAGCCATATCAAGCAGTTGAGAATGCATATCACCATCAATCGGAAGCATGGTTTTCAGAGATTCTCCCATTTCTTCAATATTCCAATCATGTTCTTGTCCTTGAGTGTGAAAGTCGACCAGATTTTTGATCTGAATCTGCAGATAACCAGAAACAATATCCTTGCTGTTTTCTGATAAAAGAACCTCTTTTCTTAAGCGATATACAGCTCCTCGATGTTTATTCATTACATCATCATATTCCAAAACATATTTTCTGGTATCAAAATTGTGACCCTCAATTCTTGATTGGGCTTGGGCAATAGCGCTTGAAACAAATCTGTTCTCAATAACATCATCATCGCCTACTCCAAGCCGGTCCATTAAATTTTTGAGTTTATCACCTCCGAAAACGCGGACAAGCTCATCCTCAACTGAAACGAAAAATCTTGACGAACCTGGATCACCTTGTCTTCCGGCACGTCCTCGCAACTGGTCATCTATCCGTCTAGCTTCGTGGCGCTCTGTTCCAATGACATGAAGTCCGCCTGCCTTTACTGCTTGGCCATGTAACTCCGGTTCAGGCGGATTCCCTCCCAGTATTATGTCTACGCCCCTGCCGGCCATATTAGTTGCCACGGTTACAGCTCCAGGTCTTCCGGCTTGAGCGTGCATTTCGGCTTCTTTCTCATGTTGCTTAGCATTTAAAACATTGTGAGGAATCCCCTCTCTCTCCAACATCAACGAAAGCATCTCATTTTTTTTAATAGAAACAGTACCGACAAGTACCGGCTGGCCAGTTTCATGCACCTCCCTAATTTCTCTGACGATTGCCCTTAGTTTTCCGGCTTCGGTTTTATAAATTCTATCAGGCAAGTCCTTTCTGATCATCGGCTTATTTGTTGGGACAACAATAGAATCCAGTTTGTAAACTTTGTGAAACTCTTCAGCAGATGATTGAGCCGTTCCGGTCATGCCAGAAAGTTTTTTATATAAACGAAAATAATTCTGAAAAGTGATTGTTGCTAATGTTTTGGATTCTTTTTCTATCTTTACACCTTCTTTGGCTTCAACTGCTTGATGTAAACCTTCTGACCATCTTCGGCCAGGCATAAGACGTCCAGTAAATTCATCGACAATAATCACCTCGCCATTTTTTACGACATAATCCTTGTCTCGCTTAAATAATATTTGAGCTTTTAAGGCCTGTTCCATATGATGAACATGTCTGGTGCCACCTTCGTCATATATGTTTTTAATACCTAAAGCTTTCTCCACCTTTTCTATACCGTTTTCAGTAACAGAGACGGCTTTTAATTTTTCATCTACATTATAATCCTCGTTTTCAACAAGACGAGGTACGATTTTAGAAAATGTTTCGTATAGTTTTCCCGAGTCTTCATCCGGTGCAGAGATTATCAATGGCGTTCTGGCCTCATCAATCAAAATAGAGTCCACCTCATCTACAATTGCAAAATTGTGGCCTTGAGCCTGAGCCATATCAGGTTCTGAGTAGGCCATATTGTCGCGGAGGTAGTCAAAACCGAACTCATTATTCGTTCCGTAAGTAATATCCGCCAAGTATGCTTCCCTTCTTTCGACCGGTCTTAAAAATTCATGGACGATTTTAAAACTTCCTTCAACATCACGTTCCTTATCATCACCCCTGTCAGTATGAGAGGCGTCATACAAATAGCTTGAATCGTGGCCTATGCAGCCCGTAGTCAAACCAAGTGCATTATAAATCTGTCCCATCCAAGTTGCATCACGCCTTGATAGGTAATCGTTTACAGTAACAACATGAACTCCTCCGCCACTTAGGGCGTTTAGATATGCGGCAAGGGTGGCAACTAATGTCTTTCCTTCTCCCGTTTTCATTTCAGAAATATTTCCCCGATGAAGAATAATTCCGCCCATCAGCTGAACATCAAAATGACGCTGTCCCAATGTCCTTTTTGATGCTTCACGAACCGAAGTAAATGCTTCCGGCAAAATATCGTCTAAAGATTCTCCGTCAGCCAAGCGTTTTTTGAATTCAGCGGTCTTTTCTTTTAGTCGTGTATCCGAAAGTTTCTCGAAATCCTTTTCGAGTGAGTTTGTACGGTCAACTATCGGCTGCAGTGATTTAATATAGCGGGCATTGGCATCCCCGAATATCTTGGATAAAAACGGCATTATCCCGCCATTTTAGCATTAATTTTGGCAAAAATAAAGGCGCACTCCGCCCCATCACTTTTCTGAACAGCTCACGCAACCTCTATGCATGACTGCGGGGTGCACTTTTTAAAAATATTGCTAATTTTAAAAAAGCACACCCCTCCGCCGGTTGCTTGGGTGGGTAGGTGATGATTAAGAATAAAAGTTCAAACTCGCCTGAAACAGTATCCAATCGTGCAGATTGTGAGAAAAGCGGGGAGGCTACTCTTAGTATTTTATATTCCAAGATTGAGAGCTGTCAGTAAATTATTCAAGAGCCCGCTCTTGTCGTAAAGTATTTTTACTCCGTCAGCAATAACCATTTTTGTCCCCTCGTCTATTGGGTTTGTTTTTGCCCATTCTGGAATTGTTATACCAAATTCTACTTCGTAACCATCAACATAAAAAACTCTTCTGCTTTGCATCAATCCATAGTCTTCTTTTTTTAACTCCTTAATTTTTCCAAATTGTTCAATCCATTTGTCGCTATCTAAGTAAGCCTCTGGATTATTTGTAATAATGACAATATCAATGTCTGAGTCCTCTTTAGCTGTTCCCCTCGCATAGGAACCAACAATAGCCAGGGCGACAACATCCTTCTCTGTTTTTACCCATTCAACTACTTTGTTTATTATTTCTTCCATAGATATTAAATTGTTACACTATTCAACCATAACATCCGTTAAACATTTCCCGCATCATTTTCTAAACCATTGTGAAGGGATAGGTAACAAACAAAGCTTTATAAACCCATCGGGGAAAGCCGGAACTGACCCTGCATTTTCTTTAATAAAATGCAGTAGGGAATTCCGGAAGGCTTCTAGATGGTTTTAAAGCTTGTTTGTCTAGCTCTACGAGTCGTAGACCCGGAGCACGGGTTGAGAAAATGATGAGGGAAATGATTGTAGCAATCTATTCCTTAGGTTGCCTAGAGAGATCGGTTCGTTTTTCTTTGAATTTTTTTATTTGAGCTTGGAGTTCGTCTTTAACACCAGTTATTGCATTGCGAAGATCTTCGTGGTCACACGTCGCCCTTATTAATTTTCCACCAAGAGTTAGATTGACTTCGGCAGAAAAAATATCTCCTGAACGATGATGTTCGGACGGTTTTCCTATTTCCACCTTTGCCTGCACGTCACTATTTCCAACAAGATGATCCAGCCCTCCTATTTTGTCTTCTATGAAAACTTTGAGCGCTTCATCCAAAGAAATGTTTTTTGTAGAAATAGTTATCTTCATAATATAGACACTATAGACCAACTCACAAAATTTTTCAAGCATTTTCGAGTATGATGTGTCAGTTTGTTTCCAATTACGGTTTTTATTATTAAACCTTCTATCTCATAATCTTTGCGTACGCAAAGATTATGAGATAGATAAAGTTATAGTTTAAAAGATTTTCTAATCTCACCGTCCAGGTACCCCAGCGAATCAGCCTCTAAAAGATTGACGTAATCGCTTATTTTTAACTTATTGCAATATTCAGCCAACTCTTTTTCGCAAGGATAAGGAAAAACAAAAACACTTTTTTGCATCATATAAAATCCCAGGGTTTTTAATCTTGACCTCAACTTATTTCGCTCCAGGTGAAGTTCTTGTGGAATATCAAACATAAAAATGCGCCATTTTTTGTCCCACCTAGATCCTGCTTCGGCATAATGTTTTATAAGTTTTTCAGAAAACCACACCCTACCCTTTGGTGTAAAATTAAATTTTCCACCTTGAGTGTCTTTGATAATGCCTCTTCGTTGTAAGTTCTTAAAACCACAATAACTCTCTTTGTCTCGTCCTTTTACTTTCCACCCTTTATAAGAAATGGATTTCCACTGCCAAACTTCGTGTATATCTTTTCCTGAGTCAACAATCGCCTTAAGAAATTTGATAATAAAGTTATTTTTCATAAAGTATAAATATTACAATCTTTGCGTACGCAAAGATTGTAATATTTGAGAACAGAGAATGCAAGAAAACTTTATTCAACTTATGCACAAAATTTCTTGTAGAGATTTATTTTAAAGCGTAAATTTAAATTAAATGAGTTCAAATTAAAATATCTTAAAAAAAATATGGCAGAAAATGGAAAAAATGGTCCGCCAGCTGGCGGAGGAAATAACACAGACAATAAAGACCTTCCACTGGTTTCTAGTAAACCTAAATACAAATTTTTATTCGTCGGCTGGGAAGCGCTGTCCGGTGATTTGGCGTGGAAAATTAAAAATGAAGGCCATGAAGTAAAATGCTATATCAAAAACTGCACCGATGAATATGATGGATTTTTAGAAAAAGTTCCGGAATGGAAACCTCTCGTTGACTGGTCTGACGTAGTTATTTTTGATGATGTTGGTTTTGGCAAAGAAGCTGATACTCTTCGCAAGAGCGGAAAAGCCGTTGTTGGTGGAAGTATCTATACGGATCGCCTTGAAGAAGACCGAGAGTTTGGTCAATCAGAATTAAAAAGATTGGGAATGCTCACTCTTCCTTCTTGGGACTTTGACGACTACGACAAAGCGCTTCAATTTATAAAAGAAAATCCGGGTAGATATGTGTATAAACCAACAACCTTTACATCGGTCAACCTTTTTAGTTCAGGTGACCTTAAAAAGGGTTTGCTGTTTACCGGCAAAGAAGAAGACGGAAAAGATTTATACGAAATCATAGAACAAAACAAAAAAGTATTGAGTCGAAAAGTAAAGCAGTTCCAACTCCAAAAACACGTCAACGGAGTTGAGGTGGGGGCGTCAGCCTTTTTTAACGGAGAAAAATTTATAACTCCAATTTTGATCGCCTTTGAACACAAACGTCTTTTCCCGGGAGAATTGGGCTCCATGACCGGTGAAATGGGCACATCCATGTTCTGGTGCGAACCCAATAAATTATTCAAGGAAACAACCGGAAAAATGGAAGAAGACCTTCGCAAATCTGGGTATGTCGGATATATAGACATAAACTGCATGGTTAATGGACGCGGTATTTATCCGCTCGAGTTTACTTGTTTCAGTGAAGATACGGAAATTTTAACAAAAGACGGCTGGAAGTTAATAAAAAATATCCGCCCCAAAGAAAAAGTGGCGACTTTAGATCCAAAATCACACCATCTAGAATATCAATCTGTAACCGGTTTTATATCAAAAAAGCATAGCGGTGAATTGATTCATGTCGGCGGCAGTGGCACATCACATCAGGCACTTGACTGTTTGGTAACACCAAACCACCAGATGTACATCCAAAAAAGAAACGGTAAATTTGATTTTGTGAACGCCGACTCCATCCCACAAGGTTCAAAAATTAAAAGAACAGCAAAATGGAAAGGGGAAGACGCCAAAACATATTCTGTGCCTGGATATGTTGAGAATCATTATTTGGGAAAACACAAAAAGATTCATCCGATTGAACATCCTGAAGTCAAAATGCCGATGAGTGCCTGGCTTAAATTTTTAGGAATATATTTGGCCGAAGGAAGTATCGGTGGTAAAAACCACATTGTAAACGTTTCTCAATTCAACCGTAAAAAAGAAGTACAAACTCTGCTGAAAGATTTTCCATTTAAGGTTGTTGAAAATAAAAAGGGTTTTCAGATTTCCTCAACACAGTTGGTAAAACATTTGTTATTCCACGATTTCGGAAAAAGCAATACCAAATACATCCCGGAATATGTGAAGACCTTGCCTCCCGAACAAATAAGAGTATTCCTTGACGCTTTTCGCATTGGCGACGGAACTATCCATAAAAGAACCGGGCAAACGTCTTATTTTTCAACATCCAAAAAATTAATTGACGATATTCAAGAGCTACTGTTTAAGCGCGGCATTGTCGGTAATATCCGAGAAGTAAAAAGCAAAGGCACTAAATCTATAGGCGGTTATACTCGAAACAGCAATATTTATTTTATAGCCGAAAGAACACAAAAAACTGACTATTATATTGATAAAAGGAATATTAGCAAAGTCCCATACAATGGCCAAGTTTACTGTGTAGAAGTTCCGAACCACATTATTTATGTAAGACGAAACGGAAAAGCGTTCTGGTGTGGTAACTGCCGTTTTGGCTATCCAACTATTAGTATCCAGCAAGAAGGAATATTAAGCGAGTGGGGCGAATTCTTGCATGCCATAGCCAACCATCAAGACTATCCGCTTAGAACTAAAAAGGGATTTCAAATAGGCGTTGTTTGCGTAGTACCTCCCTTTCCCTACCACGACTCAATCCAGATGGAAATATACAAAGACCTTTCAATGTTGTTCAAGAAACCCTACTTGGAAGGAGTGCACTTGGGAGATGTTAAAATTATTGATGGGGTCTGGAGAGTAGCCGGCGATAGTGCTTATGTTTTAGTTATCACTGGCGGTGGTTCAACGATGGAAGAAGCTAGAAAACAAGCCTATCTAAGAATAGAGAATATTATCTTGATTAATATGTTCTACCGAACTGACATTGGCACAGCTTGGGGCGAAGAAAGTGATAAATTGATGACTTGGGGATATATTTAAAATACTGCTCAAATTCTATTATGTTTCTAATTTCTTCAAAATTTTGGGAGGTAAGAGACTCTGAAAAAAAGGGGAGGGGTATTTATGTTAAAGAGGACATTGAGCCGGGTACTGTTATTGGTGACTACATTGGCATTCTTATTTCGGTTGAGAAGGAAGATGAATATGAGAAAAAGGAAGGACTCTACGCCATGTTTTATAACGATAAAATTAGTATTTTTGCAGGCAAAAACGAAATAGGAATTAACTTGATTAATCACAGTTGCGCTCCCAACTGTGCTTTTTTTTCTTACCGTGGTCATACATTGTTTTTTGCGCTTCGAAAAATTTTTAAAGATGAGGAATTAACAGTTTGCTATTTATCAGATCCACCGGTTAACGAGGAAACGAACCACAATGACACTTGTTACTGCGGAACTCCTGTTTGCAGAGGCACTATGTATATATCACTTGAAATAAGTAAAAAATGGGAGAACTTCGTAGCAGAAATTGACCCCGATGTTCCTGAAATGCCCGGAAAATTTTATTCTAAACTAAAGCCCTTGGATGCTTACCCAACAAATATACAAGACCACCCTATTTACGATATTTTTGGCGCTGAATCAAAACCATCATTAGAGCAAGGGGGTCACAAACTACCCGATTCTGAAACCATTCGCAACCTAATAAGAACAACGGGTAAGCAACTTTATTATTCAGCCATTAATATCGAAGTTTACGGCCTTATGAATAGCATGCTTATCGCAAAAATAAAATAATCTAAACCAGGATATGGCGAGTTCTGTTCATCAAGTTGGAAACTTCAATTTCTGTCAGAAAATATCCGAAATATTTTTTGAAAATACTTTCAAGCTGTTGCTTTAGTTGATGAGTATTTCTAACAGAAATAAATTTTTTCATTGTATCAGGTTCTGTTAAAATATATGCGTTTGTTTCGTCTATAGCAACCTCATTACAATAACCCATTTTACGCAGTCCCTGATTGATGGGTTTGATGTCATGGTCTTTGATACATGCTTCAACTTCTTTGCGATATTCAGGATTAGTATAGAACACCCCATGAACAAATTCATGCTGAATTGTTTCTTTAAAATATTCCGCATCGGGTGTAACTCCAATAATGTATGAGTTGTCGTTAACCTCTTTGCATATTTCAAGAAGTTTTTGCTCTTGAACAGTTAGTGGATCAAAATTTCCTTGCCTAAAAGGAGCTAAAACCCTAGCGGGTATGTTAAAACCATACCAATCTTTAGCGTAACTAAAAGAGCCATACTTGGAGGTATACCAATGGGCAAATTCGTCAACAGTAAAGGTTTTCCCTTTGAATTCAGGGGACTCATAGTACTCCTGAAAACGCATAAACATTTGGGCTAAATCTTGACGACTTTCAGATTCTATGAGATAAATCTTGCCCATATTCATCTGGCCATATTGGCAGAATGAAAACTAATTGCAAGTATTGACTTTACTGTAAAAATTCAGTGTCAATTTTAGACTTTTTTGTTACAATACTGTCTGTCCAACTACCAATTTTTTAAAATTTATAGTATTATTAAAAACATGGAAAAAGTTCTCAAAACAGAAAAACTAATACCCCCAAAACCGCATCTAAGATACGTAGAAAAAACCATCTCCCTGCTTGAATCAGACATTGGACCAGATGGAGAAAAAATAAACTGGAAGAACCTCTACGAGAAAGTTGGGCCCTGGAATTCTGGCCTTGAACTTTCAGATGAAATAAGAGACATCGTACGAGAATATCTATTGTCTAAATTCCCAAAAATAAAAGAAAAAATACCCTCGATTGAAGATCTCCCCGACCCCGAATTACTCAACGCCTTAAGTCATGGCTGGTTTGAAGAACTTGGCGAAGAAGTCAGCGAAACCAGAATCGAAATACTACTTGCAGTTTTGGGACATATTACAAAAAAGATAGAAACTAGAATCTATAAAAAAGTTCTAGAAGAAGCAGGTGAAGATGAGATTCAAAAATTAGGCCTGCCATCTAATATGCGCCAACTTACAATTGACTGCCTAGACGCTTCTGTTAAGTCCGACCCTCTGTTTATACGTTTTCTGGCCTACTCCCAACTTGCGCCAAAGCCACCCAAAGATGCCAATCCCATTGCTCCAATCGGTCAAGATGGTCAACCACACACTTTTCCAGAACTTTTTCCTCATGAAACTCAATTTATATCTAATCCTCTGATTTTCCTTTGATTATAGTCCCTCCATTGGAGGGATATTACAAACCACCCTACCTTGACCCCGAATTAAAAGTTGCCATAAGAACCCCTGAATCAAGATTACAAGAAGAAAAATTCCGCTCTATCCAAGAAGCGTTAGCAGATAAGTTAGACAACCTTGGCATTGGTCAATTTTCTGACGATATGCGGAAAAGAATAATTAGAAGTTTTATTTCCATTGGTTCTTATGGGGTAGGAATTACATTTAATGCCGTAGCCCAAGAAGAACCGGCAATAACATTATTTATTAATGATCAGATAAGGGCTTACGATATAAATCTTAAGAAATTTTTACCATTAGTTGACGGCTCAGAAAGATTTTTTTCCGGAGTTACGGAACAAAGAGTGGAAGAAATGTCCCGCGAAGATACCATATTGCATGAGTTGTCCCATGCCGTCTATTCAACCAAAACACCAGAAGCTAAAAGATTGGGGGCCGAACAAGAATCAATCATTGGAGAGATTGCAGCTGAGTCAATATATAGAGGCGTGGCAGGAGAACTTATTAATGATAGCGGAGTTGATTATACAACAGAACAATATGCCAGAGTAACCCTTTGTATGCCACTTATAACAATAGAGGGGAGTAGCGATACTGATGATGAATACTACAAGGCGGCAGTTTTTGTCCTTAACGGTTTATTTGAAAATGGTATCGTGGAATTTAATGGAAATAAAATTAACATAAAGAATCAAACAGCCCTTTTTGAATATTTCAGAAACAATGCCAGAGAAATAATATCACTTTATGAAGATTCTGAAATGACTGAGCAGAAAGCAAAAAACTGGCTTTCAAAAAAATGCAGAGCCGGAAAAAAGTTACAAGAGTTAATCGATTTTATTAAAAAGGGGAGAAGAAGAAGGTGATGTTAAATCGGAAAGTAAACCAGAAACAAAAATATCAAGAGTTGAAGTAATTAAAAAATTAAACATTGGCAAAAGGGGGTAAAATTTAGCTACTTTTTTAAATCTTGTCAGAACTCTTATTAAAGAAGCTGTTGCCAAAAATTTTAAGATACTTTCGATGCACACTAGAGTCAGTGAAGGTCTTAGTAGTATTCTTCAAAAGAGATATAGTGCAAAGCTTATAAGAACCCTAGAAAATTGGCAGGGATATGAAGAGCCTTTTGATTATCTGAAAATTGAAATACAATAATAAACTTCAGATCATTTTCTTTGTATTGAAAATGTATCCGTTTTTCTCTCGATTATAGGCCCAAATTGCATTTTAAACTCCAACCCCCCGCCACCTTCGTCACCCTGCATGTCCAATTCTTTATAGCCAGTATTTTTAATCCAATCCAAATCTTCTAACCACAACATTAAACCAGCTTCTCTTGTGGAATAATCATGAATACCAATTATACCCGCAAACCTATTTGTGACATTAGGCACCTCATAGCCCGCGTTAAGTCCAACCGGCCGGCCGTCAACCACAAAAACGCGAGCAGTTAAAAAGGCCCTGAAGTTATTTTCAATTGCATTGTGATATTTAAGATCGGAAATATCTTTTTCATCCTGTTTTTGAGATATAACATTTTTCCAGTTGGCAAAAATGTTATATAGGTCTTCTTTTTTGATTTCGGAAGAACTCACGACTTGGACATTGTGTTCACGATAGAATTTATTTTTAGCATTTCGTATGTCTTTGAAATGTCCACCAGGGAGAGTTAGATCATATTTATCCATGTCTAAAACTGGCCACTGAAGAGAATAATAAATATCATCTATTAGCAGCGAACTACTTTTTTTAAGCTCTGAATAAATTGTGTCTGACACATCATCACACCAAACTTTTCTTATCTCATTGTTCAATACTCGGTCAGCAAATTTAAAAATTTTGTCTGGGGCAGATTGTTTTTCGCATAATGGATCGGACCATATTCGCCATTTATCTTTGTATCTATGGGCCAATAAACCTGTCCCATCAGAAAACTCAACAAAAACTGGCCGACCATCTTTACTTACGATACAGTCGATAAACCAGTCTAGATTGTGATCCGATGTCCATCCAAATCTTCGGATACAATTTTGAATCCTTTCACGTTCGTTTTCTATATTTTCATAAAACTTCATAAATTAATGTGTTATATTCACGCCTGCTTTATAGGCATTAAATTCCGATTCGTTAATTGTAAATATTGCTCCCCAATCGCGTCCTGAATCATCCCACTGTTGAGGTGTAATGTTCAACCAATGCTTTGTTCCATCCGGCCATACTGCATAAACTTTTTTTCCATTTAATAATCTGACATAGTTAGCTGTTGAATAGGAATTAAACACTCTGTCATCAAGTTCAATCGCTCTTGAGGCATCCAAGTGACCATATAATTTAATTATCTCCGGACGTAGATATCTTTTATATTTTTCCTCAACTACGTAGATTTCAGATTCTCCGGGTCTTTTTATCAGTGCGCCGTTGGCCACAGGCTGAGCAGACGCATTATCAACATAACTTATTCCCAAAGACATTGTTCTTGGAGTCTCATCATTATCAAAATCATAAGTTTCAATTTCACTAATAACCATTAGCACCACCGAATCAAGACCGCCTGGATTTGTAATATGTCCCGGATTATTCAAAACACCTACCCTGCCAAAGTTGTCAGTATATAAAACCTTAAACATATGATTTGGGGTATAACTTATTTTTATCGCCTTATCTGAAGGAAGAGAGGAAAAACTATATTTGTACCAACTGGGCTGCCAAGATTTTAAGTTATAATTAAATGTATATTCAGAGGGATAAGACAAAAAAGACTGTTGAGGAGTTACATGAATGCTTTTCAGTTCACTTCTTTGGTAACCGTATCGCCTGTCCGTAGAGTTATTGTTTAAATAATTGGCAACGGTCCAATTTTCAAAAATATTTGAAAACCTTTCCGGATAACCATTCCTTTGTAGAAATTGGTTTATGGATTCAATCCCTACGGCTGAGTCTTGAATAGTTTCTTTCAATATTGCCGAACCGTATTGTTCCAACAAATACTGACCAAAAAGAACCACTTGTGCATAGTCAGTTGAAACATTGGGCCACTCAGTTAAGCTGTCGGACGGGTTTTCCAAGAAAGCGTCCACTCGCCTTTCCAAACTTGAGTTGTTAAAACTGTCATTATAACCTAACAGGGAAACTGAATATTCCGACCTCAGTTCATTAAGCCAAACATCTTCCTGAACCTTTCGTACAAGGTCTTTTTGATTAAAAGATATCAAGTGCTGAAACTCGTGACCTAAAAAGATTTTTCCGAAATTTCCCGCCTCCACACTTATAAAAATAATTTCCCGCTCATTGGAGTTGCTGGAAATATTTTTTGGATATTCATTTGAAGAGTCAAAATATCCTCCGTTTCCGGAAATAAGGTCCTCCAAAACAACGGTAAGCTTGGGGTCATTGTCTATCCCCGGATTAGGTTCAAAGCCCCAAAACTCGGTTTCTTTGGGATAAATATTACTGTCAAACTCCTGAGCAAGGACATCGACACTGTTACCAAGAATAGTTCTCTCATTCGAGTTTAAGTTGTCCCAATATCTATTTTCAACATAAAAATACGCATGGCTGGAAACATTTCTTAAGGTAGCCACCAAACTGCTCCTAGAAAACTGGTCGTATTTGGAATTGACGTTAAAAATTTGAGTCTGACCGATTGTGTCAGCTACGGCGCCAGAAGCCAAAGCAAAAAAAGATACCAGCAAAAAACTAACAAAAATCAAATTTTTGAAAAATTTAACTATCATTTTTAAATCATAACATTTTAGAGTAGGCCGGCCAAATTAAATCCCGCCTTAGCGGGGTTATTCAATATTTTTTCTTTTGGCTAATATAATTTCCTTGTCATGCCTAGAGACATCTTCGATGGTCAAATTTTGATGTTCGAGAAGGCAGTAATTATAATTCGACACAGCCTTAATAAAATCCAGAGTCTTAGCCAATCTTTCCAAGATTGGTTTAGTAAACTTTGCTCTTAGCACCGAAACGAACATGGTGAAAGCCTTCAGGTCTTTCGGGAAACAGTACCCCCCGAATCCGCGATACGAACCATGGTTTACATCAAGCCATGCCGGACCTATCCGCGGATCAGCTCCGAGTGCATCCCTGACATGCTCATAATCCACTTCCAGTCCACTAGAGGTTTTGAGACTATCACACACATCATAGATCATATTACCAAAACTTACTTTGATGGCACCGAATACATTTGACGAATACTTAATCATTTCTGCTTCTGTTGCTGTGTGGCCCCTAAATTTGTAGGTGGAAGACATCCATGGACTTTGATAGTAAGACATCGGCAAAAGATTCAAAACTGTCAAAGCAACATCTCGACTCTCATCCGTATAGCCGATTATTTGTCTAACTGGCTTTAAAAAATCCTCTCGTGCTTGGGATTCCGTAAGAAATTCGGGGTTAAACAAAAGTTTGTGCTGAGCGAATTTGTCTTGAAGACACTCTGTAGTTCCCGGAGGCACAGTTGACTTAATAACGATTATTTTTTCTCCTTGTATGGACCCAATAGCACTCTCCACTATGGAGGTGTTGCAACTGCCGTCCGGATTTGGTGGAGTCGGAACAGAAACAAAAATTATGTCCGCTAGATTATAATCGTCAAAATAACCTTTGGCTGGATCAGTATCATAGCAAAACAGTTCAACTTTGCGCCTTAGCCCTCTTTTTTCCTCAAACCACCATCTTATTGGCTCGCCAACCATTCCAACGCCAATTATCCCAATTTTTAAGTTTCTGATAGTTTCCGGCACTGAATTTCTCCTTCTTCTTTCTTATTGGAAAGAACTATATCATGCTTGATTTTTACTGTAAACTAGGGTAAAATTAAAGCTAAATATGAAAAAGGTTCTACTTTTCTTATCAGATATTGCCATTCTTTATTCTTCTTTGGTTTTGACCATTTTTATCCGATATCCCGATAGGTTTGAGGAACAATACTGGACACACTTATATCCGTTTTCTTTGATTTTTATCTTGTGGCTTTTGGTTTTCTATATTGCTAATCTTTATGAGCCAAAACTACTAAGAAATAACATTCATTTTTACTCTGCTCTTTTTCAAACAATTACAATAACTGCAGCAATTTCAGTTCTATTCTTTTATTTGATTCCTTTGTATGGAATTACTCCTCGAACCAATTTGCTGATTTTTGTGGCAATTTTCTCCGGTCTAGAATTTATAAATCGCTATACCTCCAATAACATTCTGCAAAAGGGTTTTAAAAAATCAGTACTTATCGTAGGAACAAATACCCAGTCCCTAGAACTTGATCTTTTTATAAAAGAAAATCCTCAGCTCGGATATGAGGTCAAGTCCGTGATAGACATCTCTTCAGACAAGCTCAAGGATATAAGTCATACGATTCGAGAAGAAAAAATAGACACAATCGTGCTAAGCCCGGAAGCATACCAAGTTCCTGAAATTATAAATATTTTTTATAAATCTCTTGAACAAAAAGTTGGTTTCATGAACCTTGCTTCTTTTTATGAACTCCTGACCGGCATGGTTCCACTAGGAGCAATAAACCAAATTTGGTTTCTGGAAAATTTAAATGAAGGAAATAAAAGAGCATACGAAATAGTTAAACGTGGTAACGACTTGGCGTTTGCCGTTGTTCTTGGTTTTATAAGTCTTCTGTTTTATCCGTTCATTATCATTCTTATAAAAGCCACCTCGGAAGGACCGGTTTTCTACAAACAAAATAGGGTGGGTCAGGCAGGTAAAATTTTTAAAATAATCAAATTCAGGACGATGAATAAAGACGCCGAAAAAGAAACCGGCGCAGTTTGGGCCTCAAACAACGACCCCAGAATAACTAATGTGGGCAGGTTTATGCGAAAAACAAGAATAGATGAATTACCTCAATTGTGGAATATTTTAAAAGGAGAGATGGCATTTGTCGGACCAAGAGCCGAAAGACCCGAGTTTCATGAATCCTTAAAAGCCGTTCCATTCTATGAAGAAAGGTACCTGATAAAACCAGGCCTATCTGGCTGGGCTCAAATAAACTTTCACTATGGATCATCCGTTGAGGACGCCACCGAAAAACTAAAGTACGATTTATATTATATAAAAAACCGTTCTTTAATACTGGACCTGGGAATCGCCCTCAAAACAATCCGCATTGCACTTCAACAGTCAGGAAAATAAGTTAGTTTTTTAACCTCAACTTCCAAGGGAGTTTAACGGACTCCCATATAATTTTTGATGACATTTTTGACTGACCTTCTCTGCGTTCACTGAACAAAATTGGGTATTCAAAGAAACTACAACCGGCAAGAAAAAGCCGGTATTTTAATTCCACCAAAAAAGCATATCCATTTGAATCTATCGCGTTTAAATTTATTTTTTTTAAAGAGTTAACCCGATAAGCATTAAATCCAGTTGTGGTATCCGTTATCGGCAATCTTAAAATTATTTTTACGTAAAGATTCGCGAACCTGCTTAAAACTCTCCTAAAAAAATTCCAGTTTTTTACTCCCCCATTTTTAATATATCTAGATCCCACTACAACATCAAAGGTTCCAAGAACCTCCAACATTGAAGGCGCATCGTTATAATCATGCGAGAAATCTGCGTCCATTGTCACAACATTATCATATCCCCTCTCAAATACCCATTTAAATCCGTCGATACTTGAACACCCATAACCAAAGTTATTTTTTCTTTCCAGAAGAAAGAGATGTTTAAAATTAGCCTGCATCCCCCTAACTAATTCTTGCGTCCCGTCGGAAGAATTATCATCAACAACCAAAACAGAAGTATCTAGCATTAAGCCAAAAATACCAGGAATCAGATTTTTTAAATTCTCCTTTTCATTAAGAGTTGGAATTAAAATTATGCTTTGAAAGTAATTGTTCATATGCAAACACAGCTATCCCTAAATAAAAAGGAATTAAATAAATCCATACATTCGACCAATAATTAATACCGAAAAAATCCCAAATTGGCAGAAAAACGGTAACAGAATCAGCCAGAAAAATAAATATAGCCCACTTATGTTTCATAACAAACGGAATAGCAGACAAAGATATCAAGGTTGTAGCAGGTAACAGATATTTTGAAAAAGAAAAAGTCATAAAGCTTAATAACAAAAAGTTGATGACAATAGAATAAATAAAAACATTACGATACTTGAATTTTTTATTTCTCCACAACATCAACAATCCAACAAGGCTCAAGAACGGTGAAACCATTATTTTTCTATAGGCCAAAAAAAGATTCGCAACAATCCTTAGAGGACCCTTGATGCCAACAGTAAAACTCTCCTCGAGCGGAGGCGGATTGCCTGTATCAAAACTACCTTGATAGGAATTAATGGCCGCATTGTTTATCAAGTGACCAACCTGATAATAACTGGTTGCTAAATAAATAAAACCAATAGTAAGTCCTAACAAAAAAAACCCCTTTATCCTTCTCCCGTGCCATAAGCCTACAGTAAATAACGGCAGAAGAATTAATGCAAAGGGCTTAACTATTCCGCCAAAAGCCCAAACTAAAGGCGTCCATGTTTTTTTATTAATACTAGCATAAATAATAACAAGAATAAAAAACAACAAGGCTCCTTCCTGAAAACCTCTCATTAGGGTTGTGTACGGATATGGAGTAAGAAGGAAAATTATCAAACCATATATTCCCGCCTCATTGCTGTCAAAAATATCTCGAGCTGTTAGGTAAATTAGTGGGATTGATAATAAAACTAACAACATTGAGGTATAAGCAATGGCCAAATGACTGCCTGTTAGCAAAAATAATGGTACGGACAATATAGAAAGACCCTGAAATCCATAAAATGACTTAAAATCCACGACACCCCTGGCTAGCGACTCGGTAAAACCTTGATAATGAAACCCATCGTCAGTAAGTTCTGGTTGACCAATTAAAAAGTAGACGGCCATAACAGCTACTACTGTAAAAATAAGTATCATGTGTTTTTTATTCATGTAAATTTATTAAAATAATGATTTCATTTTTTTAATTGTCTTACCAAATAGACAAAAGAGATGATGTGACTCACCGAAAACCATACTGTAACCGTTATAACACTCCCCCACAATCCATGATTTTTTATAAGCCATAAACTAAAAGGAATGCCGACTCCAAGAATAATAGAATTTATCAATATCGATATCTTAACTTTGTTTATTGCCCGCCACATTGGACCCAGACCAACTCCTATCCCAAATAACGACCCATATGCAACAAGTCCGAATACATATTTAACACTAGGAAGATAACTCTCACCATAAAGAAATTTAAACACAATTGGTGAAACAACTGCCGCGCCGATAGTCATTAAAATGGACAGGCCGAGGGAATATAATGAAACTCTTTTGAAATTGGCATACAACTGCTTCTTATCTGTTACTTGAATTTTTGGGAACTCTACATTCAAAAGCACAGAGATCGATCCAAGCAAACTTAATACTAAATTAGCATAACCAAAGGCAAGCTTGAAAAAAGATACCTCTGAAGATGTAACATAAACACCGGTTAAAATAACCGGCAAGGCCATAAACACGTTGCCCATGTTTCTATCCAAGGCCACCCAAAAAGTAAAACTGAAGTATTTTCTTAAATTTGCATTCCTGACGACAGTAACCAAATTAAAAAGATTCGGAAACAACAATTCTTCTTTTGAAAAATTAGAAAATATTATGACGGATATTATAAAAATCAAAATTGACCCAACCAGTTGTCCACTGACAGCTCCCAACACCCCAAATCCAATCATGGTAAAAAACAAGGACAATACATGCCTAAACGACTGATCGGAGAAAATAAGAAGACCAAGAGATTTAACTCTTCCTGTAACCTGAAGGGAGGAATATGTAAGGGTAAAAAATAGAGAAGAAAAAATAGTAGCAACAACAACAATAGCGGCGTAAACACCTATTATAGAATTGCCATATAATTTATCTGAAATATTTGGTAAAAAAGCAGAAATAACGACAACAACCATGGCGGCTATAAAAGTTATCTTTAGCATGAAACCAAGAATATTCTCTATTTCAATCTCATCTTTTTTGGCATAAGCTCTTCCTAATAAACTTGACACCGCCTCTTGAATCCCCATCCCCAATATTAAACTCGTTATTCCAGCCATTCCAATAGCAAGCGAATAAATTCCAAAAAGCTCTGGTTGCAAAAGCCGAGCTATCAGTATGCCAACAACAGCCTGTACAATCGTCCCTCCAAAACTTCCCGCCTGAAGAGTTGCAACATTCCGAATAAAGTAATTCTGACGCAAGTGACTAATTTTATCCCTAATAAAAACAAAAACCATTTTTTCAGCATATCATCATTTAAACTCCTCTTCAATTATGACTCTGGAGGGCTTGTCAGATAGAAAAAAATGATTTAATCTAAAAACCATGACAAACAATAATTCAAGTAAAAAAATTGCACTCATAACGGGCATTACCGGCCAAGACGGCTCTTACCTTGTCGAATTGCTTTTAGAAAAAGATTATGAAGTTCATGGCATTATTCGCCGAGCTTCAACTTTTAACACAGCCCGATTGGATCATATTTATCAAGATCCTCATGATAAAAAAAGGGGGTTGTTTTTGCATTACGGCGATTTGGCCGATGCTGGAACAATAAAAAAAATAATTTACCGAACTAAGCCAGATGAAATTTACAATTTAGGAGCCCAATCTCATGTTAAAGTTTCTTTTGAAATACCAGAATATACCATGGACATCACCGGCAATGGCGCCTTGAGGGTTCTTGAGGCAATAAGAGACTTTCAAAGTGAAACCGGCAAAAAAATAAAGTTTTATCAGGCATCGTCAAGTGAAATGTTCGGCGCGGCCCCTCCACCCCAGAACGAAAAAACACCCCTTATTCCTCAAAGTCCATATGGAGCGGCAAAAATCTTTGCCTACAACATGACCAAATTATACCGTGAGGCATATGGTATGTTTGCTGTTAATGGTATACTTTTCAATCATGAGAGTGAGCGACGCGGTGAAACATTTGTCACCCGCAAAATCACCCGCAGTATCGCCAGAATTAAGGCTGGTTTGGATAAAAAGTTATATCTCGGCAATTTAAGTGCCAAACGCGACTGGGGTTACGCCCCAGAATATATGGAGGCGGCTTGGTTAATAATGCAACAACCAAAACCGGATGACTATGTTATAGGCACCGGTGAAACTCACACGGTAAGGGAGTTCGTCGAACTAGCTTTCAAAGAGGCTGGTCTTGGTAATTGGAAAAAATATGTAGAAATTGACCCACAATATTATAGACCAGCCGAAGTTAATTGTCTTGTTGCCAATACCAAAAAAGCAAAAAAAATATTAAAATGGCAACCGAAAACAAAATTCAAAGACCTTGTAAAAATAATGGTCTGGAATGATATCAATGAACTTAAAAAATAAAAAAATTCTTGTTACTGGCGGGGCGGGTTTTCTCGGTTCTTTTGTGGTTCAAAAGTTGTTGAAAAGGGGTGTACTCAAAAAAAATATTACCATCCCTCGTTCTAAAGATTTAGACTTACGAAAATGGGGAAATTGCGTCAAGATAGTAAAGAGAAAAGACATTGTAATTCATCTTGCAGGTAATGTGGGTGGCATCGGCTACAACAAAGAAAACCCTGGAAGATTGTTTTATGACAACTTGATGATGGGGGTGCAGTTAATGGAAGCATCCAGACAAGCTGAAGTGGATAAATTTGTGGCTATTGGCACGATTTGCGCTTACCCCAAATTTACTCCTGTTCCATTTTCTGAAACATCGCTTTGGCATGGTTATCCTGAAGAAACAAACGCCCCATATGGACTTGCCAAAAAAATGCTTCTCGTCCAAGCCCAAGCCTATCGCCAGCAGTACGGATTAAATGCCATATATCTTCTGCCGGTAAATCTCTACGGTCCCAGAGATAATTTTAACCCCAAAATGTCTCATGTTATTCCAGCCCTCATTAAAAAAGTTACTGAAGCAAAAAATTCAGGATTAAAATATATAGAAGTTTGGGGAACCGGAAAAGCCTCCCGAGAATTCCTCTATGTTGAAGATTGTGCCGAAGGTATAGTTTTAGCAACTGAAAAATATAACAAACCGGATCCGGTTAACCTCGGAGCAAACCGTGAAATTAAAATAAAAGACTTAGTCAAATTGATATGTAAACAAATGGGTTTTAGGGGTGAGGTACGTTGGAATAAAACGAAACCCGACGGCCAGCCAAGGAGAATGGTTGACGCAACACTAGCCAAAAAAGAATTCGGATTCAAAGCAAAAATAAATTTTAAAGAAGGGTTGGAAAAAACCATTGAATGGTATTTAAAAAACCGCTAAAAGCATTTTTTATATTGATATAAATTTTAAGTAAAATATGAAAATTTGCTATTTCACCTTAACCAAAGATGTTCCAACGAGAGACGCTGTCTATCTTAATGGCTTTAGACAAAATGGAGTTGAAATTGTTGAATGCAAAGATAATTCACCCTCGTGGAGAAAGTTTTTGGTTCTTTACAAAAAACACCATTTACTAAAAAACGACTATGACATTCTTTTTATCGGTTATACCGCCCATATTCTTGTACCTTTCACCCGATTAGTCTCAAGAAAAAAAATTGTTTTTAACGCACTCGGATCTCTTTATGAAGGAAAGATTATCTCAAGGGGCCAAAAAGGGTTGTTTGGATTAAAATCAGTTTATTGTTGGCTGATTGATTTCCTTGCTTTCCATTCTGCATCTTTGAGTTTAGTTGAAACTAACGAACAGAAAAAATACTTGACCAAAAAATTCTTTCTACCAGATAAAAAAATAACCAGAGCATGGACAGGAGTTGAAGAAACAATATTTTTCCATAATTCAACTATAAAAAAATTGGGTATTTTCACCGTATCGTTCCGGGGTGTTTTTATGCCCGAGTCAGGAATAGAATATGCCATTGAAGCTGCAAATATATTAAAAAATAAAAATATAAATTTCCGAATTATCGGCCACGGTATAGAGGCAGATAAAGTTAAAAATCTGATTGAAAAATATCAGCTAGCCAATATTGAATGGATAACGGAAAAACTTGTCGCTGTAGAACTGGCTGAAAAAATACAAGAATGCCATTTAAGCTTGGGCCAGCTCTCAAATCACGAAAGACTCCAGCGAACAATTCCCTTCAAGGCATTTGAAAGCATTGCTATGAAAATTCCTTATCTCACCGCTAGAAACCCTGGGATTTTAGAACTTTTGAAAGAAAACGAAACTTGCTTTTGTGCTAATCCGGCAGATCCTGAAGATTTAGCCAAAAAAATAATAGAATTAAAAAATAACCCTACAATGACAGCTAATGTCGCTGAAAACGCTTACCAACTTTATCGAAGAGAGCTCCGACCCGAACAACTTGCCCGCCACCTATTAAATTCACTAAAAACTCCCACTTAAAAGCGAGAGTTAGGCAAATCATTTTCTACAAGGCCGCACAAAATGTGAATAACTTGCTGATGAACTTCTTGAATTAGAGCCGTATTTTCATTCGGCACGATAATAGCAACATCAACCATACTAAGAAGATATTTTGTTTTGGAGCTAAAAAATCCTATATTCTTCACCCCTCTTACCATAGCCGCCTCAAAAGCGTTTCTGATATTCCACGAATGGTAATCATTTTCAAGATCGCTAACATCGCTAGTAGTAAACCCGATAGCAACATCTCCCCGACAGGCTAATGCTTCAATTTGTCTTGCAAAAACATAAGGGAATCCAAAATCATTGCTTCCGGCAGTTAAAATAGAGGAATCAGTAGTTAAAGCAATAGCCGGTATCGCTTTCCTTCTTTTTTCAAACTGACACACTAATTCTGCCGCAAAATGTTGCGCTTGAGCGGCCGATCCCCCATTTCCAAAAATTAATATTTTTCTACCAACATCAACAGCATGTGCCAACATTAGATATGCCTGAATAATTTGTTCATGGAAACTGTCATCACTAAAAATTCTAAGCGCTAACTGACGCCTCAATTCAAACTGATCTTTTATTTTCCTCACTGTCAAAGGCCTCTGTCCAAAATTACCGATACAATAAAATATTAGTTAACACAAACTATTGAATATGTCCAACGTTTTTTGGGCCGATGCATCCCAAGAAAAATCCTTAGCCCTTTCTCTGCCTCTTTTTATTAGATCGTTTCTCAATAAGTCGTCCGACAAAATTTGTTCTATGTTTTTAGTTAACATTTCAAGGTCATTAGTCTCAAATAATATTCCAGCATCTCCGACTACTTCACCGATACTGGAGTTGTTGGCAGCAATAACCGGCGTACCAAATTTAAATGCTTCTACAAGGGGAATGCCAAAACCTTCGAAAGAAGATGGGTAAACAAGTGCCTTGGCTCGCTTATAAATCAAGAGTACGTCTTCATCCGACACAAATCCTAAAAAATTAACTCTGCCCGTTAAGCCATAAACTGCGGTCAAAGTGCACAGCTCATCTTTCAATTCTTTATTCTTAGTTACACCGGTAAAAACCAGATGCAAGTCTGGGAATTTAAACTTTAATACGTTCATGGCCTCAATAAGTATTCTATGGTTTTTGTGGGGCCAAATTGCGGCTGGATAGAAAATAAAATTATCAGGCAAACTTGATAAAGAAGAACGGCCGTCCTTTTCTTTATGCGAAGCCAGATAAATAACGGTTATCTTATCGGGATTGATCCCATATTTTTCCACAATGGACTGTTTGGTGAATTCCGAGATGGCGATAATACGGTCGGAATTATGAGCTACGTAGGTTGAAGCTGTTTTCCGGCGCGCCAGATACACATTTGAGAAATTATTTGGAAAATATTCATGCTGAAGATCAAAAACAGTGGTAATGGTTTTAACGTTTTTTAAATCAACTGGATATATTGTTCCTGATGGAAAAAATATGACGTCAACTTTGTTTTTATCAAGAAAATGCTGAATTTCACCTCTTATGACCGACTCGCGCCAGCGATAATCCTTTTTTGTTTTTGTCCATAATTTCAATAAAGCCCTGTGGGGGTTTAGTAATAAATCGCGACGAACACTAACGATATGATATTTAACATTCGAATAGTTCTTAAGTTCATTTTTAAAATAAAACCGGTTAGCATGATCAAGGATGAGATAATAAATATTGTCTCTGTCCAAAACGACAAGTTCGCCCAGAAGATTTTTTATATAAACAAAACTCCCCGTGGGGTTTTGAGGGGATATGGACAACAGATTAATTGCAATTTTGCCGCTCATGGTTTTTTCTGACCTATTATCATAATGTTACCCGAGAACATTAGCTTGTCGTCAAAACCGACCACTTTTGCCAAAACTTTCTGGGCCAGTCTAACTATTAAATTAGAACGAACACGGTTTGGTATCACTTTGATTTCTTCAAAACCTGCCATTTGCAACAGACGGATCATTAAACTTTTTGTATAAGCAAACTCGTGGGTTATATCAGAATAAAAAGTATGAATTCCTATCGGACTGTCGCCATTGGGCACCTCAATATATATACTTCCACCTTTTTTAATCTTTCTGGATATCAAATCAAGCATCTCCAAAACTCTCTCTTTTTTAATGTGTTCAATAATATTAAAGGCGGTAATAATGTCGTAGTTATTATCAGGCCTTGAATTTAAAAATTTAAAAAGGTCATCTTTGAAAATATTTTTTAATCCGAATTCTCGCCGCGCATAATTGACAGCCTCATCGTCAAAATCTACCCCCTCATAATCCAAGAAGTCGCAACGATTGCAAGCATCAAGGAAAAGGCCGTAACTGCAGCCCAAATCTAATATCTTTGCCGTTTTATCCTTCGGGAAAAATCTATCTATATACTGAGTTTTATATTCAATAAACTTGCGCTTTTTTAGGACTTCGCTAGGTTGTGAATAAAATTCATGTTCCACTATGCTAGACATTATACAACAAAAACTATAAAAATCAAAAAATAATACTTGCTAATAATAAATTTTTGTTATAAAATCCTGTAAGTTTGAACCTTAACATTTCTTTAAGGGGGGCAATCCGTGAGCCGATCTGATATTTTAAGGGGCAATTACAAAATTCCCGACCTTGAAAACAAAATTGATATGCCCGAAGATACGAAAGAAACTTCCCTGGGAGAAGAGTTTGAGGCGGCTACTTTAAAAAAACTGGGGGGAAGCATCACTTTCGTCAAGAAATCCGGCTCTTTCGTTTGGAAGGGAGAAGATAATAAAAATGGCTAACCTCGGCGAGAGATTGACTAGTTACATGGCAGAAGCCACTATGCACAGAAGTGTCCGAGTTGGCCTCGAAAACGCGGAAAAAAATCAACCATATTTCGGAAAAACCATAAACGACCTAGCCGGCATCAGGCCAAAAGAACCAAGTGGATCAGCTATCGTCATAGTTGGCGGACCAAGCTTGCAACGCAAAAGATCAGTAGAAAGAATAGCGGCTTCCGGGTTTAAGGGAGACATAATAAGCGCTGACGGTTCAATGGGTCGTTGTTTACGGAACGATCTCGTCCCAAACTACATAGTTACGCTCGATCCCGACTATCTTGGCTATAGAATAGTCCGATGGTTCGGCGATCCGGAAATTGAAACAAGGCCAAAAGATGATTACTTCCGGCGACAAGACCTTGATCCGGAACATTGGCGGGATGAGAGGCGTACCAATCGGGAGACAATCGATCTCGTTAATCGGCATGGAAAAAAAATAAAAGCCATAATCTCAACTAGTGCTCACCCCACGGTTACCAAAAGATGCATAGAATCACAAATGGACCTGTATTGGTGGAGTCCTATCTACGACGATTATGACAGTCCGAACAGTATCACTAGAAAACTTTTCGAAAGCAACAGGATACCTTGCATGACAACGGGTGGCAATGTGGGTACATCAGCTTGGATATTTGCTCATGCTGTTTTAAAAAGAAAACATGTGGCGATAGTCGGAATGGACCTAGGTTACGCTCCCGGAACGCCAATTACACAAACCCAATACTACAAAGAATTAGTCGAAATATTCGGGAATAGAGCACCGGAAGCTTTAATCAGTATACATAACCCATACCTAAACGAGGTCTGGCTTACTGACCCGGCTTATAACTGGTATCGAAAAATATTTATTGATCTTGCCAGAGAAGCCAATTGCATCACCTATAACTGTACAGAAGGGGGAACTTTATTTGGAGACCCCATACGGTTCATTCCCCTATCGGAATTTCTATCTAAGTTTGTCAAACAAGAAAAGGAGGAATAATGGCAAAAGTCTTACTGATAAACCCAGTAGTGCGCGAAGAAGATAATCCAAAACATATACCTTATGGCATAGCCCTTTTGGCATCAATAGTCGATAAAGAAGGATACCAGATCCAAATATTTGACGCTAACGCTTGGCGTTCCGATGATAAAACTCTTTGTTCCATATTAAGAGCTGACGATTGGGATGTAATTGGAATAGGCGGCATTACTACCACATATGGGTATGTAAAGAGGGTATTAAAATATGCCAAGCAACATTCACCTCACTCGCTTATTATAGTAGGCGGCGGACTGCTAACCAGCATGCCCCAAGACTTAATGCAACTTCGACCAGAAATCGACTTGGGAGTAGTTGGAGAAGCTTTACTTACTTTTCCTGAAATTCTTAAAAAAATAGACGAGAGAGAAAACGACTGGGGCTCTGTGCTTGGTATTATTTGGAGAGATGACAAGGGAGACATCCATTTAAACCCACCTAGACCCCTCTTGCCAGATATAGATAATCTGCCATATCCGGCTTGGGATATGCTACCGATGGATATTTATTTTAAAAGCAGCGCTCTTCTTTACAGTGAAGAAAATTTCACCTCACGAAAACGGATTGATATCAATGCAAGTTTCGGGTGTCCTTTCATCTGCCGTTTCTGTTTCCATCTGGGCCTTGCCGGAGATATGCAGTATGAAAATCCCCAAGACGATAAAGCGGATGTTGTTTTCACTCATGACCGCTTCAACCGCATGCACAGCCCTCGTTATATAGTAGACATGGTCAAATACATGAGAAAAAAGCATGGGGTTGATTTCGTTCTTTTCTTTGACGAGAATCTGTTAGCAATGAATTCAGCTTCAAAAAACACCTGGCTACCGGCAATATGCAAACTGTGGATTGAGGAAGGCCTCCAGCCACAATGCATCCGCGATAAAGTACCACACAATCCCGAAACGTGTAGCGGAGTTCATTGGGGCGGAACTAGCCATGCCGCATTGGCCAATCTTCCGCTGTTAGAGAAAATGCACGAAGCTGGATGCTCACAGCTCTTGTACGGTTATGAATCTTTCTCCAAGAGAGTGCTGAAAAATGTCGGAAAGGGAGCAACTCCCGAAGCTAATGAAAGATCACTGCAGATAACGCTTGAAGCGGGAATAAGGCCCGTTCCGAATCAAATGATGGGTTTTCCGGATGATTTTCACGATAGTTTAATTGATTGCGTGGAAGCTTGGGAGCGTCTAGGTATTGAGGTTTTTCCCTTTTTTGCTACTCCTTATCCAGGTACAGAATGGTATAACAAGTACAGAGACAGTATTTTAGCTCAATATGACGGGAATCTAGAGAAATTTTTGTTGGATCTTGGTGATGCCACAAAGCCAACAGCTATGATCTGTGAAAATCTAAATAGAGTCGAACTGATCGGTTTAAGAGAGTTGATGGTGGCTAAAGATATTAAACGGATAAAGGAACACGAAAAGGAATGGCGTAAACTTCATGGTGAACCAAAATTTTCAGATGTACGTTGGGGAGGGGCTTCTCGACGGTTAAAGCCAACCACATCACAATAATGCCGCAGTTAAAACTGCGGCTTTAATTTTGAAAGACCTCCTTACCTAGGGATATCAAACATAATAACCTGATCAAATATTTTATTAACAGGCTCCTGATACCTGGTAATAGCCGTACAACCAGGAGAATAAAGAAGGAACAATGTTTTGTTTAACCCCAAAATCGGCTCTAAAATTTTATTAAAAAACCAGCTTGCTTTAGAAAATCTAAAATATTTATTTTTTGAAAAAATAGAGTTTGTCGTGTTGTAGTTAGCATAAAAGTCTCTCTTCATAATCAACCCGATCCTTTGATTCCCGTTGTAATCGGAAATAAAGCAGTTCTCAACAAATTCAACCTGGGAACCGGAAATAATTATATCATTTGGCTTTAATTTAAATTGTTTGACTTTTTGCCAAACCTTAACCACTTCAATAATTTTTCTTATTTTCAATGAATAGAAAACTCTGGGCATAAAAATAATCTCGTCAAAATAGGGTTTAATATCGTCCAGATTAATAAAATCCCAGCGATGATGGCGGGAAATTACCAGTTTAATTTTTCTTTTTGGATCAAAACTTTTTATAAAATTCGTCAAAGAAATTAAAATAACAATAAATTCAGTGGCTGAAACGACAAGCCAAACATCCCCTTTATTTTTCAGTAGTAAGTCTGTCAGGAAACTTTCCAGCATCGGATCAACTTTTACGGGGACACCATAGGCCGTCAACGTTTGGCCAAAATCACGTATAAAAAATCGGTCGGGCAAACCGGCATAGCAATCATCAATTGACTCAAAAAGTTTTTCACCGAAAATGGGCCTGAAAAATTCCGAAAAAGCATACGCGTTCAAGCCAAAACCATATGCACTTAAAAGGCCCAGCGAATTAACCGCAAAAACGCTTTTAATTCGCTCTCTGTTCTTCCAAAAAAAGATCTCCGCATTAACGTGTTCTTTTATAACCTTGAAGCCTCTTAAATTTAAATATTTCTGCTCATCGGGGTCTGCCGGGTGAGACTTATAAAAAAATTCGCAACCAACGCATTCTCTCCGAATATAATCAAGGCACTGGTTTACCATCTCAATATACCGCCTAAGAATTTCAGGATCATTACCGAGGGCAGCCATGAAACCCTTCATATCGTTGCCGAGGAAGATAATGTTATTTTTTAAAAACTGCTCTCCCGACGAAAATCCCATAATCGGAGCCCAATAATAAGGGAAGTGAGTCAAAATAACATTATTTTTTCCAACATCTATGCCTTTTATTTTTTTAACGTTCATGAGTGAAAAACTTATTGATGAGACTACGTTAATTCAGCCCAGGCATTGGGAATATTGCCACTTTCCATCACAAGCTTAATGCCCTTATCGATGGTTATTCGGGGTTTATATCCCAATATTTTCTTTGCCTTGCTTATATCCGGAATTCTATTAATTATTTCTCTGGTATTAACGCGATCAGAGTTACTTTCTTTCAAAAAGTATGGCTTCAGTTGTTTGCCAGCAAGAGAGGCGACCTTGTTTGCCAAATCAAACATTGATACTACTGCCTTGTCGTTGCCGATGTTAAATATTTCGGAGTTAGATTTTTTGCTCATCAAGGCCAATCTTACCCCTTCTGCCGCATCATCAACATAACAAAAAGATCTGATCTGCTTTCCATCCCCATTTACAGTTGGTGGCTGATTATTTAAAACAAGCTTTATAAATTTTGGCATTACAAATTCTGCCACTTGACCCGGGCCGTAGATATTAAAAAATCTGACAATAGTATAATCCAACCCATATTCTTTTTTATAGGCCCTCAAATACTCTTCTCCGGCTAATTTTGTAACAGCATATACAGATTTGGGGTGCACTCGATGCTCTTCGCTAATAGGTGTTTTTAATGGTTCGCCATAAACTTCAGAGGACGATGAAAAAACAATTTTTTTGATTCCGGTCCTGACGGCGGCATCAAGAACATTTTTGGTCCCGTTTATATTAACATTCAGGCATTGCATTCTCGAGTATTCTGTTCTTTTAACGCCCAGCATGGCGGCAAGATGGATAACATAGTCGCAATCCTTCATTGCTTTAAATAGCTCATCTTCATACATCACAGTACCGACAACATGCTCGTCGATAGCTTTAATCGGCTCAACAATATCGAATGTTCTGATCCTAAATCCTGAATTATAAAAATGCCTCGCCACAGCCGTGCCAATAAAACCACACCCGCCGGTTATTAACACTCTTTTTTTTGTTTTTTTGTTTTTTACCATTTATTCTATTTTTTGTGCCTATTAATAATCTGTTTCACTGCATAAATAATATGATCCGCTTCGTCGTTGCTTAAATCCGGATAAATAGGCAACGACAAAGCAGTTTTAGCAAAATTTACAGTGTTAGGAAAGTCGGTATCGTTATATTTCCCAAAAACCTTGAACACTCCCTGTCTGTGAAGACATGGGTAATAAAGCCGCGATTGTATGCCTAAAAGTTCTAATTCATTAATAAACTCGTCGCGATTTACATTCAGTTTATCGAGATTTAATCTAATTGTATAGAGTTGGAAATTAATATCCTCCTTATTTCTGACAAAGGGAATAACTATGGCCGTCTCTTTTTCGAAAGCTTTGTTATATCTGGCCGCAATTTTATGGCGTTTTGTTATTGCTTTACTAAGTTTTTTAAGTTGTACCAATCCTATGGCGCCCATCATTTCTGGCATGCGGAAATGAAAACCCAAATCTGACCATTCAAACTTACCGACATCATGAAAATTTCTGATCAGCTTACATTTTCTGGCCAAAGCCTCGCTGTTAGTTGTAATCATTCCTCCTTCTCCCGTTGTCATAGGTTTAGAGGGAGTAAAACTGAATATTCCAACATCACCAATACCGCCGACATAACGACCTTGATGCTTGGCAAGATGAGCTTCAGCCGCATCTTCTAAAACAAAAAGGCCATGCTTTTTTGCTATTTTAATTATTTGACTCAAATCGCATGACTGGCCGGCATAGTGAACAGGGATAATACCTTTAGTTTTTTTAGTAATTCTTTTCTCAATATCTTTAGGATCCATGCCGTATGTTTTAAGCTCTATATCGGCAAAAACAGGCCTGGCGCAGAGATACATTGAAGACGTTGCCGTAGAGATAAATGTCATGTTAGGAACAATAACTTCATCTCCTTCAGTCACTCCTAGTGCCTGTTGAGCTATTAAAAGAGCATCCGATCCAGACCCAACCGCAACGGCATATTTAACATTTATTTTTTTAGCAAATTCTTTTTCAAATTGTTCAACCTTAGTGCCAGAAATAAGCCAACGCGAAGCCACCACTTCTGCGGCAGATTTAGCTTCTTGGTCGTCAAACCACGGTTTGGCAAGAGTAATATTGTATTTTTTATTATTCTGTTTGATGGCCATTTTGACTATCTCAAAATACACAAGTATGTATTAATTGTAAATATTGACTTAAAATTGTGTCTGTGTTAAAATTTAACATAGAAATCTTTAAAAACAAGGAGAAACTGTGACAAAAAACATAAACGAAATGAGTGGCGTTCCTCCGTCAGAAAGAATCAGGTTCACTTGCACCAGATATAAACCAAATAAACTAACTGGGGCAGGATTTCTTCATCTGGTCAAGCTTGCTGAAAAAGCAAGGTTAATTAATTCTCGTCATCCCAAACTGGTTATTGATGGAGTAAATGAATTTCTTCAAAGCTCAACTTTTCATTCATTTGAAGGCAGGCCAAAAGAAGGCGCCGTTAAGAATTCCTTTTCGGCAACAGAGTTGGAAACAGCTTTAGCTTTCAAAGATGAACAGACTAAATTTGCTTATCTGGTTTACCGATACATGTTTTCAGTTTACCCGACGCAAGGAATCGTATCAGATTTTCCATTAATCGTGGCCATAGAACCAATGAGCTTGTGCAACCTTCGATGCACAATGTGCTTCCAGGCAGATGAGAATTACTTCAACCGTAGCAATCTATTAATGGGTAGAATGGATATCGGTCTGTACAAAGAGTTAATCAATGAAATGGCAGAAAACCAACCCTGCGGACTGGTTCTTGCCAGCCGAGGCGAGCCTATGCTCCATCCCCAATTTATTGAAATGGTTAAATACGCAATTGAACAAGATGTAATTGATGTAAAGATAAACACTAACGCCACGGCTCTAACGGAAAAAAAGGCTCGTGAATTGCTTGAGACAAAGTTGACCACCGTTGTCTTTTCGGTTGATGCGGGAAATAAAAAAGAATTTGAAGCTATACGAATCGGAGCAAATTTTGATCAAATTGTGGCCAACATAAAAAGGTTTAACGAGATCAGAGAAAAAGAATTCCCAAATTCAACCACCAGAACCAGAATATCAATGACCGTATTCAGAGGAACACAGGACACTAAAGAGGCAGAAGCGCTTTGGGCTCCGATGGTTGACGAATTTGCCATCCATTCAGCCGATTACCGGCTAGACATCTACGAACACCCGATAATTCTTGAATCAAAACAGTGCAATCTTTTGTGGGAGCGTGTATATATTTGGTGGGACGGTTCGGTCAATCCTTGCGACATAGATTATAAATCAAATCTTTGTTTGGGGAAGGTTGGGAAAGATATAAGCATTCAATCCGTTTGGAATGGAGAACAAATGCGACAAATGCGACAAAATCACGCCAATGGCCGCAAGAGCATGCATTACCCATGCAACCGATGCTATGGTGCCGGATTTTAAAATGAATCACAAGATTATTTGGATTGGGTTTGGTAACCATGCCAAGAGATTAGAACCGCATGTACTTACCAACGACGGTGAAGTAATTTTCTATTACCAACTCAATAGAGTAAATTCCGTTCAACGTTTCGGGCCAAAAGCATGTCTGGATTTGGAACAAACTCTAGTTGATCCCGGAATAACTGTTGTTTTTATAACAACTCCCAATGACCTTCATACCGAATACCTAGAAGCGGCGCTAAGACATGATAAAAATATCTTTGTAGAAAAACCGATCACTGCTAACCTGTCAGATACTTTGAGACTTCTGCCACAACTTGAACAAAACAGAAAAATCTTTATGGTTGGACATAATATGAGACGCCGAGCGGCAATTAGAAAAATCAAAGAAATCTTATCAAATGGATTAATCGGAGAAGTGGTCAGTGTTTACACCAATTCTTCAAAAGGCATTGCTTTTGACATTAGTCCTAAAAATTGGCGATTCAGCCAAATAAGAAACCGTGAAGGACCGCTGATTACAGTCGGCATCCACCTGATTGACATTCTGCATTATTTTTTTGGACCCGTTAATTCCGTTTCTGCGGTTATAAAAAATATTTCCGGCAAAACCGAAGCCCCGGATTCAAATGCTGTCTTGTTAAATTTTGAATCCGGCGTCACCGCATTCCTGGAAGCAAATTATAACACTCCTTCAGAAGATTTTCTTTACATATTTGGAACAGAGGGATCTATCTATTTAAACAGAGAAAATCTGTGTTATCGGCTTAGCCGCGACAAAAACAGAATTCCTTCAGGATTAATTCCGGTAATGCTTGATCATGTGGATACTCTGGAAGAAGAAATGCGGGAATTTTTTACCGCCGTGGAAGGAGTCTCCCAGGTTGAAACTGGATACCAAGAAGCCTTAAATGCTCTGGCTGTGGTTGAAGCGTGTTATCAAAGCCACCATAGCCAACGATGGGTAAAATTGAAAAGTGTAACAAATGAGTATTATAAAAGTGCCTAACGGCACTTTTTAATTTACTGTAGTAATTCTTTAATCGGTTTAGCTGGACAACCGACAGCAATAACTCTTTCGGGAATATCTTTTACAACGCCAGCATTAAGACCAAGTACTGACCAAGCTCCGATTTTAGACAAAGGCCTAGTACTCGCATTTGAACCAATATCCGCGCCTTCACCAATATAAGTATATCCAGATATCACACAATGAGGCGATAGATATACAAAATTCCCTATAACAACGTCGTGGCCTATTGAACAGCCCTGATTGATGTGGACATGTTCGCCAACCGTGATATCAACGGTTATAGAATTATTCATCATAACCTGAGATCCTTCTCCGAATTTTACATTTTCCCCAATATGAGCAGTCGGATGGACTAAAACTGGAAAATTAAATTTGAGTCCAAGATTCTGAATGATATCAAAAAACTTTTTTCTTACTCGTGGAAAGCCAACACCCATAGTAAGACAGGTGTTTGAATCAGCGTTTTTCAACCATTCAAAACCACCAAGCACAGGTACTTTGTGAATTATCTTGCCATGATTAGCTTGATTCTCATCAATGAAACCGATTGGTTCAAGTTTTTCATGTAATACGTAGTTATCCGATAACGGATGCACAAAATTAGGACAAACCTCAATACGAGAATTGAATTTTCCGATATCCTTGACCAGCTGTAAAACTTCTCTAGCTAACCCACCAGCACCAAGAATCACTATTTTCATTTAGCAACTCCTTTCTTGTTATCAGCAAATATTTTCTTGACCAGTAGATTCGGATCATCAATATACCGATCAAGAATCTCTACTACTCTTGAAGCCATTTTGCCATCACCATAGGGACTGATCGCTGTTTCGCAAAGCTGTCTAAACTTCTCCGAAATTGCTGTTCTGACCGCCCAATTCACTGACTCGGCACCATAATTGCAACTAAGAACGTTGACCCCTCTTTCCCGATCTCCTTGGCGATTGCCAACATTTACTGTCGGAGTATGAAAAACTGTCGACTCAACGATTCCGGAACTTGAATTTCCGATCATGACATCAGCATTTTTCATAAATGCCAGATAGTCATCGCGATTTAGGCTCTTAAACAAATGAAAGTCTGGAACGTTTCTATAAAATTCAATCTCTTCCAGAAAAACATTGCTACCGGTATCTGAATTTGGATAAATAACAATTTTTTCGCCTCTCTCATGACTCATAACCTCTAAGAGGGGTATTATCTGATCAACAAACGAAATTGAATCAAGCGGGGTTGGATGATGAATAACCAAGAACCACTTTTCTTCGGGATTTATTCCATATTTATCAGCCAATTCTCTTCTTGTTAAATATTCTTTTTCGGCGAGTCCAGCCAAACCAGGTGCTCCAACATTGAAAACCCGCCATTCTTCTTCACCAAGCATTAAAATCCTTTCGTAACCGCTTTGACAAGTCGGAAAATGAATATGACTGAAGTGTGTTACCGAATGCCTAATCGGTTCATCAATCACCGGTCCAGTCACATCACCTCCAGCAATGTGAAAAATGGGAATCTTCAAATGAGCGCCAACAATAGCACCGGCCAGCTCTTCATCTCTATCACCCAAGACACCAATTACGTCAACCTGATTTTTTAGGCAATAATCCCTAATGCCTGAAATTTCCTTTGTGAGACACTGGAGCATGTCATCGCTTTCTTTAACCGGTATAATAACTGTAAAAAATCCGTCATTCACAATTTCGTTTTGGGTGTAGCCAAACTTCTTAACGGTATGCATGCCTGTTGCTAAAACCTTTAGCTCAAATCTTGGATGTTGGACAAATTCTTGAATGATAGGCCGCCACAGGCCGTATGTTGCTCTGGTTCCGGTTATGATAAGAACCTGTTTATCTTTTTGTGTTTTCAAAGTTCTCTCCTAAAATTTATGTATTGCTATATTAGAATATTAACAAACTCCCGTCAAGAGTACTTCTAGTTCGGGAATAAATTTTTACCCCACATCCGCCAATTCAAGTAAAGAGTCATCGGCAATATCTCTCTTGGCAACTTTATCGATTATTTCATCCCAATATTTTGGCGGAATACCTGTCCCTGGCTTTTTGATGGCTAAATTTTGCCGAGTTAGTTTCTCGCCCTTCTTTATGTTTTTTGTGGCAACGATACTTTTTCTGATAACCGGAATATACTTCAATTCAGCTTTTACTGGCCTTTTTTCTGACGAACCAAGAATAATACTAACATTCCTTATCTTCCGGACCATCATTTTGAATTCATCCGGCATAGCTGATGCTTTGTGGTCAGGGCCTTTCATGTTCTTGTCCAAAGTTAAATGCTTTTCAATAACGCAAGCTCCCAATGTTACCGCCATAACTGTAACATGGTCACCAAGAGCATGATCAGAATAACCAACAAGCACATCCAGTTCTTTCATCATTGTCTGCATAGCCCGAAGATTAACGTCACCTAACACTGGCGGATAGTCGGTTGTACAGTGCAACGCCACTATTTTATTATTTCCTGTTTTCTTAATTGCTTTTATCGCTTCTTTAATTTCTTTCATTGTAGCCGTACCAGTGCCAAAAATTATCGGCTTACCCAGTCGGGCGGTATAAGTAAATAATGGCAGATTGGTTATTTCACCTGAACCGAATTTATAAAGCGGAACTTTTTGGCTAGCCAAAAAATCAACCGATTCAAAACCACCGTGGGGCGTAGAAAAAAATATAATTCCTCTTTTCTTGCAACGAGCAATTAATTGAGGATACCATCCTTCCTTAAGTTCCCAACACTTGGCTTCCTCAAAAAGATTGTTATCAGTTTCAATATTCTTGCTCTGATAGCCAGCAAGTGCCGTATGTTTGGTTGTCGCCTGTTCGACTCTGAATGTCTGGAACTTCACCGCATCAGCCCTAGCACTAGCCGCGGCATCAATAAGTTTAAGGGCCAAATCTAATCGGCCGTTATGATTTACCCCAGCTTCGGCAACAACAAAGACCGACTGGCCGTAACCAATTATTTTGTCGCCTATTTTAATTGTTTTTTTAACCATGGTTATCTGTTTTAATCTTATGGGTCAGGATTTTTTTATTTTTATACAAAAATTCAGCCAATATCCAATCCTCAATGTTATCCAAATCAACAGAGCGCCATGCATCGCAAACTACAGCATAAGTATTGTCTGTTAAGAAAGTTTTATGTTTCAAAAATACACCTCTTTCACTTATATATGCGAGTCCGTTATAGGTATATATCGGCCGGACAGATTGACGATTTAATTTTACTCGTATTTTAGATTCCGGATCGTTGGCTACGCTTAGTTTATTTTTGGAGTCCAGATTGAAAAAAAGATAATTTGTGGGACAAACCGTAATAACAGAATCACACTTTTTATTTTGTATAAGTTTGATGCATTTAATTATATCCTCTCTTTCCCTCAAAGGAGCCGTCGGCTGAAGAAGCAAAATATAATCCGGTTTATATTTTTCTTCTTTTTCTAATCTCCTGATAGTATAAACGATGGCATCTCCAATATTGCTTCTATCTTCAGCTAATTCCTTGGGTCTCAAAAAAGGTACTTCTGCGCCATATTTTTTAGCTATCGTTGCTATTCCAAAACTATCAGTAGAAACAATGACCTTGTCAATATAATCTTTTAAATCCAAAGCCTGCTCAATGGTATGAGCTATGAGTGGTTTTCCGTTAAATAATCTTATATTCTTACCGGGAATACCCTTACTGCCGCCTCTTGCTCCGATAAAACACAAAATTTTTATTTTTTTTACCTTCATTTTATTTAACCTTAAACTTAAGACGCCACTCTCCCTTTACTTTTTCCCACAAATGAGAATCACGAAAAGAATCGATGGTTTTCCAAAATTGTTTTTCAGAAACATCAATATAAGCCAAAAATTCTTTGAAATATCTTTGAGGAAATTCGCCGTCAAACCTCCTTACCAATGCTACACCCTCTTCCCTAGTTATATGATGATTTCTAATTTCTTGTGCCGCATCTTGTGTTGTCCGACCGTAACCAAATTTTATATATTGGGTAAAGTAAAAAAAGCCATCTGTTTTATCGTCGAGACTGTTATATTTAGAATATGTACCTTCAGTTCTAACTGGATTAGCTTCAAAGTCTATATTTTTGACAGCATAATAATAAGCTTCCTGGGGAATCCATTTTACATAATAACCAAGAAAATGAAACTCGATATTCTTCTTCTCAATCAACCTATAATCAATAGGTAAATAAGCATCCAAATCACCCAAAGTTACACCATCCTCTAAATAACTAGCAACAGATTTACCACCTAAAAATATCTCATTCGGTTTCACTTTTTTATCAATCGGGTTGAGTTCATACCCGGGTGTTTCTCCTTTTTTTTTGCTGAACTTTTTCTTGTCTATAGAAACTTTTGAACCATACTCGCCCGGACTTTCTCCATAAAAAACCAGGGGAATATTAAACTTAAGTGCCATTTTGAGGGCAAAAGTTTTTTGACCAAATATAAACGGCTGAAAAGGATAAAGCAAATTAAGAAAGGCATTTCTAGTCAACAGGCGATGAATTTTACCATTTGGAGTAAACAGATAATTATCAAAGCCACCAATGTGGATCCAGTTCTCAAAATTCTTCCAGCCGATGTCAGTATAAAGATGCGGAGCCCAAGTCACTGTTAAAGGATGCATTCCGTATTTGTATTTAAGAATATGAGAAGCAAAAACACTATCTTTACCTCCGCTTCCGGGGACCAAAACATCATATGAACCATCTTTGCTTCTGTGTTTATCAAGTAATTTTATCAATTCTTCTTCCCGTTTAGTCCAGTCAATTGTCCCATCCCACTTAGCCTCATTGAACCGACAAGCTGAACAAATTCCCTCTCCATCAAAATCCAGATACCCATGTTTCTGGCCTGAAGTATGTTTATATTCATTGCAAGAAGCCGGCCTTGTATTGAGCATCACACATTTTTTGCAAAATTTTACTTCTGCTGGCAAACCGTATCTTGTTTTTTGTTTAGACATAATATTATGATGCCAATTTAATAAAGTTTTTAATTATTTGTAAGCCCGTCTTGCCGCTTTTTTCTGGATGAAATTGAGTGCCATAAATATTTCCCATTTTAATAGCTGAACAAAAAGTAAAGCCTCCATAGGTACTCTTGGCCAAAAAATGATTCCGATTCTTTGGTTCTAAAATATATGAATGAACAAAATATACATAGAGCTCTGATTCCAAAGAATTAAATAGCTCATTTTTATTTTTTAAAAATCTTATCTTATTCCAGCCAATCTGAGGAACTTTTGCGTTTTTAAATTTGGGAAACTTCACAACCTTCCCCGGAATAAGACCGAGTCCATCAAATTCTCCGAACTCATAACCTTTTTCAAGCATCAACTGAGCACCCAGACAAATCCCCAGCATTGGTTTACCGCTCGCAGCAAATTTTTTTACAACCTTGACCAGATTCCGTTTTCTTAAACCTTCCATGCCGGCCTTAAAAGCGCCAACTCCTGGCAAAATAACCGCATCGGCTGAACTTATGGTATCGGCATCTTCACTAATCACCACATTATTTGCAAACTCAGCACAAGCTTTCCTAATACTATACAAGTTGCCTACTCCATAATCTACGATTACAATCTTGAGAGTTTTTAAATTGTTTTTATTAAATTCTAACATTTATTTTTTCCTTCTTTAAAAATTTTTTAAGTTCTCCTATTGAATAATCTTGGTAATGGAAAGCGGAAGCCACTGAAACAGCGTCAGTCTGACAATTCAAAATTACGTCCTTAACTGACCCCATATCACCAGCGCCGCCATGGACAATAACTGGAACAGGCGAAAAAGATGTAACAGCGTTAATCAGGTCGAGATCGTATCCTCTCCGGGTGCCCTCACTATCAATTGAAGTCACAATCACTTCGCCAATTCCAAAACTTATTGCCTTTTTTATCCACTCAATAATATCCATGCCGGTTTTTTCTCTGCCACCGTCGGTATATGCTTCCCATTTTTTATCTCCTGTCTTCTTGGCTTCAACCGACAGAACCATGCACTGTGAACCAAATTTATTGGCTGCTTCTTTTAAAAATTCAGGGCGCAAAATGGCATAAGTATTTATGGCCACTTTGTCGGCGCCAGCCCGCAAAACGTTATCAATATCGCCCATAGAACGAATACCCCCGCCAACGGTTATGGGGATAAAAACACCATCGGCAACTGACCTTAACAGGTTAAAATCAAGATTCCTTTGATACAAACTAGCAACAATATCCATATAAAGAAGCTCATCGGCTCCTTCATTATAATAACGCAGAGCAAGTTCCCTGGGACTCCCTATCACTCTTAGTCCTTCAGTATGTATGCCTTTTACCACATTGGGTCCCTTTATATCTAAGTGAGGTATTATTCTAACATTTTCCATTTAATTTTTATACCTTAAAAAACATTGTCTGTCTAGTATGCTTGGAGGGCATATATCTTATCATAGACATCGTTTAACGGTTTTTTAAATCTTGTAAAATTTCCTATCCGCCGCTTGTCTTCAAAAAAAATAGTCCGCTTCAAGCCCAAAATTGGCTCTAAAAAATTGCTCCACCAAAAAACCGACCTCCGGGTTCTGTAGTGACCGTTATTAAATATGGACGAGGAACAGCAAAAATCTATAGTCGCCTGGGGTAATATCGCCACTTTATAGTTTCGTTTATTGTAAGAAATAAGGCAATTCTCCGTAAAAGAAGTATAAGATACTCCGATAATAATATCGTCCAAGGATACTTTTAATTTTATTAGCCCATAAGCTGTTTTAATTGCTTTTATTATTTTTTGCGAACGAAGCGAATAAAATATTCTCGGGAAAAAATAAACTTCATCAAAATAAGATTTAAAGTCATTGGAATTCATTACATTCCATCTGTGATGCTTCATTATTATTAAATTTATTTTTTTGGAGGGGTTAATTTTTTTGGCTAAACTAGTTAGGATAAGAACGTTAACCAAATAATTAGGGTCGCCTATCGTAAACCAAATTTTACCCCTATCTCTTCTAAATAAATCGCCGAATTCTTTCTCTAAAAAAAGATCTTCCCCCGGGGGAGTTTTGTTTTCGGTAAGTTTCTGGTTTAAATCATTTATACAAAAGCTGGCGGGCATATTTTTAAAATACTCCATATAGCCCTTATCCGTTTCTTCGTCTATTGCCGATCTTAAAAGATCACGGAAAACATAAGAATTAAAACCCATATAGTAAGCAGAAATATTCGCTCCGGAACAAGTTGAAAAGGTATATTTAATATTTCTTCCGTTTTTCCAAAGATAAAATTCGGCGATACTTGTGTCTTTAGTAATCTCAAAACCGCTTAAGTTTACAAGTTTAAATTCATCGGTTTCGGCAGGATGAGGTTTGTAATAAAGCTTATATCCGGCGCATTCTCTTCTTACATAACCCAGAGACTTGTTAGTAATTTCAACGAATTTGTCCCAGTCAGCGCCTGGTAAGTCTTTAAAATTAGCTCCAAAAAAAACAACCGCTTTTTCTTCTTTTTCGGGTTCAGGCATAAAATCTTCATATTTATACATTAAAAAATAAGGAGACAGGATCTTAAAAATGTTGTCTTTCGTCTTATTTATCGGGGGTGGTAATCTGAGATGCATGATTGCTATATTAACAGATTCAGCTCTTATTTCAAAGAAAAAACCACGCCTTTAGCGTGGTCTGAAAATATTTGCCTACGAACTTATAAATTTATTTATGGCAAACGGCATAGAAACAAGTCGACATTACTCCTGTATGAAGAACCTCCCTCAAGGTTATCAGCTCAACGTTCATGGCTTCGAAAACACTAGCCAGCAATATCATAAAATCATTTTTATTAAGCTCCCACCTGTGCCACTGATTATCACGGCCCGGACCAGATTCACCGCCAGAATTTTCAGGCGAACTTATGATAAGAATACCGCCCGGTCTTAATGCTTGCCAAAAAGCATTGATCGCAGGAAGTTGAAATTCCTGATTTATGTGTTCTACCCCCTCAAGACACCCGATCAAATCGTAGTTTTCTGTTGCTAACTCCGGCTTTGTTAGATCGCCAAAATTAAACCTTGATTTCGGACCACCATACATATGCCTTGCATATTCAAGAGTTGGCTCGTCAAAATCACGACCTTCATAAATAACACCCTGCTCTTTCAAAAGTTGAGTAGCATAACCGCTACCGCACGGAAAATCCAATACTTTCATCCCGGGACGGCAGAATAAGCCAAGCAAATGGTAGCGGCCTTTGTGGCGAGCTATCAAATTGGCCATATCGTGATGCAATCGGCCGTCGTCCGACTTGAAAGTTCGCTTGACTGAAACATGCCGGCCGCCAAGCATGTCAAAGTCCAAGTCTTCCAAGTAAAGACGCCCGCAAGAGACAGAGCCGCCCAAATGAATAACTTCAGCCATAATGAACCCTCATTAAAGAACCACGTCGCAATAATATAAGCTAAAAATTAAAAAATGTAAAGCCGCGCATTCAGCGCGGCTTTGTATAAATGTTTTAAAACTTCGGCCACCTGGCTGGATCAACTTGCATTGGATCATCAATCGCAAAACTTTTTAGGGCTTTAATTAAAACAAGCGGAAGGGGCTCCATGTCAGCAGTTAAAACCGCCTTGTTTAAATTTTCTGGTTTGTTTGTGCCAATAAGAACTGAAGTTAACCATGGTTCAGAAAGATTAAATCGAAGAGCTAGTGAAGACAAATCAAGCTTAAGACCATTAGCGATAGAGTTAAGTAAATCCCTATTCTCTTGCAACACCTTAAGCTGTTCGGGAAGTTGCAGTGCCAAATTGGTCAGTGTTCCTTTTAATAAAGCCGATCTATTAATAACCCCCAATTCATTCCTTGCGGCTAGAGGCAAAACACACTCAGCCATCCTTTGATCAAGAATATTGTAGGATATCTGTATTACGTCAAAAACTCCGTTCTCAACTGCTGTTAGAACCGCCTCTTCGCCCCTAGTAGAAATACCTAGAAATTTTGCTTTTCCTTCTTTTTGAAATTTCTCCAACAAAGCCGTAAGTTCGCCTCTTTCTATCTGCTCCTTAGTCCCGCCATGAAGCATCAGAATAGGAAGAGAATCAAGACTAAGATTCCTCAAACTTCCTTCAACCTGGTCTCTTAATCTTTGCTCAAGCTCTAGCCCCTTAGGATCTTCACCTGCTTCTAAAAATTGTCCGCACTTAGTGGCTATGACCACATTGGGGTCTTTGGCGATACCCGACTTCCCTATCCTTTCTTCGGCAATACCATAAAAATATGCAGTGTCAAAATAATTAACGCCCCAACCAACCGCATACTGTAAAAGACGAATCGCTTCCGATTCCGTCGGCAAAGACCGACAACCAAGACCATAAGCAAAACCGAGTTCAGCTGTACCCAGCCCAATTCGTGAAACCCTTAGCCCTGTCCGTCCAAGAGTTTTATATTCCATGATATTCTCCGATTGTTAGAAAGACTTTAAAGATTGTAACACATCTCTTAAAAAAGTAAATCCGACCTTTGGGTCGGATTTTTAGATAAATTTATATTTCTTAAGGTATCTATTCAAAAAATCTAATTGTTCAGACGCGGTCTCAATTTCTTTACCATCTTTGCCTCTTGCGGCTTGAAGAATAAAACTACCCTTATAATTTTTCTTAGCCAATATGCCAAAAACGGCATCAAAATCAACCACGCCAGTTCCCAAAGGAACAGTTCCGCCATCTAAAGTTCTGTCTTTAATGTGAACATTGACTATATACTCACTCAATATTTCAATTTCTTCTACCGGATCATACTCTAAACTTGCGCTATTACCAGTATCATAAACTAATTTTACTTCTCCTTCAAAAACCAGAGCCAAAGACAGTAGGTCTTTTGGGGGCAAATCAGTTTCAATGGCAAATATAATCCCAAAATATTTAGCCACAGACAAACACGGATTTAAAAAACCGATAAAATTAATCCTTCTATGCGCCGCGCCTAAAGAGGAGTCGACCAGCAATGGAATTTCTACTATTTTAGCTCCCGCAGAATAAGCACTACGCGTTAAACTGCCCAAGAAAAATCGGTGTAAATTAGCGTTTTCTGTCCAAGGCCAGTCATGTGGTAATAAACTCATAAAGACATCGGCGCAGATACTCCTGATCTCGACCCCAGTTTCAGAAATTAAATCTCTGATCTTCGAAATTCCTATCTGCGACCAAAGAGGATTTTGTTTATAATTTGGATAATCAAAAATAAAATCGACTTCATTCAGGCCAAGTCTAGCTGCCTTTTTAAATTCTTCTTCCCACTCTCCAAAAGGAAAGAATTGTATCCCACGTCCTTTTGGAGGCGTTAGCCTGCCCTGCATTATTCCAATTGATGGCCTTACCAACACGTCCTCCCCCCGTCAACCACTAAATTAGCTCCCGTCATATACGAAGAGGCATCCGAACACAAAAACAAGACTGCCGCTTTATATTCATCTGCGTTGGCCATTCGTCCAAGTGGTATAAGATTGGTTAACTTCTGAACAAAATCTTCCGGATGATTGTTATAAACCCCACCCGGAGAAAGAGAATTAACTCTTACACCTTTACTTGCCCAATAAATAGCCATATATTTAGTCAGTCCGATTAAAGCGTGTTTGGTTACAGAGTATGTGACCGGCTTGACCGGCTGCTCATCATCTTTCAAGTCTTCTAGACGATAAATCCTTTGATCGGGAGCAATGACAGCGAGATCAGAGGCAATGTTTAAGATAATCCCGCCACCGTTTTTAGCCATTCTTCCGCCAATCTCTCTGCTCATTAAAAATGCACCGGTTACATTAACATTGAAATCTTCTTGCCAAGCTTCAATGGGAAAATTCTCAAAACGAGTATCTTCCGGATTTGGGAGTTTTAGATTGTTTGCGGCATTGTTAATCAAAACAGAAATGGGACCAAAAGCACCCCACATGTGCTTACAATAAAATTTGACCAAACCTTCCTTCGTAATGTCAAACTGCAAACCAAAAACTCTTGATTGAGAGCCGCAATAAACGAACAATTTAACAATAGCCAAATCAATTTTTTCCTTATTTATATCAACCAAAACCACTCTCGCACCGCCATCAAGAAGAGCTTCGGCATGTTTAACACCCAGCAAACCGGCCCCGCCAGTTATGACGCAAACCTTACCGTCTAGCCGGAATTTGTCCAAAATATTCACCCTGTCTCCTATGTTAAAGATCTATATCGTTCACCATATAATAATACCCATGGATTGTTGTGTCAACGCACGCTTAACTAACACACCTAGTAACCATTTCTACTCGCCAATTAAATAACACTTATTTCGGCAATGGATTCACTAAAAACATGGATCCCTTCTCTTAGCGCCGCATCGAGTATCGTAAGAGGTGGAGCGATTTTGATTGATTCTCGTCCGGTATGAACCAAGAGGAGTCCTTTCTGCATAGCTCTTTCACATACTCGGCTCGCAAACTCTCCGTCCGGTTTACCAGTTTGAGGATCCTTGAATAAAACTGCCGCAATCAAGCCCTTGCCGTTAACATAAGCAATTCTATCCTTATATTTCTTTTTAAGCACATTCAATCTGTTAAGCAAAATCTTGCCTTTTCTAGCTGATTCTTTGACTAAATTTTTCGATTCTAATTCCTCTAAATTAGCCAGTCCAGCAGCGCAGGATAAAGGGTTGCCTGAATGTGTGCTGTGATAGACATCTAAGGAATCGGCTCCGTTAAATATTTCTTTGCGACCAAGAACCGCGGAAAGGGGCAAGCTTGAACTTAAACCCTTGCCAACCAACACCAAATCAGGCACAACGTCATAATGCTGGAATGTGAATATTTTTCCTGTTCGCCCAAAACCACCTTGTATTTCATCAAAAGCAACTAAAATATTGTTCTGGCGGGCAAAATTAACCAATGCCTTAACATAACCGGACGGATAAAAAATAACCCCCCAGCCCCGATATGCCTCTACCATAAAACCGGCAATATTTTTTACTTTCATTCCTTTTCTAATCAAAACACTAATATCTTTTTTAAATCTTTCCGCTCCGGAATATCTTGCATCATCCCAAGGAAAAGGAAATGGAAGCCGATATACTGTGGGATCAGAATAACCATAAGCCGACAATACTTCACTATTGCCACTTAGCATCTGTGAGGCCATCGTAACCCCATGCATTGCCCCCTCAAAAGATATAATTCCTGTTCTAGACTTATCAATGGATTTTCCATGAGCTTTCATCATTAAAAAAGCGGCTTCAGTGGCCTCACTACCACCAGAAAATAATATCGCTCTTTCACAAAATTTGGGAGTAACTTTAATTAATTTTTCTAAAAATTCAGCTTTAATATCAGTTGCATAGGTGTAAGAATGTAACAACGGTTTTGCTAATTGAGATTTTAGCGCAGCGGCGATCCTTGGGTTAGCATGGCCAGTATTAGCGACAAAAATTGTTGAGGTAAAGTCTATCCAGCAGTTGCCGTCTTTATCAAAAACCTGAAAATCCACCGCCCTGTCCCACAACACCGGCAATTTGCCTATCATTGCCAACAAAGATTGCGGTTCGTATTTGCTTAACTTTGAAAAAGTTTTTATAAAACTCGACGACGGAATGGTTGTCTTGATTGTTCTGAACTTTGTTTTTACGGGTGCAATTTTTTGAGGTTTTAATGAGATGGTATACATTATTTTTCTTTTTTAAAATGATTTTTTAAGTAGCCGTAAACCGGATTGTCTGATTTTTTAATTTGATATTCCAAATATTCAAAATCTTCTGACCTGTCTATTTCAGTAACATGTTCGGTGATAAAAGCTAGAATTTTAGATCCGTGAACTCTATTATTTTTTAAAATAAATTTAGGCCTCATTATGTCAACATAGCCGTTGGGGTGGTAAGCTTTGGGGAAAGTTTGTCTTGGCAGATTGAAATAGTCCGGCCTCGGATCATCTGGAAAAAAGCCCTCAAAAAATCCCTTTTTATTTATTTGAAACATTTTTTGAGGCGGTTCGGCTAATTCGTGAGCCGAACGAAGAGATGTTCCTTCTTGGGCTTTTTTCATGATTTTAATTGCATCTTCAATTTTCCTTGGATCCCTTAAAGGAGTTGTGGGCAGAAGCTGGACAATCAAATCGGGGATATGTTTTTCATTCTGCTTCAACCAATTTATAAAATGGAGTTGAAATTCAAGCTCTGTGGACTTATCGCCGGCCAATTCAACTGGCCTGAAAAAAGGAATCTCTGCACCGTATCTTTTTGCGATTTTGGCGATTTCAGAAGATTCAGTAGAAACAACAACCCTGTCTATGCTCTTGGTCATCTTTGCCGCTGTAATTGAAAAAGCTATCAAAGGATAACCACCAAGAAGCCTGATGTTTTTCTTGGGCACACCCTTAGATCCACCCCGAGCCGGGATAATTGAATAAATCTTCATTGTAGCTACTAAAGTACAATGTTTTTTAATTAAAGTCAAAACAAAGTAAAAACAAAACAAAAACCGCCATTAAGCGGTTTTGAAATATACTTTTTCTTCTAAACTACTCTTTTGGGGTTCTTATAGATTAAGAGTCTAGCTGTACCAGAAGCAATGTGCATGTGAGGTATACCGGCAGGAATCCAAAGAATATCTCCGGGACCTACCACCATCATATTTCCACCAACAATATTTTTACCTTTAATCTCTCTGGGATTATCACTTCCATCTTTTAGCCTCCCAAACGATGGCTCAACAAGTTCACCACCAACAACAAATACTGCTTCGCCTTCCAAACCAATCCATAAATCTTCTTCATGGGTATGGACTTCTGGAACACCTTTATTAAATTCATGGTCCTCAACAATACCAAACGGTCTTTCTTTAAAATTATCAAACGGCGGAATCATGCGCTTACCAACTACCGAAGCAATCGAAAGTGCTTTGATGATTTGTTCTCTAAAAACATGAATAAACTCATCAGATTTAGTCTTCATGGATTTAAAGTGTTGCTTTTCTTCTAAGTTTAGCTTCTACCGGTTTTTCAGATTCAAGAATGGTCTTAACGGGATCGCCAAGATAGTCTCTTGTTAAACTTCTCAATTCTTTTACCAGCTTATGCAACCCAACCAGCTCCAAACTTGCTACTTGATCAGTTCCCCATAGAGTCCTATCAAAAGTAACATGCCTCTCGATTACACAAGCACCCAAAGCGCCGGCGACCAGAGATGAAAACGCTCCAACTTCATGCCCAGAATAGCCGATCAGGGCTTTTGGGTACTTCTTAATTAGCCTGGGAATATTCGCCAAATGAAGCTGGCTGTCTTTGGCCGGATAATTTGCGGTACAGTGTAGAACAATCAAACCATCTTCGCCAAAAAAATTTACAATTCTTTCTACCCTTCCTTCATCACACATGCCAATTGAAACTATTACCGGTTTACCTTTTGACTTAACATAAGCCATCAAATCTTTATCCAAATTACACGCCGAAGCAATTTTATAGCATGGCGGATTATATTGCTCAAGAAAATCAACACTGGCTTCGTCCCACGGAGAAGCAAACCATAAAACTCCCTTCTCTTTGCAATACCGATTAACTTCGTCATATTCCTTCTTGCCAAACTCAAGCCCACGCTTTAAGTCGCCATTAGTCGGCCCAAACGGATTATCACGAGGCTTAGCCAACTCTTCTGGAGTATAAACCACATCAACCGTTCTTTTTTGAAACTTAACCGCATCACATCCGGCCATTACGGCCATATCAATCAACTGTTTAGCGGTCTCAACACTACCATTGTGGTTAATGCCTATCTCAGCCACCACAAAAACTGGCTGATCATAACCAACAAGCTTATTCCTTATTTTTACCACATTAGCTCCTATTTGTTTTAAAAGGTCTTGATAAATATAAAATCAAATCATTCAAATAAAGCAATATTGACTATCTAAAGATTTGTGGCATCAAAAAGCCGGCTTCCGCCGGCCAGCTCTTGTTTACATGTCAAGAATCTTGAATATCTGCCCTGAATCTATGTATTCTCTTGCTTGCAAGAATTGATCATCAGTCATCTCGCTAAAATGAAGCGCCCGTCCGGTCTTTGGATCATGCAAGACTTTAGTAGCGTCGTCCAGTTGGAGACAGTATTGGTGGAAATTTTCATCACAAACAGGCCTCAAGGTGACTGGGTCGATTTTGAGTCCAAATACTTTTTCAAGTTGGTCTTTAACTTTGGGCTGTTGTATCATTTCTGTCCCCGGATAATAAGTCAGGGTAAACATATTTTTATTGACCGCTTCGGGCGGTATTCCGAATTGGGGGTAAAATTCTTCTTGCCACATAATGAAAGCTACGGTTTCCTTTAAATCCTCAATCGTCTCTGTCGGCGATCCCATAATCCAAGTACAATTTGAATGAATACCCGATTCAAGAATGTGTTTTATGCCGTAATACATTGCCTTTGGAAACATATAAGTCTTACCGACCACTTTGACTGGAACAAAACCAGCTTTTAGGGTGAAGCCACCCTTACCCAAGGCCTTTAATACTTTAGCGTTTGCACTTTCAGGACCAAGCCCAATATAAACACACCCAATTTTGGCCATTAGGTTTACCCTCAACGGATCTTCAAACATAAGTTCTAAACCCTTGCTTCCCGGTTTCGGGACCAGTCCGGCTGTTTCATCAAGTCGGGCGTGAGTTCCCCACTTTAATCCTAGCGGTTCAAACAAAGGAACCATGTCAACTATACGCTTACGTGTGACTGCAAAGTTATCATCAGGAAAACCCATAAAATCAATATTATACCTCTGAATGTAGGCCACAACTTGACTGTAAAGGTGCTCTGCTGATCTAAAACCCCAATTCCTTTCTCCTTGAGCTTGCCTGTCACAATACGTACAACCATGAGGACAACCTCTAGTAGAAACAGCCGTAGCGCTCCTGGTCATCGTAAATGGAGCCGCTGAACTGTTATTCGCTGATAATCCCCAAAGAGCGTTATTCAAATAATAGTCAAGAACCCTGAAACCATCCACGTCTTCCCGAAGCAGTTCCAGGTCGGCAAACGGTATAGCATCTAGGTTGCGGGGCCTGGCGCCAGCATACATAAAACGGTGTCTATTGTGGATAGTTCCAAGATAGTATGGATTTAATTTTCTGGAATTTAAAGCGCTCTTAAACCCGTTTTGTCTAATAATCTTAGCGTCATAGCAAATTTTTACTATTACATCGTCTCCTTCGGAATGAGCAACAGCGTCAAGTTCGGGAATAAAGTTAAAAAGACCGGCTTTTAGATCAGTTGCCAGTCCGCCACCTGAAACCAAAAAGGAATTCGGCAATAGTTGTTTTGTAAAACTTGATATTGTTTCTTGCCAACCAAGAGTCGTGATCATCCCAGATAAAGCAATAACATCGGGTTCTCCGTGAACTTTAATGTGTTTTTTTATCAGCTCAAAAGCTTCTTGTTGGGTTTTATGTCTGCCATTAGGTAAACCTTTTAATTTCGCAGCTTCATCTTGTATCCTATAACAATTAAGGTCAATGATTGTGGCATTAATTCCATAGTTATCTCTTAAATTAGTTGCCATCAATAAAGGCCCTTCTGGAGTAACATTGGGGACGGCTGTCTCTCTAAGAGGTATGTTGATAAAAAGTAAATTTACCCCCTCCAAATCTTTTGATTTTATGTCCCTAATGACATCTGCCGGATGGACGGGATGATCTGATTCACAATTTTGTGTTCCTGACGGTTGGATCAATGAAATAGTTTTTGCCATTACACATCCATATTTTTAAGGAAACTGGGGGAATTATACATAATTTTAGATAAATCACAAATTTCTAGACAATAGCTAAAATTGATGTTAACTTGACGACTAAAGCACCTTGATAATTAAACAGCGGGGAGAGTATTTTGTGCTAATTTACATGCTTGATCTAACTCACAAATCAGATCTTGGATTAAGCAGTGAAACTATACCTTTGCAACTAGGATTAATCGCCGCTTACTGTAAAAAAGAATGCGAGAATAAAGTTGAAATACAGATATTTAAATCTGTTGAGGAGTTCAGCGAAAGTTTTGAACAGCGGCAGCCGCAAGTCATTGCCTCTTCAAACTATCTGTGGAACTTAAATCTTGGTTATCGTTTTGCGCAGTTAGCGAAAGAAGAAAATCCGGCCATAATTACCGTTTTTGGCGGTCCTAACTATCCAGACATAGCCGACGAACAAGTTGCATGGCTTGAACAATATTCGGATATAGATATCTACATTTACAAAGACGGGGAAGTCCCTTTCACCAAATTAATTCAGCATCTTCTTCTGGGGTTGGACAAAACAGACGTCCAAAGAATGAAACTGCCAAGCTGTCACTCATCAGTGAATGGCGAACCGTTTTTGGGGCCTTTGGAACCGCGTTTGCAAGATTTAACCGTCATACCATCTCCTTATACCGAAGGATTGCTGAACAAATTCTTTGAACAAAAACTTATTCCCACCATCCAAACTAACCGAGGATGCCCGTTCGCTTGCACATTTTGCACCGAAGGAAGCAGTTACTATAACAAGATTTATAGAACATCTTTAGAACGAAAAGTAGCCGAGGTAGACTATATTGTTGCCAGAACCAAATACACTAAAACCTTGCGTATTACTGACTCTAATTTTGGAATGTACAGAGAAGATGTTGACTTTTGCCGATACTTAAGTTCGGTTCAACAAAGAACCGGATATCCAGAATATGTGGCTTGTACCACCGGTAAAAATCAAAAAGAGCGTATCATGACCTGCAATGAATTGCTTAACGGGGCTATTCGATTAACTGCTTCGGTACAATCTATGGATAAAGGGGTTTTAGTTGCCATTAAAAGAAGCAACATTTCAACAGATGACTTCATCAGGCTTTCTGATCAGGTCAGCGATACTGATACATTCTCTTATTCGGAAATCATTCTGGCACTACCGCATGACTCGTTGGCCACTGAAAGAAAAAGTATTCACAAATTGGTTGATATCGGCATTAACAACATTACCCAACACCAACTAGCATTAATCCATGGAACAGAGTTAAGCAGTCGGGAAAGCCGGAAAAAATACCAAATGCGAAGCGGCTTCCGGCCGGTCCAAAGATCTGTCGGACTTTATTACTGGAAGAACCAAAAAATTCCGATAGCCGACATTGAAGAGATCTGCATTGGAACCAACACTTTATCTTTTGAAGATTATCTAGAAACCCGACGCCTTTATTTGACTACCGGACTTTTCTATAACGATCGAGTCTTGGGCGAGATCAATGCCCTTCTAAGAATCTTAAAAATACCAACCAGCGAATGGTTTGAACAAGTCCATCAAGAGATAGGCGCCGTACCGGAGTTGGCGGAAATGTATAATGAGTTCACTGAAGACACAAAAAAAGAACTGTGGAATACCCCGGAACAACTAACTAAAGACGTCCATGTAGTTATTAAGGATTATGCCTCCGGAAAATTGGGTGGCAATGTCATTTACAAATACCGGTCCAAGGCTCTTTTCATTATTTGCTCGATTATACAAACAACGGCTTTCCGTGTTCTTCGGAAATTATTAGCAGAAAGGGAACTTGGGGTAGATAATGTCGTCACGGAAATAGAACGCTTTGCCAAACTTCAAAAAGATAACTTGTTAGATTTAAATATTGATCTAACAGAAACATTTAGTCTGGATATTCTTAAAATGATCAGGGATGTAACTTGGGTAAGAAGCGGAGGGACATTAACAGAAATATCTTATCCGACAACATTGCGTTTCAGGCACAGCGAAAAACAAAAACAAATGATAAAAAGACAATTAGATTTTTACGGAAACAGTCCTGGCGGTTTAACAATGTTAATAGCCCGTTTCCCGGTTAAACGTTTTTATAGAACAGTCGAAAAAACTAATTAAACCATCCAAAAGATGGTTTTTAATTTCTATATGAGTCCGCGATTGGTTAAAATAGCATCTACCGCTTTCCCTAAATTCAAAGAATAATTGCGAGTATCATTGGAAATAAAATAATCAATATCAATTTGATCTTCAAGGGTTTTAAGCTCTTCTGGGCTAGTGAATATTTTCTCAAGGTCTTCAAGTCGGTGTATTATTGAAGAATTCTTAACCCTTTCTATTCCCCTAAAATGTTCGTAGGTATCGTAGAGATACTTCAAGTTACGCCAATGGAGACCGTCGTCGTGTGCCAATCCATAAACCCTTTTATTAAAAACCAGACCCTCAAGCATCATCGTTGAAAGCGGACAAACCATAAATTCCATATTGGTAAACAACCGAGGAAAGTAAGACATGTCCGGACTGTAAACGGGATTGAACCCGTCTTTTATTTTGTGGCCGGCTTCTTTTTTATAGAAAGCTCTGGCCGGAATGTCCAATACCATGTTCTTGAAATCATATTCAAAGAAAACATCCGGACAATTTCTGACATGTTGAACCAGCCCAGGCCTGAAAATCACTTTTAAATCAGTACGATATTTACTAACAAGATCATCCAATTTATGAAGTGCTTCCAGCTCGTTATATGGCAGAGACGAACCGGCGTAAAGTATAAATTTAAACGGATACGGAGATGATAAATTCTGCCTCTCCAGATGAAAGTAGTTTATAAAACGAGGAGTTCCTAAAATAAAAATGTTTTTCTCCGGAAACTTTCTGAATCTCATGGCGTGCTCTGCACCCTGACGACTCCATACCCCTAAGTAATCAGGAGTAAAAGGATAAATCATTCTTCCGCCCAGATTATCCCAATTTTCAATCAAGAAAAAAGATGGGATATTAAATTTTTTGGCGATCCTGGTCAACTCAAGATCTAGACCGCCATAGACGGCAGCAGGAACCATAATCATTGAAGGACTAATTCTCGATACAATATCGTCCAGCTGATTGTCTCTACCACGCAATAGAAAAAACCACTTTGCAAACTGATAAAATGGCGTCCTCGTTAAAATTTTATAAATTTTCTTCTTTTTTGGTGAAAAACCTTTAACATACATCATGAGTCCGGTATCTTTACTTTGATAACGCCAACAACCTAAACCGATAACATGTTTATAAAAAGATCCTTTCTCGCCAGGATATGCATACGGAATGACTCTATCTTTGTCTACTCCAAAATCTTTATCTGCCAGTGCTGGATTAACTAAAAAAACTAAAGATCCGTTTACGCTTTTGAGTGCTCCGGTGGTGATATAATTTCGATAGTGATTCAAGGTGGCAATCACGAACAATATTGATTTCTTGCTTTGATTCATAACTTAAAATTAGCATAAAAAGATTTATTTGACAAGATAAAATTTAAGTGTAAAAATTCAAAAATATGTGTGGCATTGTAGGTATAATTGAAAATAAAGGCAAAGAAGTTTCTGAATCAAATTTAAAGAAAATGACTGATTCTATTGCCCATCGCGGCCCTGACGACGAGGGTATTTTTTTGAGCGGTAACATCGGTCTTGGACACAGAAGATTAAGCATCATAGATGTTTCATCGGCCGGACACCAGCCCATGCCCAACAAAGACCGGACTCTCTGGATTACTTTCAATGGAGAGATATACAACTACATTGAACTTAAAAAAGAGTTGGGCGGTAAATACCAAAGTAGCACAGACACAGAGGTAATACTTGCATATTACGAAAAGTGGGGCATTGACTGTGTTAAAAAATTCAACGGAATTTTTGCTTTTGCGATTTGGGATAACAATAAAAAACTCCTTTTCTGCGCCCGAGACCATCTCGGTGTTAAGCCGTTTTACTATATGCACAAAAACGGTATTTTTTATTTTGCTTCTGAAATCAAAGCTATTCTTGCTGCCATTAAGTCAAGAGTTGAACCTAACGACTCTATAATTTATGACTATTTAGCATACGGTTATTATCACCACAGCAACCAGACCTTTTTCAAAAACATTTGCCAAATCCCAGCAGGCCATACTCTTGTTTTAAAAAATGGAAATATAAAAATAGAAAATTATTGGAATTTGCCCGAAAAGATAATCAATTATAAAAACATGAGTGGACAGGATGCGGCTGAAGAATTTGCCAATATATTTAAAAATGCAATTAAAATCCAACTAAGAAGTGATGTGCCCATTGGAATACAATTAAGCGGTGGACTTGACTCATCAATGGTTGTTTCAATGGTCAATCAAATTACCGGCGGACAAAAAAATTTCCGTTTATTTTCTTTTGTTTACGGAAAACACAAAGACATTGAAAAACCTTACATGAAAGCTCTGGCCCGTAAAATTGGTTGGGATCTTGAGTTCTTTGAAATACTTCCATCAGACATGCAAAATTATATGGAATCCATGGTCAAAAGCCAAGATGAGCCGTTTCCAGGTTTACCGACACTGGGACTTCATATTTTAGCAGAATTTTCCCGCAAAAATAAAATTCCTGTGATTTTGGGCGGACAAGGAGGCGATGAAATTGGCGCCGGTTATGAATACTATATGGGAGCTCATTTATTAGATGTGGCTCAAAGTCAAGGTCTCGATACGGCTACAGCTGAGCTTATTTCGTATGGAAACTTACATTCGTTTAAAAAAAATGACTATCCTAAATTTTTATTAAGTACTGTTAATTCTTATCTAGCCGGTGGAACTTCCCAAGATGGAACAAGTTTTTCCAAACCAGAGATTTTAAACAAAGATTTTGCAAATAGATCAGCCAAGCCGCGTTTTTTGTTTCCGGCCCCGCTCAACTCTCATCTTCAAAATATGCAGTACCGCGACATCTTTCACACAAAATTGCCAAGAGTTCTACATTCAGCCGATCGAGCCGCTATGGCTTACGGAATTGAACAAAGAGTTCCTCTCATTGATTATCGCCTGGTTGAGTTAGGTCTTGCCATTCATGGTTCTCAAAAAATCAACAATGGCATTCAGAGATATTTTATGCGCCAAGCCGCCAAAAAGATTTTGCCGAAATATATAAGAAACGAACCCAAACGCCCTGTTCCCAGCCCTCAAAGAAACTGGTTTAAGACAGAGCTTCGCCCATGGGTCTCATCGATACTTTCGTCAAAATCATTAAAAGAACACGGATATTTGGATCAAAATAAAGTTTTAGAAGAATACCGCCATTACTGTCAAACGCCGGGTGTGCCCCCAAACTCGTTCCACATATGGCAGTGGCTTCATTTGGAATATTGGCTAAAAACATATTTTGATTAGTTAATATTCCGAAGAATTTTTGCCTGATATTATTTCTACGGTTCTTACCCCAGGCACGGCTTTTATTTCTTTAACAAATTCTCCAAAATCAGCATTTTTACTGAAAAGTAACGAGAAGTAATACTCTTGGTCACCATCGGATTGCGTTTTAGCTTGCAAAAATTGATGTGAATCAACATATTTGCCGATAAGAAGTAAGGCATTATTAAAATTAAAAACTTTGTCAGCAAGAAGAACCAAAAGAAAACCGTTCTTTACAGCAGAACCAAAATTGTATTTCGCGAGAAACATAAGTATAAATGAAACCATTATAGTGCTTATGATAGCAATAACATAATTATTCGTACCGACAGCCATGCCCATCGATAAAACAAAAAATAAATATGCGATATCTCTTGTGTCTTTAATAATTGTCCTAAAACGAATTAATGAAAATATGCCCAAAACACCAAGAGCACGCACTAAATTATTGCTTAAAATCATCATGGCAACCGATGAAAGAACTGCCATAATAATCAGCGTGGTAAGAAAAGATTTTGAATAAGAAATTCCAAAGTGAGTTTTTTGATAGACCCAGCTTATCGTTAACGCAATAAAAAAAGTTGCTAAAATGTTTATTACAATAACCGCTGAACTGAATTCCGTCAGCGAATACATAGGTAAATTTAGTATATTAAAATCTGACATGACATTAATTAAACATTAACGAAACAGTGGATTGTGTCGAAAAACAGCTTCTATCCCATAAGCATACTTTGAAATAGCATCATTTTTTAAGTTATAATCCTTAATAATCTTGCCCAACCATTGAGGAATAGTATAATTAGATTTAACTTCCAAGATGATACCCCTTCTGTTGATTTCGTCAATAGGTGTCATAAAGACATTGCGGCCAAGATCTTTTTTTCTACACGCTTCCAATCCTGAATCAAAAGTTATCCTCAAGGCACTTCCCGTTGAGACAATGTAAGGTTTTCGTCTGTATCTGACAATAATTTTAGGTTTAACTGAAAAAGCAATCATATTCTTCACAATTTCGTTTTTAGCTTCATTTTCCAATCCAAATCGCTTAAAACACACAAGGGCTGAGACACCTCTGTCCATAAATTTTTCCCATTCTTCACGATTTAATTTTAATTGAGTTTTTACAACTTTTTCTCCAGTTTTCTTTTTCAATTCAAGTAAAACTGATGAAGATTTATCTAAAAATGGCTCATAAATTCGAGCTCTTATTTTTTTTCTCTCTTTAAATCCTCCGCATTTATCCTGATAGTCATTAAAATCATAGGAATCAAAATATAAACTTGTAACATAATAACCGTCACCTAAAAGTACGCTGGGGGCATCAAGCTTCATGCCAAAATGCTTTAATTCTCGCTCGATAAATCCAGCCACATGAGATGTTATAAGATATTTAAATTCAAAACGATAAAATGATTTGATCATTTAATTTGATTGAACATATTATAAATAAATGCCGGTAAAATTTTTATAAAATTGGGCCTTTCAAGACTAATATTATCACCGTCATAACCACCCATAACGATACTATTTTTAATAGATAGTTTAGATATTCCAGTTTTTTCAACATTTTTCCACTCGCCAGATTTTGTCGGATAATTTGTAGTTTCATCAACCAATATTTCTCTTTGATTATTCCAAAAAATAGAATCCGTAACTTTTACATTTCCGCCATTTATAAATTCTTGTTTTTTTCTATAAATAGTAAGGCCTCCGGACCTATTCCCAATTACTATGTTACCGCCTATTAAAGCCGTAGAATCATCTTTGACAGCCAATCCGTAATTACAGTTAAATAAAATGTTATTTTGAATAACTGCGCTCGCCCCTTCACCAACACTAATACATTTATCTCCAAAATTATAAATTTTATTATCCGAAATCTCTAAATTTTCTGTAGCAGAAACATCAAGTCCGTCTCCGTCATCACCATTATTTTTAACCGCTGAATTAAAGAATATATTCCCGGCAACAATAGAATTCTTAACACTGTCCAGATCAAGAGCATCTGAACTTGTATTCTTAAACACATTGTATTTTAAAGTCACAGAACCACCGACAACGTGAAAAGCGTCGTCAGAACGACCGTTTTCAAAACTGGAGTTGTATACTTCAGAGTTGGTATTATGCAACGAAAATTGAGAAATAAAAGGGATCCCATTTACTAGCGCAGAAGAAGACCCTCCCCACGCAGACCCACCACTTACACGGAAGTAGTTGAAATAATTTTTTGCTTCACCCGTATTGACCACCCCGAAACTACCCCAAGGCTCTGATGCAGGAGACAATGCCGTTACCGTAATGGGTGAATTAGCATTGCCAAGTGCAGTCATGGGACTATAAGAAATCAGCGAAACTTTCGGTGCCATAAGCAGTTTTGCTCCAGGCTCAATAATCAACCTTAAGCCCTTGGGCACGATTACATTATCAGAGAAAATATGAGTACCATAATTTAAAGCTAAAGTATTCTGGTTTCTTTTAACAAATTGAGGATTCTTAATTAAAAACTGGTCTATGTTTAAAAATATGTCGTTAAAAAATTCAAAACTGCCTTCAAAATTAACCCGTCCTGAATCATGGTCCGGTAATATTTGGGCAATATCCGCAGATGAAATTTCTTTCATCAACTCGCTGGCTCTGCCAAAATTTTCTACAATAAGCGCTCTGTATTTTTTAATTCTTTTATCAAAATCATAATCCGAATCAACTTTTGTCTGATCCTTATAAAATTCATCAAAATATTTATTATATAAACCGTCATAATACGCTAAATCGTCTTTAAGATTGTCCTCATCCGCAACATATTCGTTAACCACTTTTTTGAATTCTTCCATAAATTTCTCATTAGCCAAGATGCGCTTAGCCAAAGTGGTCAAACCCGGATAAAAATCATGAGGACTATCTACAATAACATCCCACGGTACATAGTAAAATTTCCCAGTTTCTCTTTTAAATAATAGAACGGAATTTTGATTATCCATCACATGGCTTGAGCCGGCAAGAACATATAAAAGCTGAAAGCGATAAAAACTTTCAAGATCAAATAGATCACCTATTTTTCTCGCAAATTCTTCATCACCAGCATTTTCCATAAGATTGAATAGGGCAATGAGTTCCTCAAAAGCATTATCGTTCTCGTTGGTATAATTTTTCCAATCAGAAATCCTATTAACTTTAAAAAGGTTATCTTTATCATCAAAGTCAAGATCTTTTGTAGAAAAAATGCTATCGGTATCCATCAATCGACTTTTGACTAATAGTTCTTTAGACCACGGCTCGGATGCCAAATAAACGCCAGAGTCTTTATTGTTAATTTTTAATCTGACAAATTTAAATTCAGCCACCGGTAACCCCATTTTTTTAGCCCGATAGGAGTTCAGCGGCTCAATAAAATAGAACCGGTCAATAGGTATAATAAGATTAAGTTCCCTTTGACCTTGAAAAAGATCGTCCTTGGTAAATTTTAAACGATAAGATTTTTGTTCTTTGCTCCAATGGTCTGGCGATAATCCTCTATACCTTATTTTGATGCTTGATTTATAGTCGTCTTCGCCGCTTGCAAAATCAGCGTTAACAAATGTTTTATTCTCATCAAGCAAAGATCCATAGGAAAGAGTTTTCGGATCAAACGGCAAACTAGCAATCAATCTTTCTTGATTCTTGGGAGAAATAAAAATATGGTAAATTGGTAAATCAGACTTAGTCAACCAATAACGTAAGTGGATAATATTGTAAGCCTTTTTTAGGGCCAATCTGCTGGGTAATAACAGTTTACCCATGGCTGTTTGAGAAATGAAATAATTTTTCACAGATATAGGAACAAAAAAGGTATAAGCAAAAATCGTAAAAATCATTAGAACAAAAAAATAAGTAGGATTAAAAATATTTTTTATCTTATTTTTTTTTAAATTGTCGGGTGTCTTTTTATGCTTTGATAAAATATTACCCACCACATTTTTTAAATTAGAAGCATAATTATCTAATAAATCTTTAGCTATAAAGTAATCTATATCCAAAGGATTTGAATTTTTATTCAATTCGTCTCCAATAATAAAAATCTTTTCCATGTCATTGATGTCCCTGATCATGCGAACATTTTCTAACCGTTCAACATCAAACAAATGGCCAGCATTCTGATATGACCAATGGGGTCCGAAACGGTGAACACCGTCATCGTATGACAATAAATAAACTCTTTTGCCCAAAAGAGATGCGTTCAAGATCATTGTTGAATGAGCACACACCATAAATTCCATATTTGCCAAAAGAGCGATACGATGACCAGTAGATGGATAATAAATCGGGTTAAAATGGTCATGGGCGATATCCCACGATTTTGATTTTTTATAATAAAGTTTAGCCGATTCGTCAAGAACCACATGCTTATAGTCATATCCAAAAAACACATCCGGACAGTTTCTCGTATGCTGGGTTACATTGGGACGATAAACAATTTTAAGATCTAAACCCCTTTTTTCTATTATTTCGTCTAATCTTTTCAAGGCACCCAACTCATCAAAATGGTCGGACATACCAACAAACAAAGCAAATTTAAAAGAATAAGGCGAGGAGGTTTTTATAGCTTCCGGTTTCATATAATCCCAAAACTTTGGCGCGCCCAAAATAAATATTTTATCTTCAGGCATGCCTCTGACCTCAACGGCATGTTCCACCTGCTGCCGACTCCAGACGCCTAAATAATCAGGTTTTATGGTAAAGATAGTTTTATTATGAAGGGTATCCCAGTTTTCGGTTATCATTAAAGTTTTAATACCCACTCTCTTGCCAAGCCCTATGAGTTCAAAGGTAATCCCCTCAAACGCGTGAGAGGGCAGTAAAATTATCGCCGGATCTATTTTTTTAACCAGTTCTGCCAACTCTTTATCTCTAGCCTTAAATAAAAACCATGTTTTGACCAGACCGCTTAAAACAGGCCAAGATAAAACTTTATAAACGCGAGTCTGCCTCGGACTGAACCAAAGCGTTCGTATCCAAAAGACATTATGCTTTCGCCTGTTAATATAGGTATTTATGTTAAAAATATGACGATGAAAAGTGTTCTTTCTGGCCGGATAATCGTAAGAAAAAACTTGTTCTTTAGAAACACCAAAATCAACACCCGTCTCGGCTAATTTAGGAAGAACTATTAGAAACAAGTCATCGCTAATTTTTTCAAGGTTTTTTGCTTGAATATAATTTAAATATTGCTGATAGCTTGAAATTACAAATAGTATTCTTTTGTTTTCACTATTATCTTTACCCATAAATTTTACCCAATATGATACTTTAAAATGAGCAAATTGTAAATGGAACGAATGTCTATCTTATCGTTGACATAAATAAATATTTTCATTAAAATAGAAAGCATGTCTATCGATAAAAAATACAAAGAAAAAAGAGATCAGATTATGGCCTATCTAGGATCAGATTTTCGTCACAATCCTACTATTCCTCACCCTTTTATTATCGAGTTCAATGGATCTCCTCATTCAGGTAAAACTTCAACCATCACTGAAATAGATAAGCTCCTCCGACGCCATGGTTTTAGAGTTCTTCGTCTTCAGGAAAGCGGCGAAGCAATCCGCCATATTGAACGAAAAACTCCTATTTACAACATACGAACAGGATTACATTCTTTAATTAACATTTTGGATCACGGCCACGGCTACAATTATGATGTGATTATTTTTGAGCGGGGCATTTTTGACGCCTACAACTGGATGACATACTGGGCAGAAAAAAATAAAAAACATCGCCAAGAACTTGAAACCGCAAAAAAGTTTTTTCTTACCAGTTTTTGGTCAAACATGGTTGATCGGATTTATTTTATGGTTTGTAGCCCGACAAAAGCCAGAAAAAGAGAATTTGAAGTCTCATTGTCTGACAATCTAAACACATCAAACGTTGATATGGTAAAATTTTACCGACAATCTTTTAAAAAACTATCACAAAAATTCCTCCAGATTAAACTTATAGACACAACCAACCTTAACAGAAAAGAAGTTGCGGAAAAAATAGCTTTGGATGTTCTAAAAATGATGGAAGAAAAAGCAAAAAAAACATTCAAAAAAACCCTTACTAAAGGGTTTTGAACTTATTTTAAATATTCAGGAAGAATCGCCTGATCTTTTTTTACTGAAACAACTAATTTCTTTCCAATAACCTCAACCAGCCGATACGGCTTCAGACCGACAGCCGGGGACTTTAGACAAATATCTTCCAAGTACAACGTCGCACCGGTATTTAGGTCTCGGCTTGCCACTATTGTTTTAGTCATTTTACGAATAGCCGGTTTTTCTTCTTCATAAAAACATTTCACCCCGTCGCCCATGCCAATTTTGAGACGCCGGAGATACTCAACAAGTTTTCTCATGCCTTGTGGTTCAAGTGAAAAAGCATGATCAGTGCCTCGCATAGTTCGTTTTAGAGTAAAATGCCTTTCTATAATCCTAGCACCACAAACATAAGCAACAGTTGAAAATAATACTCCGTTTGAATGGTCGGAAAAACCAATCACCAAACTAGGGAATGTATGCTTTAAGGTTTCAACCATTTTCAGATTAACCTTATCTTCGTGTTCATCGGTAATCGGATACATGGCTGTACAATGCAAAAATGCCAGCTGTTTGTTAATAGGCATAATCGCTTCATAAGCCCGGTAAATATCTGTCATACAGCTCCCGCCAGTACTTACAATTAGTGGCTTGCCAAATTTTGCAACATGCTTCAGGAGGGGGGTATTACTTAAATCTCCAGAAGCAATTTTGTAACAGAAGACACCTAGACTTTCAAGAAAATCGGCACTGGTAAAATCAAAAGCAGTAGCAAATAATATCAAACCCAACTCTTCGGCATATGCCTTTAACTCAACATATTCACCCCATCCAAACTCAAGAGCTTCGCGATGCGCGCCATAAGTGAGGCCAAAAGCATTTTCAGAGTGATAAGGAGAGTTATAAAAAGCTTCCGTATATAAACTTTTATTGTCCCTTTTTTGAAGTTTAACAGCATTGGCACCGCATTCTTTTGCCGCTTTAAACATTTTCTTACAGACCTCTAGATTGCCTTGATGATTATGACCAATTTCTGCAATTACAAAACAGGGTGAATTATCATCAATAACCGTATCACCGATCTTCAATTCAGGCATATTAGACCTATTTTTAAATAAAACTATTGTAGAGTCTAAAACAAAACCTTTACTGAGTAAAGGTCTATTAAAAACTGGGGGGTGTGAGACGCTTTTCCAGCAAGTATTCAGCAATTTCTAAATCAAATTCATTATCGACGTCAACGGTCGGACGACCTAGAAAAAACGGCAAGATATTACTGCCAATGATTGAATTCTGATCCTCTATAATATTCGCCCTAAGCACATGGACATCGGGCACCGACTGAAACACTTTTGGCAACGCTTGCCTTGGCCCGGCATAGAATTCTCTTGCGCCATTAAACTTTTTAATAAACGGCACTAAAAACCTCCCATTTGGCTCAAGCATTTTGTAAGGCGAACCGGATGGCTCTATCACCGAACGAATGGAGTCCGCTTCGAAATCAGCTCCAAGTATTCTTATAGCTTCTTCTATTTCTTCAACAGTACGCAGAGGACCAGTCGGCCTTAAGAACACAATAAATTCTGGCACATAGTGATCCCGGTCTTTACACCAGTCAAAACAATGTTGGACCACCGGAAAATCAGGAGTTAGATCTTCGGCCAAATGAGCCGGTCTTAGAAACGGAACTTCTGCGCCAGCCTTTTTTGATATCTCGGCAATTTTCCAGCTGTCCGTTGAAACGATAATCCGATCTATCAGATTTGATTTCAGAGCCGTCTCTATGCTGTGGCAAATTAATGGTTTGCCGCATAATATCCTTAGATTCTTTCCAGAAAGACCCTTTGATCCTCCTCTGGCGGGAACCAGCGCTAGAATTTTATAGCCATTAAACATACTACCTCCGTCACCAAGTCAATATTCTGGGACTATTCTAGTATATAAAAAATAGATTGTCAATTTATTATTTTTTTATCGCTTTGAATTGTATATTGCCTTCGCCATAAAAAAACCTGGAAAATTTATGGTCATATCTATTATAAAAGGGACTCAAAAATCTTCGGATATTCTTGTTGTTTGGGTACCGTGTTAATCTTTCAATTTTTGTAAAACCCTCGTCTTTTAATAAATCCCTTAATTCTTTCTCTGTAAAATCTTGAGATAAGGGCGCAGTCATCCGATCTTTGATAGATAATGCCAAATCCTTATTGAGCAGTTGTTTTATGATGTCTTTAGGTATATCCTCGCCCATTTTATCTCCATGTTTGGCCATTTCTGAAGTCGTCCAGTCCCACAGCTCCCAAAGAAATGTCTCATCTATTTTGTCAATGAGTCGCTTGTAATTTCTGTCTCTTCTATATTTATCTCTAAGAAAATTAACCACTTCGCGCATAAGGCCACCTTGGCCGTGTATGTATATATAGAGCATTCCGCCTTTTTTGGTAACTCTTGCAAGTTCTCTTATACCCTTGAAGGCATCCGTAGTATGGTGAAGAACGCCGGAACAATGAGTAAAATCAAAGAAGTTATCGGGAAAATCGATCTTTAAAACATTTCCGACAGCAAGCTCGTATCTCTTCTCAAATCCCTTGAGCATTTTGAAAGCCGTTTCAAAAATGCTTTTGTTCAAATCAAAAGCATTTACCTTTGCGGCGCCGGCGCTGAGCATGCTGTATGTTGCATTAGCGTTAGAGCCACATCCTGCGTCCAGACAAGTTTTGCCCAAAAAAAATCATCGGGAACTTTCAAGTATCTAGGCGATAAAAGATCTACCAGCCTTTTAAAGGTTGGCTCGTCTTTTGCCTGTTCGACGTGAATCTTATGAAAAATTTGCCTTGTTTTTTTCTCTATTGGTTTCATGTTTAATTAATTAATAACACACCCATTAAAAAAAGTCTACAACTATCTTGTGGTCCCCAAAAAATTCAAAAAGTTGTGTATTGATCTTCCGGAACTTCTGAAATTTTACTTCTTTTGCCAGCTTTCATCTCAAGCATTCTAATTTTTTCACTTATAAGCCGATCTAAGAACGGCGAATTTTCTTTTAAAGTCTCCGCGGCTTCTTTAACCATGTCGTAACTTAAATTTACATTGCTTTCCCGAACATGGTCGTGTTTTCTATAACGTTCCTGAAAAGCGGGATCGGCAATTAATTTTTCACATAAACATTCCGCAAATATTTTGTTGCCTTTTGGGGTCATATGCAATTCATCGGTAAAAAGAGAAATTCTCTCTGTGCCCCTATGATCAGACATCAACTCGTCCGGCTTAAGAACGGGCACAATATTAGACATAACGTTAAATGTTCTGGAGATTTTGCCTTTTGAGATTGCCTGAAAGTCGGCATGAAGCGAAGTTAAGCGTGAGCCCGTAATATAAGCATTGCGATCTTCCCAAACATCTGCCATATCCACTACAAAGGGTAGCTGACATTATAAACCAGGGACTCTTTTTCTTTTGCTGCTTTGGCAATATCTATCATATTGTCAAACCAAGCAACAATATAGTCATTTCGGGCAAGAGCCTTCCATCGTTTGGGATTGGTGAAACTCATATTTCTGGTAAAATAAAACTCCCTGAAAAACGCTTGCACCGCCAAAAATATACTGATAAGCGGAATGCTTGACAGTATTGGATGCGGACCGCTGTAAAAACGGGTTTCTTCTACGTTTAACACGGTCTGCGATTTCCATTTGCCCATCAGAAAGAGACACGAAAACTCAAACTCATCATTTAGTCCTTGGGTCAATAATGTGATATCCGGTTGATAGTTAGATATTTCATTTTGGAAACGCAAACTTTCTTGACGGGAAGTCCACCTTACTACGCCTGCATTGATTACTTCTATGTCATAACCTCTTTCCTTTAAACACGATTCTAGAAAATAAGGCCATGTTTTATCATCGTCGGTCGAGGTGCCAGCCGTTGTCGAGCCGCCGGAACAAAAAATACGCAGCTTCCTTTTTTTATTATAGGGGTCAAATTCCGCACCCCGAAAACCGAGGGAATTAACGTTAAAATCGTTGCGCAGTTCCATGTTTTTATTAAAATCAGTAACCCGCCCTGTTTTATATGGAAAAACATATTTATCGAAAACAAGAAAGTTGAGTTTTTTTGCGTGGCAGTTCTTTCTGAATTCATTACCATACACGGGATGGTCAACCAAAAAATAAACAAATACCGAGTTCTTATAATAAGTACCGTATGCCGAATACAACAAAAGACGTAATCCAGATTCGCAAATAACAAAAAAGGAAACTAACACGATAAAAACGTCCCATAAACTGACATTTTGAAACATGAACAAAAAAATGACCGCCGCAATCATCCAGACACAAAAAGAAACAATAAAAAACTTACCGTAATGCAACTGAATTATTTCCGCAATTTTACTAATACTTGTTTTCACTTAATCAAGAGCAAAAGATTGTCGCCAATCGCCATTTTCTATAAATTTTTCCTGGCTTTTTTTATCAATCAGGAAATTTTCAAGCGCAAGATGGTCAATTTCCGTTCTCATAAAACACCTGTAAGCATCTTCCGGCGTACATACAATCGGCTCACCTCTGACGTTAAAAGAAGTGTTTACTACCACCGGACAGCCGGTTTTTTTGTAAAAACAATTAATTAGTTTGTAAAACTTGTCGTTCCCTTCTTTAGAAACAGTTTGCAACCTGGCTGAATAGTCAACGTGGGTAACCGCCGGAATATCAGACCGTACCACGCTTAACTTGTCAATGCCAAATAAATTTTTATTTTCGTTGGATATACTTTTTCTTTTATCACTCTTTACGTCTGCCACCAAAAGCATAAAAGGAGACGGTCGATCAATTTCAAACCAACGGCCAGCTTCTTCTTCCAAAACTGCCGGAGCAAAAGGGCGAAATGATTCACGAAATTTTATCTTTAAGTTCATATTTTTCTGCATTTCGTGGTCCCTGGCATCGCCCAGTATGCTTCTTGCTCCTAGAGCCCTTGGCCCAAATTCCATTCTGCCGTTGAACCATCCGATAACTTTTCCTTGTGAGATCAAATCAGCGACTTTTTCTTCAATATCGACACAATAAGTATAAGGTATTTTTTTGTAATCCAAAAATTCTTTAATGTCATCTTCGGAATAAGCCGGTCCGAAATAAGTATTTTGGAGTTCTTTTTTGTCAGAAGATGGTACTCGAGAGTTGTTTAAGACATGATACCAAACATAAAGTGCCGCACCTAAAGAACCGCCTGCATCGCCGGAAGCGGGCTGG